>Ga0209172_10000897_pt1 | contig 73192 bp, 57 predicted proteins | sample LarsenN4metaG_FD_184113 | JGI IMG/M metagenome (GOLD analysis project Ga0209172, IMG submission 184113) | Hot spring sediment bacterial and archeal communities from British Columbia, Canada, to study Microbial Dark Matter (Phase II) - Larsen... ... | reverse complement strand
GCGATGGCGGCTCGGCCGGCATCGGCCGCGCGCGGCACGCCCGCCGGTACCAGGGCCACGACCAGCGACAGCAAGGCCGGGCCGAACGACTCCGTGGCCGCGCACCTGCCCATGGCGGGCATGTTCGGCGCCGGAAGGCCGCCGCGTCCTTGAACCGCTTCAAGGAATCGGCGCCCGGGTGGTCGAAGAATGCCTCCATGCCCTGAAGCCGCTGCGCCGGACGCGAGCGGCCATCAACCAGAACGAAGCCGGGCCGGACGAGGAGGCCGAACGTGAACATCTCCAGTCTCGTCGTGCACGCGCGACGCGAAGCGTCCGCGGCCGTGCGGGCCGAGCTCACCTCCTGGCCCGGCGTCGAAGTCCCCGCCGCCGCCGCCGACGGGCGCCTGGTCGTCACCGTCGAGGCCGCCTGCGACCGCGAGGCCGGCGAAGCCTTCGATCGCATCCGCGCTCTGCACGGCGTGATGTCGGTCTCGCTCGTCTATCACCACTTCGAACCCGCCGGCGCGCCCGGCCCCGCGGAGCGCGAACCCTGGCCCGCCGCCCAAGCATCCCCCGATGCCTGCATGCCCCTCGAGGAGGCTCGTCATGACCGTTGAAGTGCAAAGCCCCGTCCACGTGCTGTCGCGCCGCGACTTCATCAAGCACAAGGCCGCCGCGGCGGCTGCGGCCGCCGCCGGCATCGCGCTGCCCGGCGCGCCCGCGTTCGCGCAGGCTCCTGCGGCCGGCGCCGCCGCCGACGACGGCGTGCGCTGGGACAAGGGCGTGTGCCGCTACTGCGGCACCGGCTGCGGCGTGCTCGTCGGCGTCAAGGACGGCCGCATCGTCGCGACGCAGGGCGACCCCGACGCGCCGGTGAACAAGGGCCTGAACTGCGTCAAGGGCTACTTCCTGGCCAAGATCCAGTACACGAGCGACCGCCTGACGACGCCGCTGTTGCGCATGAAGGACGGCAAGTACGACAAGAACGGCGAGTTCGCGCCGATCACGTGGACGCAGGCCTTCGACATCATGGAAGAGAAGGCCAAGGCGGTGCTCAAGGCCAAGGGGCCGGTGGGCATCGGCATGTTCGGCTCGGGCCAGTGGACCGTGTGGGAGGGCTACGCCGCCAACAAGCTGATGAAGGCGGGCTTCCGCAGCAACAACATCGACCCCAACGCGCGCCACTGCATGGCCAGCGCCGTGTTCGGCTTCATCCGCACCTTCGGGGCCGACGAGCCGATGGGCTGCTACGACGATGCCGAGCACGCCGACGCGTTCGTGCTGTGGGGCTCGAACATGGCGGAGATGCACCCGATCCTGTGGAGCCGCATCACCAACCGGCGCCTGACGGCCAAGCACGTGAAGGTGCACGTGCTCAGCACGTTCTCGCACCGCAGCTGCGAGGTGGCCGACGCCGAGCTGATCTTCAAGCCGCAGACCGACCTCGCGATCCTCAACTACATCTGCCACCACATCATCGCCAGCGGCGCGGTCAACGAGGACTTCGTGCGCAGGCACGTGACGTTCCAGAAGGGCGTCACCGACATCGGCTACGGCCTGAGGCCCAACCACCCGCTCGAGCAGGTGGCCGGCAACAACGGCTACCCGGGCCCCGACGGCAAGCCCAAGGGCAACCCGATGGCCTCGAGCCCGATCGGCTTCGACGAGTTCAAGGCCTTCGTCGGCACCTACACGCTGGACTACACGGCGCAGCTGACCGGCGTGCCGAAGGACAGGCTCGAGGCGCTGGCGAAGCTGTACGCCGACCCGAAGACCAAGGTCACGAGCTACTGGACCATGGGCTTCAACCAGCACACGCGCGGCACGTGGGTCAACAACATGATCTACAACGTGCACCTGCTGGTGGGCAAGATCAGCGAGCCGGGAAACAGCCCGTTCTCGCTCACCGGCCAGCCGAGCGCCTGCGGCACCGCGCGCGAGGCGGGCACCTTCGCGCACCGGCTGCCGGCCGACCTGCTGATCGCCAACCCCGAGCACCGCGCCATCGCCGAGCGCATCTGGGGCGTGCCGCCGGGCACGCTGCGCGGCGAGGTCGGCTTCCACGCGGTGCAGCAGGACCGCATGCTCAAGGACGGCGTGCTCAACTTCTACTGGACCACGACCACCAACAACATGCAGGCCGGGCCGAACCTGAACCAGGAGCGCTACCCCGGCTTCCGCGACCCGCGCAACTTCATCGTCGTCTCCGACGCCTATCCGACGCTGACGGCGCTGTCGGCCGACCTCATCCTGCCGAGTGCGATGTGGATGGAGAAGGAAGGCGCCTTCGGCAACGCCGAGCGGCGCGGCCAGTTCTGGCGCCAGCAGGTCAAGGCGCCCGGCCAGGCGCGCAGCGACCTGTGGCAGTACATCGAGTTCAGCAAGCGCTTCAGGACCGACGAGGTGTGGCCGGCCGAACTGCTGGACAAGCACCCCCAGTACAAGGGCAAGACGCTGTACGAGGTGCTCTACGCGCGCCCCGACATCGCGCAGTACGGCAAGGCCGAGGCGGCGCGCGTCAACGCGCACGCCTGGGCCGGGTACACCAACGACGAGACCGAGGCCTTCGGCTTCTACGTGCAGAAGGGCCTGTTCGAGGAGTACCGCAAGTTCGGCCTCGGCAAGGGCAAGGACCTCGGCGAGTTCGATCACTACCACCGCGTGCGCGGCCTGCGCTGGCCGGTCGTCAACGGCAAGGAGACGTTGTGGCGCTACCGCGAGGGCTACGACCCCTACGTGAAGACGGGCGAAGGCCTGCGCTTCTACGGCAAGCCCGACGGCAAGGCGACCATCTACGCGCTGCCCTACCAGCCTGCCGCCGAGAGCCCGGACGCCGAGTACGACCTGTGGCTGTGCACCGGCCGCGTGCTCGAGCACTGGCACACCGGCACGATGACGCGCCGCGTGCCCGAGCTCTACCGCGCCTTCCCCGACGCGGTGGTGTGGATGCACCCGAAGGACGCCGAGAAGCGCGGCCTCAAGCACGGCGACCCCGTGAAGGTGGCGTCGCGCCGCGGCGAGGTGCAGTTGCGCGTCAACACGCGCGGCCGCAACCGCATGCCCGAAGGCCTGGTGTTCATGCCCTTCTTCGACGAGCACCGCCTGGCCAACAAGCTGACGCTGGACGCCACATGCCCGATCTCGAAAGAGACCGACTTCAAGAAGTGCGCGGTGAAGGTGCTCAAGGCCTAGTCATGGCCCGCCCGAAGCGATCGGCGGTCGCCTCCCCCCGGGGGGCGCCGCCAGCGGCCCGGCAAAGCCGGTTCCGCGGCGGTCGCCGGGCCAAGGAATCGTCGTGACAACCGCAGCCGACGCGCGCGCGCGCCGCCGCTTCCTGCTCGACACCGCCAAGGGCGCGTGCGGGGCGGGCGCGGTGGGGCTCGTGCTCGCGCTGCAGGCGCGGCACGCGCGCGCGCTGCCGCCGCTGGCGCTGCGGCCGCCGGGCGCGCTCGCCGAGGCGGCCTTCGCCGGGGCCTGCGTGCGCTGCGGGCTGTGCGTGCGCGACTGCCCGTACGACATCCTCACGCTGGCCACGCCCGAGCAGCCGGTGGCCACCGGCACGCCCTACTTCGTGGCGCGCGACAAGCCGTGCGAGATGTGCGAGCACATCCCCTGCGTGAAAGCCTGCCCCACCGGCGCGCTGGACCACGGCCTCACCGAGATCACGAAGGCGAAGATGGGCCTGGCGGTGCTGGTCGACCCGGAGAACTGCCTCAACCACCTCGGCCTGCGCTGCGACATCTGCTACCGCGTCTGCCCGGCCATCGACCAGGCGATCACGCTCGAGCAGCAGATCAACCCGCGCACCGGCAAGCACGCGCTCTTCATCCCCGTCGTGCACAGCGACGCCTGCACCGGCTGCGGCAAGTGCGAGAAGGCCTGCCCGCTGCCGGTGGCCGCGATCAAGGTCTACCCCGTCGACCTGGCCAAGGGCGAGCCGGGGCGGCACTACCGGCTCGGCTGGATCGAGAAGGACAAGGCCGGCGCGCCGCTCGTGCCGCCGGACCCCGAGCACCGCTACAACCTGCCCGAAGGCCTGCGCTACGAGCCCGGGCAGGGGCTCTCGGTCGAGCCGGCCGGCGCGGCGTCCGTGCCGGCATCGGCAGCCGGGCCCTCGCCGCGGCCCGCGGCGAAGGCGTCGTCGTCGGGGCCGGCACCGGCTGCCTCGTCGGCACCATCCGCATCCGCGGGGCCGGGCGGGCGCGCGGCGCTGCCGGCACCCGGCCGTGGCCCCGGGCCGGCGCCCGCGGCGGCACCCGCCCCCGCGGCCAGCGTGCCCCGGGCACTGCAAGGGAACCAGCTGTGAGCGGCGCCGCGACGAAGCCGCTGCGCGTCGGCGCCGAGGCGCTCGCCGCCAAGGGCTGGTGGCGCACGAACCGCTGGCTCCTGGCGCGGCGCGCCACCCAGCTGTCGGTGCTCGGCCTGTTCCTCGTCGGGCCGTGGTTCGGGTGGTGGATCGTCAAGGGCAACCTCGCCTCCAGCCTGACGCTCGGCGCGCTGCCGCTCACCGACCCCTACGTGCTGCTGCAGTCGCTCTTCGCGGGCCTGTCGACGGGGCAGGTGCCGCTGGCCACCGCGTTCATCGGGGCGGGCATCGTGCTCGGCTTCTATGCCCTCGTCGGCGGCCGCGTCTACTGCAGCTGGGTCTGCCCGGTGAACCCGGTCACCGACCTCGCCGCCTGGCTGCGCCGCCGCTTCGGCTGGAAGAGCGGCGCCGTGCTCTCGCGCCACCTGCGCCACTGGCTGCTGGCGATGACGCTGGTCGTCGCAGCAGCCACCGGCAGCATCGCGTGGGAGCTCGTCAACCCGGTGTCGATGCTGCACCGCGGGCTCGTCTTCGGGTTCGGGGCGGGCGCAGCCGTCATCGTGGCGTTGTTCCTGTTCGACCTCTTCGTCGCGCCGCGCGGCTGGTGCGGGCACCTGTGCCCGGTCGGCGCCTTCTACGGCCTGCTCGCCCGCCGCAGCCCGCTGCGCGTGGTGGCGGCGCGCCGCGAGGCCTGCAACGACTGCGCCGACTGCTACGCGGTATGCCCGGAGCCGATCGTCATCAAGGCGCCGCTGAAGGCCACCGACGGCGCCGGCCCGGTGATCACCTCGGCGCAGTGCACCAACTGCGCCCGCTGCATCGACGTGTGCTCCAAGGACGTCTTCGAGTTCGGCCTGCGCTGGCAGCAGGCCGTGCCGCCTCGACGGGCCCCCGGCCCGCCCGCCCGACTCGCGCCAGAGGAAAGGACCTCATGATGAACAAGCCCTCCCGCCCGTGGTGGCCAGCCGCGCTGCTGGCGGCGGCCACGCTCGCCGCACTGGCCGCCACGCCCGGCTGTGCGTCGTTCGAGCCCTTCGCCGGCGTCAACACGCTGCGCGGCAGCGATGCCGCGACGGCCGACCAGGTGCCCGACGCGAAGCCCTACGCCGGCAAGCGCCCCGGCAGCAGCGGGCAGGCGGTGCTGATCGCGCGCAACTACCGGCAACAGCCGCCGCTGGTGCCGCACGCGATCGACAACTTCGACGAGATCACGGTGGCCGACAACCAGTGCCTGGAGTGCCACAGCGTGCAGACGGCGGCGTCGAAGAAGGCGCCGCGCGTCGGTGACAGCCACCTCGTCGGCGCCGGCCCGAACGCGCAGCTGCGCATGGACCGCTACCAGTGCAACACCTGCCACGTGCCGCAGGTGGATGCCAAGCCGCTGGTGGCCAGCACCTTCAGCGGCACCGCGCCGGGCAAGCGCTGACCGGGCGCACGGCGGGCCGCCTCGCGTCGCCAGCGCGCCCGCAGGCCGGCAGCGCCGGCGCCGGGGCTGTTAGCCTCGCCGCATGCCTGCTGCCTCCTCTCGCGCGCGCCGGCGCGGCCCGCAGACGATCGACCTCGCACTGCAGGGCGGCGGCTCGCACGGTGCCTTCACCTGGGGCGTGCTCGACCGCCTGCTCGAGGAGCCCTGGCTGCACTTCGACGGCGTCAGCGGCACGAGTGCCGGAGCGCTGAACGCCGCCGTGCTCGCCACCGGGCTGTCCGAGGGCGGCGCGAGCGGCCGGCGCCGCGCGCAGGCGGCGCTGCGCGCGTTCTGGGACGACGTCGCCGCCAGCGGCTCCTGCTTCGGCAGCGCCCAGGGCGGCCTGCTCGGCCTGCCCGGTTTGCCGGCCTTGTCCGGCCTGCCTGGACTGGCCGGCATGTCCGGCATGTCAGCACCGTCATGGCTGCCCGAGCTCTCGCGACTGGCTGGCTGGAACCCGGCGGGTCTTTGGCTCGCCGAGTTCACGCGCCTGTTCAGCCCCTACCAGTTCAACCCGCTCGACATCAACCCGCTGCGAGAGATCGTGCGCCGTCACGTGGACATCGACGCCATCCGGCGCGGCGCGCTCGCGGTGTTCGTGAACGCGACGGCCGTGCGCAGCGGCCGCCCGCGCATCTTCCACCGCGCCGATCTCTCGCACGAGGCGCTGCTCGCCTCGGCCTGCCTGCCGCAGCTGTTCCGCGCCGTGGAGCTGGTGCCCGCAGAGGGCGGTGCGCAGGCCGCGCCCGAGCCGTACTGGGACGGCGGCTACAGCGGCAACCCGGCGCTGTGGCCGCTGATCTACGAGACCGCGGCGCTCGATCTGGTGCTCGTGAAGATCGATCCGCTGGCGCGGCCGGGCACGCCCGACACGCCGCTGGAGATCCACGACCGCGTCAACGAGATCACCTTCAACGCGGGGCTGGCCAGCGAGATGCGCGCCATCGCCTTCGTGCAGAAGCTGCACGCCGAGGGCCGCATCGACACCGGGCACTACAAGAACCTGCGCCTGCACATGGTGGCCGACGAGGCCGCGATGGCGGCGCTGCCGCCGAGCAGCAAGCTCGACACGGGCCGCGCCTTCCTGCAGCGGCTGCACGCGCTCGGCCGCCGCACCGCCGAGGCTTGGCTGGCCGGGGACGCGAAGCAGCTCGGACGGCGCAGCACGCTCGACGTGCGCCACATCTTCCTGGGCGAGACGCCCCCCGCCGCGGCCGCCGCGGTTGCCGGCCCGCAGGCCACGCGGCCCGGCCCGCGAGCGAAGGCCCGGCAGCCAGGAAAGCCGGCGCAGGCGGCGAAGCAGGTGGCGCCGGCAAGGGCCGCCCGCGCGGCGAGCGCACCGAAGGAAGCCGCGGCCCCGGCCGCGCGCCGCGCCTCAGCGCCGCGCCGGCGTGCCTGACGACGCGCGCAGCCCCGACAGCCACGCCGCCGCCTGCACGCGCGAGGCGAGGCCGAGCTTGCGCAGCACGTGCTGCACGTGGATCTTCACCGTCGCTTCCGCGATGCCGAGCGCGCGCGCGATCTCCTTGTTGCTGTCGCCGCGCGCGATGAGCTCGAGCGTCTCGCGCTCGCGTGCCGAGAGCGACTGCAGTACCTGCCGGTCGCGCAGGACCTGCTGCGCCTGCGACCCGTCGCCCTCGTCGACACGGTCGGCCCCGAGCGGCGCCGCACCCGCCGCGCCGGCGGTGCCGGTCGCGCCCGGCCCGGCCACGGCGGCGGGCCCGGGCTCGGCCGTGCGGTCCGCGTCGCCGCTGCCGGCGAGCCGGAACGCGGATGCCAGCTTGGCCGTCATCGGCGCGCTGATGCTCGACTGCCCGGCACGCGCGCGCACGATGGCCTCGCCGAGCTCGTCGCTGTCGGCGCTCTTCAGCAGGTAGCCGCAGGCGCCGCCCCTCAGCGCGGCGGCGAGGTCGTGCTCGTCCTCGCTCATCGTCAGCATCAGCACGCGCAGCCCCGGCGCGGCGGCCAGCAGCGAGGGCAGGGCGGCGACGCCGCTGACCCCCGGCAGGTGGTTGTCGAGCAGCAGCACCTCGGGTCGGCAGGTGGCGAGCAGCTGCTGCGCCTGCGCCGCGTCGCCGGCCTCGGCGACGACCTCGAAGCGCTCGTCGGCGGCCAGCAGCGCGACCAGCCCGCGCCTGAACAGCGTGTGGTCGTCGACCACCATCAGGCGGATCGGCGGTGCGGCCGGCGCGTTCATGCGGCCAGGGGCTGCGGCTGCGGCCACTGCAGCACGACACGCGTGCCCGCGCCGGCGGCGGAGTGCACCTGCACCTCGGCACCGACGCCGGCGGCGCGCTCGCGCATGATGCGCAGGCCCACGTGCGTCTCGTCGGCAGCACCGCTGCCGGGCTCGAAGCCGTGCCCGTCGTCGCGCACCTCGATGCGCCAGCGCGGGTGCTGCTGCACGGTCAGCCAGACCTGGCTCGCGCCGGCGTGCTTGCGCACGTTGGACAGCGCCTCCTGCACGACGTGCAGCGCCTGCACCTGCACGTCGGGCGCGAGCGGCACGCCGTGCCCCTCGACCTCGATGTGCGTGGCCAGGCCCGTCTGGTGCTGGAACTTCTGCAGCGTCGTCTTCAGCGCCGCGACGATGTCGTCGCCCTGCGCGCGCGTACGGAAGTGCAGCAGCAGCTCGCGCACGTCGGCCATGCTCTCGCGCACGCCGGTGTCGAGCTCGTCGACGATGCGCGTGGTGCGCTCCTGGTCGCCCTTGCGCAGCGTGCCGCGCAGCAGCTGGATCTGGATCTTCATGAACGCCAGCGCCTGCGCGATGGAGTCGTGCAGCTCGCGCGCCAGCAGGCTGCGCTCCTCGGACACCGCGGCCTCGCGCTCGAGCGCCGCGACGCGCATCCCCTCCATGCCGCTGGCGAGGTGGCTGGCCAGGCTCTCGACGAGCGCCTGGTCCTCGGGCGAGCGCTCGGGCACGGCACCGCGGTACAGCAGGTCGACCTCGCCGAGCACCTGGTCCTGCAGGCACACCGGCACCGTCAGCACGTGCGAGAAGCCGAAGCGGCGGCAGTGGCCGCCGCGCGGGTCGGCGGCGGTGATCGCGATGACGCGCGAGCCGCGCGGCGCGGACGCGGTGGCCGCGCCCTCGCCCTCGCCATCGACGCCGCCCGTGGCGCCGCCGGTGCCGCCCGAAAGGCCTTCGCCGGGCGAGGCACCCTGGCCGCAGTGGCACAGGCCGTGCTCCAGGCACTGCTCGAGCGCCAGCATCTCGGCCGGCACGGCATCGGCCGCGAGCAGCACGAACTGGCGGCTCGTGCCGTCGTTCCAGCGCAGCAGCGCGGCATCGGCGCGGCCGGCCTGGCGCACCCGCTGCGCGAAGCCATCGGCCAGCGCCTGCATCGTCGGCGCGCGGGCGACGAACCGGCTGGCCTCGTAGAGCACGGCCAGGCGCTCGCGCTCGGCCGATAGCTTCTCGGTCTTCTCGGCCACCTTGCGCTCGAGGCCGCGGTACGAGTCGGCCAGGCGCGCCGCCATGCGGTTGAAGCCGTCGCCGAGCTCGCCGAACTCGTCCTGCGAGGCCACCTCGACGCGCGCCGAGAGGTCGCCCTGCTCGACCGAGCCGAGCCCCTGCTGCAGCGTGGCCAGCGGCCGGAAGATGAACAGGTGCGCCGCGTACAGCAGCGTGATGCCGGCCGCGATGGCCAGGCCCATCAGGACGAGCTGGAACAGCGTGAGCAGCGCTGTCCAGCGCGACAGGCGAGACTCGATGCGGGTGACGAAGCGGTCGATGCCGGCCACGAGGGCCTCCGCCTCGGCAGCCACCTGGCGCGTCGGCGGGCTGCCGCCGTCGACCCAGTCGGCCCGCAGCGCCATCCAGTGCTGCTGTACCTTGGCGAACACCTCGTGCGTGGCCTCATCGGTGGGCACGAAGAGCGGACGCGCCGGATCGCCGGCGCGCAGCAGCGCGAGGCTCTCGTCGAACTGCAGCGCGAGCCGGCGCACGCGCTCGGTGTCGCCGGCGCTGACCGCCTGCGCCATGCGCCAGCCCTGCATACGCAGCCGGCCCGCCTCGTTGACGGCGGCGGCGCCACCCTCCAGCTGCCAGGTCACCCACAGCGTCAGCGCGATGGAGCCGAGCGCCAGCGCCATCAGCAAGGCACCCACGGTGCCGAGCTTGGCGGCAAGGGTGCGGGGCTGCAGCGAAGGACGCATCGGTGCATTCTCCCCGCTCGACGCCGGTCGTGCTTGACGACTCTCAAGCGGCCGGGGCCCGGCCATGCACCGTCGCGGGGCCGACCCTCCGGGGCCGCGGGGTGTGGCGGCCGGCGGCGGAGCGCGTCAGCCGCCAGCCTGTACTCCGGCGCCTCCCGCCGCGGACCGCATGCGCGGCGCGGGCGCCCCGAATCCGCGCGCCCCGGCTCTCAGCCGGTGCTCCAGGCGCGTGGCCGCTTCATGCCCGCCACGCGGCAGGCCTGCGCCACGTAGCCGTAGGGGAAGAGCTCGAACAGCCGCGCGCGCCCGCGGCCGGGGTGGCGCTGCTCGAGGTGCTTCATCGCGTGCCGCGCGTCGGGCGAGACGCGGTGCTCGGCCTGGTACTCGCGCATGAAGCGGATGACGAACCAGTGGTCGTCCTCGAGCACGAGGCCCTGGGCGCGGGCGATGGCCCCGGCCAGCGCCTCGTCCCAGTCGTCCGGGTCGGTCACGTAGCCCTCGGCGTCGAGCCGGGGGTCGTTCGGCGTCGTCATGGTCTCAGCCACTCGCAGGTACTCCACTGGCGTCCAACCCGGCGTGGTCGTCGGCATAGGAGGCCGGCCGGTACGGCCCCGTGCCCGCGTTCTCGGCCCGCGAAGCGGGGATGAAGCCGCCGCGCTGCACGTCGAAGACGTGCACCTCGCCGTCCTCGATCACGTAGTGCCAGCCGTGCAGCGTGAGCTGACCGGCCTCGACGCGCTCGCGCACCATCGGGTAGTCCATCAGGCGCTCGAGCTGCAGGATGACCGCCCGCTGCTCGGTGCGGCGCAGCGCCTCGGGCCCCGGCTCGGCCACCGGCAGCGCCGCCTCGCGGCCGAGCTCGAGCCAGCGGGCCAGGTTCTGCGCCGCCGCCGGCACGTCGCCGTAGAGGGCGCGGATCGCGCCGCAGTGGCTGTGGCCGCAGATGACGATGCGCTTGACGGCCAGGTTCAGCACCGCGAACTCGATCGCCGCCGCGGTGCCGTGGAAGCCGTGGCTCTGGTCGTACGGCGGCACGAACGCGCCGACGTTGCGCACGAGGAAGAGCTCGCCCGGCCCGGCGCCGGTGAGCAGGTACGGCACGATGCGCGAATCGCTGCAGCCGATGAACAGCGTCAGCGGGTGCTGGCCGTCGTCCACGAGGTGGCGGAACAGCGAGCGCTGCGTCGGGAACGCCTCGCTCGTGAAGCGCTGCAGCCGTTCGAGCAGTTCGTCGGGCACGGGGGCGGTTCCTGAGAGGGGCAGCGCCGGGCTGTGCGCAGCGCGGCGGGGCCTACTGCACCAGCGGCGAGGCGCTGCCCAGCACCTGCAGGTACTGGCGCAGCGCCGTCACGTAGGCCTGCTGGCGCAGCGACTGCGCCACCGCGGCGCGCACCGCCTCGAACGGCGGCACGACTCCCGCGTCGCGCTGCAGCACCTCCACGACGTGCAGGCCGAAGCGCGAATGCACCAGGCGCGGCAGCACGCCCACTTCCTGGTGGCCGAAGAAGACCTCGCGCGCGAACTCCGGGGCGCAATCGTCGGCGCCCACCCAGCCGAGGTCGCCGCCGGCGGCGCCGCTCGGGCAGTTGGAGCACTCGCGCGCGGCGGTCGCGAAGCGGGCGTCGGTCTCGGCCCCCGCCGCGCGCAGGTCGATGAGGCAGGCCTCGGCGCGCTGCCGCAGCGCGGCGACGTCGACCCCGGGCGTCACCGCGAAGAGCACGTGGCGCAGCCGGGCGCGCTCGCCGCCCTGCCCGCCGCGTGCGAAGCGGGCGGGGTTGGCGGCGTGGTGGCGCCGGCAGGCGGCCTCGTCGGGCTCGGGCACATGGAGCTCGCGCTCGAGCAGCGCCTCGATGGCGTCGGCCGCGGCGGCACTGGCGATGCCGCCGGCCGGCAACGGCTCGTCGGCATCGAGCAGCCCGGCGCGCACGGCGGCCTGCTGCAGCAGCGTCAGCGTCTCCTGGGTGTGCAGTTCGGCGGACATGGGCGTCTCCTTTCGCTTGCGGGCCGGCGTCTCAGCGGGCGCGACCGGGCAGGTTCTGGCCCGCCGGCACGTTCAGGCGCCGCGAGCGCACCACCTGGTAGGGCCGGAACAGGTAGGCCACCGAGGCGAAGCCGCTCCAAACGTGCACGAGCCGGCAGAACGGGAACAGCAGGAAGATCGTCATGCCGAGCACCATGTGCGCGAGATAGTGCCACTCGATGCCGACGAGCTGCGACGCGTCGGGGCGGAAGGTGGCGATGCCCTGCAGGTAGTTGGCCAGCACGATCATCGTGCGCGGGTCCGAGGCGTGCTGCAGCGACGACGGCAGCGTCACCAGGCCCATCACCAGCTGCACCCACAGGATGATCAGCACGGCGAGGTCGGTGCGGTGGCTGGTCAGCCGGATGCGCGGGTCGAACAGGCGCCGGTGCAGCAGCATCGACAGGCCGACGAAGCAGATCGCGCCGGCGATGCCGCCCGCCACCACGGCGAGCACCTGCTTCTGCTGCGCGGTGATGAAGACCTCGTACACCGCGTGCGGCGTGAGCTGCCCGAACAGGTGGCCGAAGAAGAGGAACAGGATGCCTCCGTGGAAGAGGTTGCTGCCCCAGCGCAGCTGGCGCGCGCGCAGCATCTGCGAGCTGTCGCTCTTCCAGGTGTACTGGTCGCGGTCGAAGCGGGCGAGGCTGCCCATCAGGAAGACGGCCAGGCAGATGTACGGGTAGACGTTGAAGAGGAAGGCGTGGAGGGCGCTCATGGTCGCTCCTGGTGCAAGCGGTCTCTCGGGCTGTTCGGTCGGCTCAGGCGGCGGCGCGCGGCGTCGCCGCGGCCTGGCGCGCGGGCCGGTGGATGTGGATGGGCTGCGCGGCGTCGGCGCGGGCCTGGCCCTGCGACGAGCAGCCGCCGAAGGCCTCGGGCTCGGCCCAGCTCTCGTCCAGCGCAGGCTCCTCGGGCAGCGGCACGCGCTCGGCCTTCTCGCCGGCGAGGTCGAGCACGGCGCCGAACACCGCGGCGAACAGGGTCGCCTGCGGGCTCGGCCGCTCGAGCAGCGCCGTGAACAGGGCGCGCACGATGTGCGCCACCTCGCGCAGGAACTCCGCGGCCTGCGCCGGCGGCTGCGTGCTCGCGAACTCCAGCACCACGGGCAGGTAGTCGGGCAGCTCGGCCCCCTCCCCGGTGGCCAGCAGCAGGCCGGCACGCTCGTAGGTCTGCGTGAGGTCGATCATCGCCTGGCCGCGGTCGCGGCTGTCGCCGTGCACGTGCTCGAACAGGTGCAGCGACGTGCGGCGGCCGCGGTCGAACAGGTCGACGTACTCGGCCTCGGCACGCAGCGGCGCGAGCGCGGCGAGACGGTCGAGCAGCGCGTCGAGCTCGGCCAGGCGGCCGAAGGTCAGCGCGCGCTCGGCGTGCAGCGCGTCGCGCAGCGCGCCGAGGTGCTCGCGCAGCGTGTCGTCGGGGTAGCGCAGCAGCCAGGCCAGCGCGCGCAGCGTGTGGCTCATCCGGCGGGGGGCAGGGGCGAAGAGGCTCATGTGCGTCGACTCCTCAGACCGCCGCCTTGATGGGGATGGTGCGCTTCTTCTCGCTGCCGAAGAGGCTCGTCTCGGTAACGCCTTCGCTGCAGCCGTTGCCGAAGCTGAAGCCGCAGCCGCCGCGCACGTTGAAGGCGTTCTCGGCGTACTCGCGGTGCGTGCTCGGGATGACGAAGCGGTCCTCGTAGTTGGCGATCGCCATGATGCGGTACATGTCCTCCACCATCGCGCTGCCGATGCCGACCTGGTCGATGGCGGCCTGGTTCGGCGCGCCGTCCACGTGCTTGGCGCGCATGTAGGCGCGCATCGCCAGCATCCGCTCCAGCGCCCGCACCACCGGCGCCGTGTCGCCGGCGGTCAGCAGGTTGGCGAGGTACTTGACCGGGATGCGCAGCTGGTTGACGTCGGGGATCTCGCCGTTGACGCCCATCTGGCCGGCGTTGGCCGCGCCCGTGATCGGCGACAGCGGCGGCACGTACCAGACCATCGGCAGCGTGCGGTACTCGGGGTGCAGCGGCAGCGCGACCTTCCACTCCATCGCCATCTTGTAGACGGGCGAGTTGCGCGCCGCCTCGAGCCACGCCTCGGGGATGCCGTCGGCGCGCGCCTGCGCGATCACCTTCGGGTCGTGCGGGTCGAGGAAGACGTCGAGCTGCGCCTGGTAGAGGTCGGCGTCACGCTCGACGCTGGCCGCCTCGGCGATGCGGTCGGCGTCGTAGAGCAGCACGCCGAGGTAGCGGATGCGGCCCACGCACGTCTCGCTGCACACCGTGGGCTGGCCCGCCTCGATGCGCGGGTAGCAGAAGATGCACTTCTCGGCCTTGCCGCTCTTCCAGTTGTAGTAGATCTTCTTGTACGGGCAGCCCGAGACGCACATGCGCCAGCCGCGGCACTTGTCCTGGTCGATGAGGACGATGCCGTCCTCCTCGCGCTTGTAGATGCTGCCGCTCGGGCACGAGGCGACGCACGCCGGGTTCAGGCAGTGCTCGCACAGGCGCGGCAGGTACATCATGAAGGTGTTCTCGAACTGGCCGTAGATGTCCTTCTGGATGTCGTCGAAGTTGCGGTCCTTCGAGCGCTTGGCGAACTCGCCGCCGAGGATCTCCTCCCAGTTCGGGCCCCACTCGATCTTCTCCATGCGCTGGCCGGTGATCAGGCTGCGCGGCCGGGCGGTCGGCGCGTGCTTCATCTCGGGCGCGGAGTGCAGGTGGTCGTAGTCGAACGTGAACGGCTCGTAGTAGTCGTCGATCTCCGGCAGGTTCGGGTTGGCGAAGATCTTCATCAGCAGCTGCCACTTGCCGCCCTGCTTCGGCACGATGGAGCCGTCGGCCTTGCGGACCCAGCCGCCGTTCCACTTGTCCTGGTTCTCCCACTCCTTCGGGTAGCCGATGCCGGGCTTGGTCTCGACGTTGTTGAACCAGGCGTACTCGACCCCCGGCCGGCTCGTCCAGACGTTCTTGCACGTGACGCTGCACGTGTGGCAGCCGATGCACTTGTCCAGGTTCAGCACCATGCCGATCTGTGCGCGGACCTTCATCTCTTTGCTCCTTGTTCTCGACCGGTGGCGGGGCTCAGGGGTTCTCGCCCTGGCTCTGGTAGGCGCGCGCGAGGTGGTCGTCGCGCGGCGTGTCGAGCCAGTCGACCTTGCTCATCTTGCGCACGATGACGAACTCGTCGCGGTTCGTGCCGATCGTCCCGTAGTAGTTGAAGCCATACGAGAGCTGCGCGTAGCCGCCGATCATGTGCGTCGGCTTCGTGACGATGCGCGTCACCGAGTTGTGGATGCCGCCGCGCACGCCGGTGATCTCCGAGCCCGGCGCGTTGATGATCTTCTCCTGCGCGTGGTACATCAGCGTCATGCCGGGGTTCACGCGCTGGCTCACCACCGCGCGCGCCGAGATCGCACCGTTGACGTTGAAGAGCTCGACCCAGTCGTTGTCCTCGATGCCCGCCGCCTTCGCGTCGGTCTCGCTCAACCAGATCACCGGGCCGCCGCGGTTCAGCGTCAGCATCATCAGGTTGTCGCTGTACGTGCTGTGGATGCCCCACTTCTGGTGCGGCGTGATGAAGTTGAGGACGATCTCCTTGTTGCCGTTGGGCTTCACGCCCTGCATCGCGTCGGTCGTTTTCAGGTCCACCGGCGGGCGGTAGCTGCTGAAGCCCTCGCCGAACGCGATCATCCAGGGGTGGTCCTGGTAGAACTGCTGGCGGCCGGTGAGCGTGCGCCAGGGGATCAGCTCGTGCACGTTCGTGTAGCCGGCGTTGTAGGAGACCTTCTCGCTCTCCAGCCCGCTCCACGTCGGTGAGCTGATGATCTTGCGCGGCTGCGCCTGCACGTCGCGGTAGCGGATCTTCTCGTCCTCGCGGTGCAGCGCCAGGTGCGCGTGCTCGCGGCCGGTGGCCTTGCTCAGTGCCTCCCACGCCTTCACCGCGACGTGGCCGTTGGTCTCCGGCGCGAGCTGCAGGATGACCTCGCAGGCGTCGATGTCGCTGACGATGCGCGGGCGGCCCTCGGCGTCGGTGCCGTTGAGCTCGCCGAGCTGCGCCACCTCCGTCTTCGTGTCCCAGGCGATGCCCTTGCCGCCGTTGCCGGCCTTGGCCATCAAGGGGCCGAGCGACGTGAAGCGCGCGTAGACGTTCGGGTAGTCGCGCTCGACCACCGTGATCGCCGGTGCCGTCTTGCCCGGCACCAGCTCGCACTCGCCCTTCTTCCACTCGCGCGGCTCGAACGGCTGCGCGAGCTCCGCCGGCGTGTCGTGCATCAGCGGCGTCAGCACCACTTCCTTCTCGACGCCGAGGTGGCCGCGGCAGACCTCGCTGAAGGCCTTCGCGAAGCCCTTGTAGATCTCCCAGTCGCTGCGGCTCTGCCACACCGGGTCCACCGCCGCGGACAGCGGGTGGATGAACGGGTGCATGTCGCTCGTGTTGAGGTCGTTCTTCTCGTACCAGCTCGCGGTGGGCAGCACGATGTCGCTGTACAGGCACGTCGTGCTCATGCGGAAGTCGAGCGTCACCAGCAGGTCGAGCTTGCCCTGCGGCGCCTCGGCGTGCCACTTCACCTCGGCCGGCTTGGCGTCGTCGGGGCCGAGGTCCTTGCCCTGCACGCCGCTCTCCGTGCCGAGCAGGTGCTTGCAGAAGTACTCGTGGCCCTTGCCGCTGGAGCCGAGCAGGTTCGAGCGCCAGACGAACAGGTTGCGCGGCCAGTTCTGCGGCGCGTCCGGGTCCTCGCAGCTCATCTCGAGCGTGCCGTCCTTCAGCGCCTTGACGACGTAGTCCTTCGGGTCCAGCCCGGCCGCGGCGGCGTCCTTCACCACCTGCAGCGGGTTGGTCTTGAGCTGCGGCGCTGAAGGCAGCCAGCCCATGCGTTCGGCGCGCACGTTGTAGTCGATGAGGCTGCCCTTGAAGCGGCTCCTGTCGGCCAGCGGCGAGAGCACCTCCTCGACGCCGAGCTTCTCGTAGCGCCACTGGTCGGTGTGCGCGTAGAAGAAGCTCGTGCTGTTCTGCTGCCGCGGCGGGCGCGCCCAGTCGGTGGCGAAGGCGAGCGGCACCCAGCCGGTCTGCGGCCTGAGCTTCTCCTGGCCCACGTAGTGCGCCCAGCCGCCGCCGCTCTGGCCGACGCAGCCGCACAGCATCAGCAGGTTGATCACGCCGCGGTAGTTCATGTCGGCGTGGTACCAGTGGTTCATCGCCGCGCCGATGATCACCATCGACTTGCCGTGTGTCTTGTCGGCGTTGGCGGCGAACTGGCGCGCGACGGTGATGACCTGGTCGCGCGGCACGCCGGTGATCTTCTCCTGCCACGCGGGGGTGTAAGGCGCGTCGTCGTCGTAGCTCTTCGCGCCGCTGCCGAGGCCGCGGTCGATGCCGTACTGCGCCGCCTGAAGGTCGAACACGGTGGCCACGAGCACCTCGCGGGCGCTCGCGCCTTCACCGAGGCGCAGGCGGACCGCCGGCACCTTGGCGTGATTGAGGTCGCCGCCGGCCTGCGGGTTGGCCTTGAAGTGCGGCACCTCGGCGCCGGCGAAGTACGGGAAGGCGACCGGGACGACCTCGTGCGCCTGCGCGCCGCCCTCGCCCTCCAGCACGCTCAGCTTGAGCCTGACGTCGGTGTTGCCGCGCGCCTCCTTGGCCTCGAGGTTCCACTTGCCGGCGTCGGGGCGCCCATCGGGGCCCCAGCGGAAGCCGATCGAGCCGTTGGGCAGCACGGTCTGGCCGGCGGCATCGAAAGCCACCGTCTTCCACTCGGCGTTGTTGCCCTGGTCGAGCCTGCCGGCGAAGTCGCTGGCGCGCACGTAGCGGCCGGGCGCGGTCACCTTGCGGCCGTCCTCGAGCGTGCGCTCCTCGAGCATCACGAGCAGCGGCAGGTCTGTGTAGCGGCGCGCGTAGTCGTCGAAGTAGGCGCTGCGCCTGTCGAAGTAGAACTCCTTCAGCGCCACGTGCCCCATCGCCATCGCGAGCGCCGCGTCGGTGCCCTGCTTGGGGTGCAGCCACAGGTCGGCGAGCTTGCTGACCTCGGCGTAGTCGGGCGTCACCGCCACCGTCTTCGCGCCCTTGTAGCGCACCTCGGTGAAGAAGTGCGCGTCGGGCGTGCGCGTCTGCGGGACGTTGCTGCCCCAGGCGATGATGTAGGTGCTGTTGTACCAGTCGGCGCTCTCGGGCACGTCGGTCTGCTCGCCCCAGATCTGCGGGCTCGACGGCGGCAGGTCGCAGTACCAGTCGTAGAAGCTCATGCACACGCCGCCGATGAGCGAGAGGTAGCGGCTGCCGGCCGCATAGCTCACCATGCTCATCGCCGGGATCGGGCTGAAGCCGATGACGCGGTCGGGCCCGTGCGTCTTGACCGTGTAGACGTTGGCCGCGGCGATCAGCTGGTTCACCTCATCCCACGTGCTGCGCACGAAGCCGCCCATGCCGCGCACCTTCTGGTAGTCGCGCCGCGCCTCCTCGTTCTCGACGATCAGCGCCCAGGCGTCCACCGGCGACTTGCTCACCTTCAGCGCCGCGCGCCAGCGCTCGAGCAGGCGGCCGCGCACCATCGGGTACTTCACGCGGTTGGCGCTGTAGAGGTACCAGGAGTACGAGGCGCCGCGCTGGCAGCCGCGCGGCTCGTGGTTGGGCAGGTCGGCGCGCGTGCGCGGGTAGTCGGTCTGCTGCGTCTCCCAGGTGACGATGCCGCCCTTGACGTAGATCTTCCAGCTGCACGAGCCGGTGCAGTTCACGCCGTGCGTGCTGCGCACGATCTTGTCGTGCGCCCAGCGGTTGCGGTAGGCGTCCTCCCAGGTGCGGTCCTCGCCGGTGGCCACGCCGTGCCCGTTGGCGAACGTTTCCTTCGGCAGCTTGAAGTGGGTGAGACGGTCGAGGAAGTGCGACATGGGGTTGCGTCCTTCGCGCGGTGGTTCTGTGTCGATGGGTCAGCAGGGCAGCGCGGCACCGGGGCGGGCGTAGTGCCACCACGTGATCGCGATGCAGGAGAGGTAGAAGGCAATGAACATGACGAGGGCCGGCGCGACGCTGCCGGCCCACTGCAGCGCCGTGCCGAAGCTCTTCGGGATGACGAAGCCGCCGTAGGCCGCGATGGCGCTGCAGAAGCCCAGCGTCGCCGCGGCCTCGGTGTGCGCGCGGCGCGAGGCCGCCTCGGGCGGCGCGCCGGCGGCGCGCGCGGCTCGCTCGTGCAGGCGCGCGAAGACGAGCGGGATCATGCGGAAGACGCTGGCGCTGCCGATGCCGGCGGCGCCGAACAGCACGACGAAGCTCGCGAGCACGGGCTCCGGGCCGGCGCCGGCCGACAGCCCGTGTAGCACGCCGCCCGTGCCGAGCAGCATCGCCACCAGGCACCACAGCGTCGCGCGGGCGCCGCCGAAGTGGTCGCTGAGCCAGCCGCCGAGCGGCCGCAGCACCGCGCCTACCAGCGGCCCGGCCCACGCGAGCTGGGCGACATCGGTGCCCGGGTACTGGCTCGACAGCAGCAGCGGGAACCCGGCCGCGAAGCCGATGAAGCTGCCGAAGGTGCCCAGGTACAGCCAGCAGGTGAGCCACGCGTGCGCGCGCCGGAAGATGACGGCCTGCTCGCCGAACGTGCTGCGTGCCTCGGCCAGGTCGTTCATGCCGAACCACGCCGCGAGGCTGCCGGCGACGATCAGCGGCACCCACACGAAGCCGGCGTTCTGAAGCCACAGCGGCACCGCATCGCCGGCGCCTGCGGCGGCGTTCGTCGGCGGGCCGAAGGCGTCGAGCAGGCCGACCGTGATGACCAGCGGCACCAGCGCCTGCGCCAGCGAGACGCCGAGGTTGCCGAGGCCGGCGTTCAGCCCGAGCGCCCAGCCCACGCGGTGACGCGGGTAGAGGTAGCTCACGTGCGCCATCGAGCTGGCGAAGTTGCCGCCGCCGAGGCCGCACAGCAGCGCCAGGCCGACGAGCACCTCGTACGGCGTGCCCGGGTCGCGCAGCGCGAAGCCCATGCCGAGGGCCGGGACCAGCAGGCTGGCGGTGGCCAGCGCCGTCCAGCGCCGACCGCCGAACATCGGCACCGCGAAGGCGTACACCACGCGCAGCGTCGCGCCCGACAGCGCCGGCAGCGCCGCCAGCCAGAACAGCTGGTTGGTCGAGAAGCGGAAGCCCGCCGCCGGCAGATGAACGACGACCACCGACCACAGCATCCACACCGCGAACGCGAGCATCAGCGTCAGCACCGACAGCACGAGGTTGCGCCGCGCCACGCGCCGGCCGGGGCCGCGCCAGAAGGCGGCGTCCTCCGGATTCCAGTGCGCGATGAGGTGCATCGAGGTCATGGCTCGAGTTCGGTGCGGGAGGGCGCCGTGCGGCCGGTGCGCGGGCGGATCAGGGGTTCCGGATCTCGGCGCCGCGGCGCAGGTAGAACCACCAGTTCAGCACCAGGCACACGCCGTAGAAGGCGGCGAAGCCGTACATCGCCAGCTGCGGCGTGCCGGCCTTGATCTGGTCGCCGATGACGATGGGCGCGACGAAGGCGCCGTAGGCCGCGACCGCGGAGGTCCAGCCGAGCACCGGCCCGGCCTGCGCGCGGTCGAAGATGACGCCGATGGTGCGGAAGGTCGAGCCGTTGCCGATGCCGCTGGCGGCGAACAGCAGCATGAACAGGCCGAGGAAGAGCGGGAAGTACTGCTCCGGCGTCGCCGAGTTGTAGGCCAGCATCATCACGTAGCCGACGGCGACCGAGCCGGCCACCATCACCGCGGAGATGATCTGCGTGACGATCGAGCCGCCGACCTTGTCGCTGATCCAGCCGCCGACCGGCCGCACCGCGGCGCCGACGAAGGGGCCGATCCACGCATAGGCCAGGATGGTCGGCGCGTTCGGGTTGTTCGCGGTGTGCTGCATGACGCCGTTCGCGTCGGGCACGTGGCTGACACCGAAGATCACCTTCATCGCCAGCGGCAGCGCCATCGAGAAGCCGATGAACGAGCCGAAGGTGACGATGTACAGCGCCGTCAGGCTCCAGGTGTGCTTGTTGCGGAAGATCGCGAACTGCCTGGCGATGTTCTCCTTCATCGGGCCGAACGCGGCGAGCTTCATGATCAGGAGCGCGCTGACGATGTCCAGCGGGATCGCCACCCACATGCTGATCAGGCCGAGGCCGGTCGGCTTGGGCAGGTAGAGGTACAGGCCCAGCATCGCCGGGATGAAGGCGAGCGTGTACAGCCAGACGATCTTCGCGAAGGCGACGATCGGGTGCCCCGTGTCGGGCGACACCGTCTTCAGGTTGTTCATGCCGAACCAGCACAGGATCGACAGCGGCACCAGCGACAGCACCCACGCGAAGCCCGCGTTCTGGATCCACGTCGGCGTGCCGGCGGCGATCTTGCCGAAGATCCAGCCGCTGTCCTTGGCCAGCGTCATCGGCTCTCCGCCGATGGCGCCGAGAAGCGGCACCGTCATCACGAGCGGGATCACGACCTGCATCGTCGTGACGCCGAAGTTGCCGAGGCCCGCGTTGAGGCCGAGCGCCGTGCCCTGCAGCCTCTTCGGGAAGAAGGTGCTGATGTTGGACATCGAGCTGGCGAAGTTGCCGCCGCCGACGCCGCACCACAGCGCCATCAGCTGGAAGGCCCACAGCGGCCAGTCCTTGTGCTGCAGCACGATGCCGGTGCCGATGGCCGGCGCCAGCAGCATCGCGGTGGTGAGGAAGATCGTGTTGCGGCCGCCCGAGAGCCGGATCAGGAACGACGCGGGGATCCGCATCGTCGCGCCGGCGATGCCGGCGATGGCCGTCAGCGTGAACAGCTCGGCCTGGGTGAACGGGAACCCCAGGTTGAGCATCTGCACGGTGATGATCCCCCACATGCCCCAGACCGCGAAGCCGCACAGCAGCGCGGGCACCGAGATCCACAGGTTGCGGTAGGCGATCTTCTTGCCGGTGCTCTCCCAGAACGCGTCGTCCTCGGGGCGCCAGTCGGCGATGTCGGGGCCCGTGCGGCGCGCAGGGGCGCCGGGAGGGGCGAGGGTGTCGGTGGCCATGATGGGTCTCCCTTCGGGAGTCGGGGATGGAAAGGGTCGTTCGCGAAGTGAGGAGGATTCGAACGGACTAGCGTGCGAACGACCGTGAAAGCGGGGAGGGCGCGGCGTGCTCGCCCATGACCTCGGTGCGGCGCACCTCGGTCCAGTACATCCAGATCAGCGACACCCAGACGACGCCGTACATCAGCATGAAGGCGCTGGAGCGGATGCCCGTCAGGTCCATCAGCGCGCCGAACATGATCGGCAGCACGAAGCCGCCCAGGCCGCCGGCCAGGCCGACGATGCCGCTGACGGTGCCGATGTTGTGCGGGTACTCGTCGCCGATGTACTTGAAGACGCTCGCCTTGCCGAAGGCCCAGGCGACGCCGAGGATGGCCATCAGCACCGTGAACCAGAAGACGTTCAGGCCGATCTCGAAGGTCTTCGGGCCGTTGACGGTGACGATCGTGAACTGCGTCTGCGGGTACGAGAGCAGGAACAGGCAGATCCAGCTCACCCACATCACCCACCAGGTGACCTTGTGCGCGCCGTACCGGTCCGAAAGCACGCCGCCGATGGCGCGCAGCACGCCGCCCGGCAGGCTGAAGCAGGCCGCCAGCAGCGCCGCGACGCGGATGTCCAGGCCGTACTCGCCGACGTAGTACTGCACCATCCACAGCGCCAGCGCGACGTAGCCGCCGAACACGATGCTGTAGTACTGGCAGTACTTGAGCACGCGCGGGTCCTTGAGCATCTTCAGCTGGTCGGCGAACTTCGTGTGCGAGGGCACGACGTGGCTCGGGTCGTGGTGGCTGAAGAACCAGAACAGGATCACCGTGCCCAGCATCACCGCCGCATACACCTTCGGCACCATCGTCCAGCCGAACGCGACCAGCAGCGCCGGCGCGATGAACTTGTTGACCGCCGAGCCGGAGTTGCCGGCGCCGTACACGCCCATCGCCATGCCCTTGCGGTTCATCGGGAACCAGCGCGCGACGTAGGGCGTGCCGACGCTGAACGAGCCGCCGGCGAGGCCGACGAACAGGCCGATGACCAGGAAGTGCCAGAACTCGGTGGCGTAGGCCATCAGCCAGATCGCCGGCACCGTGACGGCCATCAGGATCGTCATCACGATGCGGCCGCCGTACTTGTCGGTCCAGATGCCCAGCGGCACGCGGACGAGCGAGCCGGTGAGCACCGGCGTCGCGGTGAGCAGGCCGAACTCGGTGGCGTTGAGGCCGAGTTCCTTCTTCAACGGAATCCCGATGACGCCGAACATCATCCAGACCATGAAGCAGACGGTGAATGCCCAGGTGCTGACGATCAGCACCGACCAGGCCTTGCGGCCCTGGGCAGGGTCTTGCGCGGGGGCTGCCGCGGCAGCGTTGGAGGCCATGTCCTGTCCCTTCCTCGAATGGCAGGACTTTCGCCAAAGGTGGCGGGGCTGAACATCCACCTGACGACCAAGGGACGGGGCCGCGAAGGACTATCGGCCGCGGCGCCGGCGTAGTTCCATGGAACTAGCGCCGGGCCGCATTCGCCGGCGCTTGATCCGCGTCAAGCACGCGCCGGCGGCGAGGGGGGCTCGGATGCGCGGCCCGGCCTGTCCAGGCGGGTCGGGGGGTGCGTGCGCTCCGGCCGCGCAGGCCGCATCGGCCGCGCCGGTGCCATCAGCGGCATCGGCGGCATCGGCGGCATCCGCGGCGTCGGCCGTTGCGGAGGCGTGACGCGCGCGGCCTAGTCGGTGACGACGACGACGCCCTTCATCTCGGGATGCGGGCCGCAGGTGTAGGGGTGGCGGCCGGGCTTGTCGAAGCGCCGGCTCCATTGCTCGTCGGGCAGCAGCCGTTCCGATTCCAGCGACTCGGCCGGGAACAGCACCGAGTGGCTGGTGCGGCGTTCCTTGTTCGTCCAGCGCACGGTCGTGCCGGCGCGGATGGTCACCGTCTCGGGCACGAAGAGGTGGCCCTTGATCTCGACGTCGACGATGTCGGCGGCCGCCCCCGTGCGCGCCATGCCGGCGAGCACGAGCGCGAGCGCGAACCGGCGGCGGGCCGGCGTGGGCGGGCGGTCCTTCCGGACCCGGCTGCCCGCGGGTCGTGGCGCGTGGCCGTCCACGCCGCTAGGGCTTGGCCGCGCTGATGTCGGCCTTGGCGTCCACGCCGAGCGTGTAGCCGAGCGAGACGTGGTGGTAGCGGCCCGCCGCATGGTCGTCGTGGATCGCGAAGCCGAAGTTCACGGTCTTGCCGCTGGCCAGCGCGACGTCGCCCTCGCCGCCGGCGAGCTTGCGCGTGAAGACGACGACCCACTCGTCGCCCTTCTTCTCGCCCTTGGCCTCGACGAGCGCCTTGCCGCCCTCCATCACGCGCTTGTCGGCGACGTGGCCGTCGAACTTGCCACCCTTGCCGCTCGTCCACTGCACGAGGTCGTAGAACTTGCCGCCGGCGAGGCTGCCGTCCTTGACGTACTTGGTCTTCTTGTCGTCCTTCGCGTCGGGCATCGTGCGGGCATCGGCATGGCACGTCTCCCAGCAGCCGGAGAGATTGGCGCCGGGCACCTTGTTGTCCTCGAGCATGAAGGCGAGCTTGACGGGGTTGTCCTTGTCCATCCTGTCGCCGCCGGCCGAGGCCGGCTGCTTCCAGCTGAAGCGCAGGTAGAGGTTCGTGCCGTCGTTGGCCGCCTGCACCTGCACGGGGATCGACCCCGCCTTGCCCTTGATCGGCTTGGGCTCGAGCTTCTGGCCGGTGGCCATCTTCTTGCCCATGTCGGCCGCCTCGTCGTGGTGGCAGCTGGCGCAGGTCTCGCCCTTCTTCAGCGCACGCGCACCGCCGTGCTCGCTGCCCTTGGTGATCCACTCCATCGGGCTGGCGCCCGGGTAGAAGGCGGTGATGGTCTTGGCCGGCACCTTGCCCCAGTCGGGCGGTGCGGCCAGGGCCGACGATGAGATCACGGCGACTGCAACGGCAGCAGCGACGATGGACAGCTTCATGTTCGTTCTCCGATCAGTGTCTTGAGGTGCAGCGTCCGCCCAGCGACCGCCAGGCCGCTTCGGGGGGCGGGCTAGTCCTCTTCCTTCATGCCCTTGGGCTTGTGGTGCGCGATGCCCTTGTGGCAGTCGATGCAGGTGTCGCCACTCTTCACCGCGAGTTCGTGGCTCTTCTTGGCGCGCGGCTTCTGCTTCTCGGGGTCCATGCTCTTCAGCGTGTGGCAGTTGCGGCACTCGAGCGAGTCGTTGGCCTTCATGCGGGCCCACTCGCGCTCGGCGAGCTGCAGCCGCTTGGCCTCGAACTTCTCGCGTGTGTCGATGCTGCCGGTCATCTTGCCCCACAGCTCGCGCGAGGCCTGGATCTTGCGCAGCATCTTCGGCCCCCACTCCTTCGGCACGTGACAGTCGGAGCACACCGCTCGCACGCCGGTGCGGTTGGTGTAGTGGATGGTGTTGGCCGAGTACTCGCGGTAGACGTTGTCGCGCATCTCGTGGCAGCTGGTGCAGAAGGCCTCGGTGTTGGTGGCCTCCACGACGGTGTTGAAGCCGCCCCAGAACACGACGCCGCCGACGAAGCCGACGATCAGCAACGTCAGCAGCGAGAAGCTCGTGCTCGGGCGGCGCAGGCGGGCCCACCAGCCCGGCTTGGACGAATCGGCCATGGCGGGCCCCACCCTTCCTTCTTAGTAGATGTCGTGCTGCGTGTTGAAGACGTTGAACTTGCCGGTCGGCGTGACGATCGCCGGATCGGTGATCACCTTCTTCAGCTTCAGCGTCTTGTCGTCGTAGACGACGATGGCCGACTGGTCGGTCTTGCCGCCCCACAGGCTGATCCACACCTCGTCGCCCGCCTGGTTGTATTCGGGGTGCGTGGCGCGGCGCAGCGCCTTGGTCTGCGGCAGGCCCGAGTCCTTGGCGACGTCGACCTTGCGCGGCGGCTTGGACATGTCGGTGAGGTCGAACACGTACACCGACTCGGCGTTCTCGCGCTCGGGGTTCATCGGCATGTCGGCCCACAGGTTGCGGCTCTTCGGGTGCGTCTTCACGAAGAGGTTGCCGGCGCCGGGCATCTTCAGCTCCTGCACGACCTTCCAGTTGTGCTGCCTGAACTTCGCGTGCGCGGGCTTGTCGCTCGGCGTGGAGATCAGCGTCACCACGGCGTCGCCGAGGTGGCCGGTCGCCCACACGGGCCCGAACTGCGGGTGCATGAAGTTCGCGCCGCGGCCCGGGTGCGGGATCTTCTTGGTGTCCACCAGCGCGGCGAGCTTGCCGGTCTTGGTGTCCACCGCGGCGATCTTGTGGCTCGCGTTGGCCGCGACGAGGAAGTAGCGCTTGCTCGCGTCCCAGCCGCCGTCGTGCAGGAACTTGGCGCTTTCGATCGTCGTCGTGCGCAGGTTCTTGATGTCGGAGTAGTCGACCAGCATGATCTGGCCGGTCTCCTTGATGTTGACCACCCACTCGGGCTTGATCATCGACGAGACGATCGAGGCGACGCGCGGCTCGGGGTGGTACTCGCCGTCGACCGTGTTGCCGCGCGTCGAGACGATCTTGATCGGCTTGAGCGTCTCGCCGTCCATGATCGAGAACTGCGGCGGCCAGTACGTGCCGCCGATGAGGTACTTGTCCTCGAAGCCCTTGAACTTGCTCGTGTCCACGCTGCGGGCGTCGGCGCCCAGCTTCACGGTGGCCACCGTCTTCGGGTCCTCGAACCACAGGTCGATCAGCGTCACGAGGCCGTCGCGGCCCACGGTGTAGACGTAGCGGCCCGAGGCCGACAGGCGCGAGATGTGCACCGCGTAGCCGGTGTCGAGGATCTTCCAGATCTGCTTGGTGTCGCCATCCACCAGCGCCAGCTTGCCCGCGTCGCGCAGCGTGATCGCGAAGACGTTCTTCAGGTTGACCTTGCTCATCTGCCGCGTCGGGCGGTCCTTGACCGGCACCAGCAGCTTCCAGGAGGCCTCCATGTCCTTCAGGCTGAACTCCGGCGGCACGTCGGGCGTGCGCTGGATGTAGCGCGCCATCAGGTTGATCTCTTCCTTCGTCAGGATGTCGTCGTAGTTGACCATCCCGCCTTCGGTGCCCAGCGCGATGATCTTCTCGAGCCGGTTGGTGCCCAGGCGCAGCGTGCCGCCCTCGGTGACGGTGCCGTCGGCGGCCTTCTTCGTCCAGTGCGGCTCGAGGTTCTTGCCGGTGGCGCCCTTGCGCAGCACGCCGTGGCAGCCGGCGCAGCGCTCGAAGTAGATCTTCTTGCCGGCCTCGACCTCGGCCGGGGTCATCTCGGGCGCGGTGGCCGCGGCGGCGGCCGGCGCTGCAGCCGGCTGCTGCGCCTGTGCGCCGCCCATCGCGAGCATGGCGCCCAGCGCCGCGCTGATCGAGCTGACCATCGTCCACGACAGGCGGACCGTGCGACCGGTCCGGTAGGGCTTGCCCATTGCTTTGCACTCCATCTTCTTGCGGGCGGGCCGGATGGCTCCTTCCCCGTGCAGCGCGACCGCCAATCGGAACCCTCTGCGCTCCGCTGGGCCCGGCGTGGGGCTGCAGTTCCTCGCCTCGAGCACCACCATGCTTCGCCTCGGCGGACTGGATGTCCTTGAAGTGGTTCAAGGGCGGCTTCGGACGTGGTGCTGCGGCGACAAGGGAGTGCTGCGGGCGGTGCAGCGCGCCACGGCTGCGGCGCGCCAAGGACGCCGGGCGGTCGGCTCCGCGAATGTCCTCTTTGGGCGGACCCGCTTCGCGTGTCCCCCCAATGCCCCCTTGATTTCGCTGCGCCGACCGCCCGGCATCCTTGGCGGGCAACGCTCGCTGTCCTCTGGCGAGCACGGCTCGCTGTATTCGTGGCGAGCCCCGCTCGCCGTTTCGTGGCGTGCCACGGCGGATGCCGGATCGGGCCGGCGGGGTGCCCTGCGCAGCGAAATCAAGGGGGCATTCGAGTGATACGCGAAGCGGGTCACTCGAAAGAGGACATTCGCGGAGCAGGGCACCCCGCTGGCCCGATCCCGCCGCGGCCGCGGCGCGCGGCCACGGCAGCTGAGCCGCCATCGCACGGCAATCAGATCGGCCCCAGCCGATTGCGATCGCGCAAGCCCTCAGCGCTGCAACTGCGCCACCAGCGCCGCCAGCCGCTGCGGCAGCTCGGCCGGCCTTCTCACCCAGGCCCAGCCCTTGTGGCCGAAGAGATGCGGCAGCACCTCGCCCGCCTCGCTGTCGATGCTCAGCGCGAACGGCAGCACGCCGGCGCGGCGCGCTTCCAGCACCGCCTGGCGCGTGTCCTCCACGCCGAGCCGGCCTTCGTAGCCGTCGATGTCGTGCGGCTTGCCGTCGGTCAGCAGCAGCAGCAGCCGCTGCCGCTCGGGCCGCTCCTGCAGGCGCCGCGTGCCGGCGCGCAGCGCCGCGCCCATGCGCGTGTAGTAGCCGGGCTTGAGCGCCCCCAGGCGCGCCAGCGAAGGGGCGCCCCAGCGCTCGTCGAAGCCCTTCAGCAGGTGCAGCCGCAGCCGCCGCTTCACCGAGCTGAAGCCGTGCACGGCGAACGCGTCGCCGCTGGCCGAATGCGCCTCGCCGAAGACGTAGAGCGCGTCGCGGATCACGTCGATGATGCGCTGGCGATCGTTGACGTGCGCGTCGGTCGAGAGCGAGAGATCCGCGAGCAGCAGCGTCGCCAGCTCGCGCTGGCCGCGCACGCGGCGCTGGTAGATCGCGTCGGCCGCCGTGCCGGGGCGGCCGGTGGCCGTGCCCACGCTCCCGCCCGTGCGGGTTCTCGTGTCCGCAAGCGGGGCGCCGAAGATGGGGTCGGGGCCGGGCCCTTGCCCGAGGTCGCCGCGGCCGCCCGTGCCGCGCCCCGGGCCGTCTCCGCGCACGCGCACCCATGCGTCGAGGTCGATGGCCTCGCCGTCTGTGGCGGCACGCTGCCAGCGCGGCGCGGCGCGTTGCAGGTCCATGCGCCGGCGCACCTGCGCGGCGGTGGCACGCAGCGCGGGCGTCGGCTGCCAGGCCACGCCGTCCGCGGGCCGGGCGACGAAGCTCTGCACGACGACACGATCGTCGACGAGCGCGGCGCGCTTCAGGTCCCATTCGGGCAGGCGCTCGCCTTCGCTGAGCAGCAGGTCGTCGGCGCTCGCGCTCGGCAGGTCGAGGTCGAAGCGAACGCGCGCGGCCACCGAGCCGCCGCCGTCCTCGAGCGTCAGGCGCTCGAGCTCCTCCGCCGCGACGGCGGCGCTGCCGTCGTCATCGTCGTCGTGCGCGCGGTTGATCGACATCGGGTCGGCGAAGGTCGCGAGCGACTCGCCCTTGGCCGCCAGCAGCAGCGGCGCACGCGGCTTCTCGGTCGGCCGCCGGCGCGCCCGCCGGCGCCCTTGGAGCAGCTGCGCCGGTGCTTCGCCGGGCGGGCGGCACGCCTCGCCCGTGCCCGCGGCGGCCGCGGCGTCGCCCGCTGCCATCGGCACGAGCCACGGCCACACCGGGGCCACCTCGTCGAAGCCGACGGCGGCCAGTTCGGTCGGCTCGGCAAGCGCGTCGCCCCGCCAGGCCGCACGCAATGCCGCGCGCACGGCGGCCTCGGCCGCCGCGGCCGCCGCGGCCGCTGGCGCGCGCGGTTGCAGATGGCTGCGCCGCACGAGCTCGGCCTCGCACAGGCGCTGCCAGCGCGGCCGGAGCCCGGGGAAACGCGCCAGCGCCACCGCCGTGCCGGCCACGTTGGCCGCCAGCCACGGCTGGCGCGGGTCGAGGCTCGACGCGAGGGCCGCCCACCAGAGATAGAGGTCGGCATTGAGTGCCGGGTCGTCGAAGACGTGCAGGCGCTCGGGCAGCGCGAGCACCTCGCCGTCGACCTGCGCCAGCGGCACGCGCAGGCCGCTGCCGGCCAGGCGCTGCCACCAGCCCTGCAGGCCGGGCGGCCGGTCGGCGCGGGCCACGCACAGCGGCGCCGCGGTGCCCAGGCGCAGACGGCCGCCGCCGGCGTGCAGCAGCAGCAGAACGCCGCGCTGGCGCTCGGCCAGGCGCACTTCGTGCCGCGCGCCCGTGCCCTCGGCTCGCCGGGTGACGAAGCGGTGCCACTGCGCGCCGATCCACTCTTCCATCCGCGGCTCCGGGCTCGGTTCCGATGTGCCGGCTCAGCGGCCGATCTCGTCGCGGCGCTGGCGCAGCGTCTCGCGCAGCGCATCGACGCCGATCGTCCACTCGAGGTTGGCGCGCGGCGTGCGGCCGCGGTGCGAGGTCTCGCACTGCTGCAGGCACTGCCCGCACTGCACGCACGAGAACATCAGGCGCTTGATGCGCCGCGGCTGCAGGCGCATCGGGCACACCGCCTCGCAGGCGTCGCCCTCGGGCGCGCGTGTCGTGGAGCAGCCCTTGCAGGCCGACGCGCGGCCGCGGTCGAAGGCCATCACCAGCGCCTTCGGGTTGGCCATCCAGGCCAGGCTCTGGAAGAAGCCGACGGCGCAGCCGAAGCGGCAGAAAAGGTGCCGCGCGAACAGGAACTCGGCCGTGAAGACGACGCTGCCGATGCCGACGAAGCGCGCCTGGTTGGGCGTGAGCGTGCCGCTCACGAGGCCGCCCCAGATCTCGGCCGGCGGCAGCAGGTAGGTGAGCAGCGTGATCGCCCACAGGAAACCGAACAACGCGCAGGCGAGCACGAACACCGGCCACCAGCGGCGGTCGGGCACGCGCGGGCTGCCGCCCGGGCCCGTGCCGCGCACAGTGGGCGCGGTGTCCCACAGGCTCAGCTTGCCGATGGCACGGTGCAGCAGGTCGTTGAGCAGTTCGACGAGCGAGAAGTGCGGGCAGAGCCACCCGCAGTAGAGCCGCCCGTAGCGCCAGGCGATGAACATGAAGCCGGCCACCAGCGCCACCGCGGGCAGGATGCCGCGGCCGAAGATCGCCAGCGCCGTCTGCGTGGCCGTGGCCTCGCCGCGCTGGAACGCGTCGATGCCGAGCGACCAGCGGAAGCCGAGCACCCACAGCTGCGCCTCGTGCAGGTCGAAGCGCAGCAGGTTCAGCGCCGGCGCCGCGAGGAATAGCGCGAAGAAGCCGATCTGCAGCGCGCGACGGCGGCGCTGCAGCGTGTCGTGCGAGCGCGGGCGGGCGAGGCTGCTCATGCAGTCAGGGGCTGTGGCGCTGGAGGACATGGGAAGGTGATCGGGTCGCGCACGTCAGCGGATTGGCCGTTGCTGACGACTCCCCGGATCGATAGCGCAGCGCGCCAAGGCCGGCGGCTGGTCGGCTTCGCGAATGTCCTTTTTCGGCGGACCCGCTTCGCGTGTCCCCCGAATGCATCCTTGATTTCGCTGCGCCGACCACCCGCCGTCCTTGGCGAGCACCGCTCGCTGTGCGCGTCGAGTGCCACCGCGGGTGCCGGATCGGGCCAGCGGGGTGCCCTGCGCAGCGAAATCAAGGGGGCATTCGAGTGACACGCGAAGCGGGTCAGTCGAAAGAGGACATTCGCGGAGCGGGGCACCCCGCTGGCCCGATCCCGCCACTGCACGTGGAAGTCCAGAGGCAAGCGCAGCCACGACCCACTCGATGCCGAGTCTCGGCGAAGCCGCCTCAGAACTCGTCGCCCAGCACCGCACGCTGCACCTCGTGCAACGCCGCCAGCGTGCCGGCGTCGTCGGTGAGCGCCTCCAGCACCGCCGAGCGGCAGGCGAGGGTCAGCGGCATGCCGCGCACATGCAGCCGGGCGGCCATCACCAGCAGGCGCGTGCTGGCCGTTTCCTCGAGATCGTGGTCGGTCAGCCGCCGCAGCGCGGCGCCCAACGCGACGAGCTGGCTCGCCACCGCCTCGCCGCAACCACCCTCGGCCGCGACGATGCGCCGCTCCAGCGCCGGCTCCGGGTAGGCCAGTGAGAGCGCCACGAAGCGCTGCCGCGTGCTCGGCTTCAACCCCTTCAGCAGGTTCTGGTAGCCGGGGTTGTAGCTGACGACGAGCATGAAGCCGGGCGCAGCGGCGAGCAGCTCACCCGTGCGCTCCAGCGGCAATTCGCGCCGGTCGTCGGCCAGCGGGTGCAGCACGACGGTGATGTCCTTGCGCGCCTCCACCACCTCGTCGAGGTAGAAGATGGCGCCTTCGCGCACGGCGCGCGTCAGCGGCCCGTCGCACCAGCGCGTGTCGCCGCCCACGATGAGGTGGCGGCCGGTGAGGTCGGCCGCGCCGAGGTCGTCATGGCCGCTCACCGTGATCAACGGCCGCTGCAGGCGGGCGGCCATGTGCTCCACCAGCCGCGTCTTGCCGCAGCCGGTGGGGCCCTTCAGCAGCAGCGGCAGCCGGGCGTTGAACGCGTGCTCGAAGAGCTCGCACTCGCGGCCTTGCGCGGCGTAGTACGGCACGCTGGCGCCGCAGGACGCCGCGGCAGCCCCGGCCTGCTCGCGCAGGGCCGCCTCGTCGCTCCACTGGCGCACGCTCACCATCTCCATGCCGTCGCTCCTGCCGGTTCGGGTGCGCCCAGATCAGGCCCGCTGCAGGCGCGCGCCGGCCGCTTCGCTCTCCTCGCTGGCCGCGGGGCCGGCGAAGAAGCTCCACAGGTAGAGCACGAGGCCGAGCAGGAAGGTCACGCCGCCGGCCACGCGCACCCAGTAGAAGAAGCGCAACTGGTCCTGCGTCTGCATGAACGGCATCGCGCCCTCGGTGGGGATGCGCTGCAGCCACACCTGCAGGATGCCGGCGCCGGTGAGCGCCAGCACCATCACCGCCATGCCGATGGTCATGACCCAGAAGCTCCACATCTCGATGCCCTGGGCACGCCGGTTGTTGGCCTCGCGGCCGCGCAGCATCGGCATCGCGTAGCTGATCATCGCGATCACCACGAGCACGTAGGCGCCGTAGAAGGCCAGGTGGCCGTGGGCGGCGGTGATCTGGCTGCCGTGCGTGTAGTAGTTCACCGGGCTCAGCGTGTGGATGAAGCCCCACAGGCCGGCGCCCAGGAAACCGAGCACCGCGCAGCCCACCGTCCACAGCACCGCGGCCTGGTTCGGGTGCTCGCGCTTGCGCCGCTGCACCATGTTGAACGCGAACAGCGTCATCATGAAGAACGGGATCGGCTCGAGCGCGCTGAACACGCTGCCCACCCACTGCCAGTAGCCCGGCAGGCCGATGAAGTAGAAGTGGTGCCCGGTGCCGAGGATGCCCGTGACGAGCGCGAACGTGATGATCAGGTACAGCCACTTGTCGATGATCTCGCGGTCGACGCCCGTGGTCTTGATCAGCAGGTAGGCGAGCATCGAGCCGAGGATCAGCTCCCACACGCCCTCCACCCACAGGTGCACGACGAACCACCAGTACATCTTGTCGCGCACGAGGTTGCTCGGGTTGACGAAGCTGAACAGGAACAGCAGCGCCAGGCCCCACAGGCCCATCAGCAGCACCATGTTGATGGCCGTCTTGCGGCCCTTGAGCACGGTCATGCTGACGTTGAACAGGAAGCCGAGCGCGACGACGACGATGCCCAGCTTCGTGGGCAGCGGCTGCTCGAGGAACTCGCGCCCCATCGTCGCCCAGAAGTCGTTGCCGGTGGCGGCGGCGAGCGTCGCGTAGGGCACGAGCAGGTAGCCGAGGATCGTCAGCGCTCCGGCGCCGAGGAAGATCCAGAACAGCGCCACCGCGAGCCCCGGGCTGTGCAGCTCGGTCTCCGCCTCCTCGGGCACGAGGTAGTACGCGGCGCCCATGAAGCCCATCAGCAGCCACACGATGAGCAGGTTCGTGTGCACCATGCGGGCGATGTTGAACGGGATCGCCGGGAAGAACAGGTCGCCCATCAGGTACTGCAGCCCGAGCGTGATGCCGAAGAGGATCTGCCCGACGAACAGCGCGATGGCGCCGATGAAGTACAGCCGCGAGACCGACTGCGAGGCGAACTTGAGTTGAGCGTTGGCCATGGGGGTCTCCTTCAGCCTTCCTTGTTCGGGGGCCACTTCTCGGTGTTGACGCGGCTCGTCCACTTCAGGAACTGCACCAGGTCGTCGAGCTGCTGGTCGTTCAGGTGGAACTGCGGCATCTGGCGGCGGCCGGGCGCGTTGGTCGGCATCGACTTCATCCAGGCCTTGATGAAGGCTGGCGCCGCCTCGTCGCCGCCGCGGCGCACGAAGACGTTGCCGAGCTCGGGCGCGTAGTAGGCGCCTTCACCCAGCAGGGTGTGGCAGCCGATGCAGTTGCGCGTCTCCCAGATGTGCTTGCCGCGCGCCACCGCGGCGGTCACCTCGCCCGCGTTCGAGCGGGCCGGGATGCGGCTCTCGGTGTCGAAGATGAGGACGACGAAGAGCAGCACGAAGAACGCCGTGCCCCCGTAGAAGATGTTTCGAGCTGCCGAGCTCGTGAAGCCCTTGCCCATTGGCCCCTCCGCCATTCGGATTGATGACGGCGGCAGGTTAGGGATCGAGCGGTGGACCGTCCTTGAAGCGGTTCAAGGAAAGGGCGGGCCGGCGGGCGACGGCGCTTGCCGCGCGCGGGCGCGGCCGGCAGGATGCAGGCCGATGCACAGGACGCTCGACCCGCGGCTGATCGATGCCAGCGGCCACGAACCGGGGCTCGTCGTCGGCGTGCGCGACGAGTCGCGCATGCTGCTGTTCGACCTCGGCGACACCGTGCGCCTGCTCGCCCCGCGCGTGCTGCTGCGCACCACGCAGGCCTTCGTGAGCCATGCGCACATGGACCACTTCGCCGGCTTCGACCACCTGCTGGCGCTGGGCCTGGGCCGCATGCCGGCGCTGGCGCTGTGGGGCGGCCCCGGGTTCATCGACCGCGTGGCGCACAAGCTGGCGGCCTACACCTGGAATGTCGTCCATCGCTACGAGGTGCCGCTGGTCCTGGAGGTGCATGCGCTCGAGCAGGACGGCACGCACCGTCATGCCCGCTTCGACAGCCGCGAGGGCTTCCGGCGCTGCGACCTGCCGGCCACGCGCCCGGCCGAGCCGGCGCTGCTGCTCGACGAGCCGCTGTTCGAGGTTCGCGCGGCGATCGTCGACCACGAGATGCCGGTGCTGGCCTTCGCGATCCGCGAGAAGGCGCAGCTGCGTGTCGATGCGGCGCGCATCGCGGCGGCGGGCCTCACGCCCGGGGCCTGGCTGCGCGAGCTGCGGGCCGCGGTGCTGGCCGGCGCGGCCGACGAGGCGCCGATCGAGCTGGCCTGGCGCGACCGCGGCGGCGCGCACGTCGCGACGCGTTCGGTCGGCGAGCTGAGAAGCCTCGTGCTCGACACGGTGCCCGGGCGCCTGATCGGCTACGTGACCGACCTGCGCGGCACCGAGGAGAACCTCGGCCGGCTCGCCGCCGTGCTGCACGGGGCCGACCTGCTGCACATCGAGGCCGTGTTCGCCGCCGAGGACGCGGCGCAGGCCGCGCGCAAGAACCACCTCAGCACGGTGCAGGCCGGCACGTTCGCGCGGCGGCTCGGCGCGCGGCGTGTCGTGCCGTTCCACTTCTCGGCGCGCTACCGCGGCGCGACGGCGCGCCTGGTGGCGCAGGTGGAGGCGGCCTGGGCGGGTGAAGGGCCGGGTGGCGAGACGGAGGAAAGGGCGCCCGGTGCGACGGGCGCGCGGTGCGTGCCGATGCAGGCCGGGCACGGCGTGCCAGGAGGGGGTGCGGAAGGCGAGCCGGGCGGCAGGCCCTCGGCGAGATAGGGGGTCGGAGGCTGCGCCGTCGCGGACGGCCACCCCGGTCGCGTTGGCCGGCAGGCCGCGGCAGCCCCGCGCCTCAGCGCCTCGGGGCGGCGCGCGCCTGCTCCCGGGCGCGGTCGGCCTGCGCGCTCTGCAGGGCGCGCGGCAGCTCGACCTGCACGCGCTCGGCGGTCAGCGGCTTGTGCCAGTAGGCGTGCGCCCCGAGCGACAGCGCCTTGACGACGTCGATCGAGAGGGTGTCGGCGGTGAGCAGGATGACGCGGAAGCGACGCTGCGCGATCGGTTCGTTCAATGCGCGCACGACCTCGAGGCCGCCGATGTCGGGCAGGTTCATGTCCAGCAGCACGAGGTCGGGCTGGGCCTCGAGCGCCAGGCGCACGCCTTCGCGGCCGGTGGCGGCCTTCAGCAGCGTCACACCGGCCAGGGTGGCCACCAGCGACTCGACGAGCTCCATGTTGACCGGGTGGTCCTCGATGCACAGGACGGTGCCCGGAATCACGGTGCGCGAAGGTGCGGCGGGTGGCTGCATGGGGGCGGATCCTCCGGCGGGGCAGGCGGGTGGCCTGCGATCGTGCCACCAGCATGCACGCGTGCGCACCCCCCTGCGCTGTGCCCGCCCTATTCCCCTTGGGCGTCGTGGACGTGCGCGACCCCCGGCGGCGGCAGGGTCGGCGCCTTCGCCTCACGCGCCGGCGCCCCGCGGCGGCGCGGCGCGTCGATCGCGCGGGTGCGTCCCGGGGTCGCGCGCGGGGCCGCTGCCGCGGGGGTGCGCCCGGGTCGTCGTCACGCGCGGCGCAGCCAACGCCAGGACCGTGCGGCCATCGCGTCGGCGGTGCGCGTTGCCGTGGGTTCGGGGTCGTCGACCCGGGCCGCGCTCGCGTGCGCGGACGCGTCGCCGCCGGCAGCGCGGTGGCGCACGCGCGCCCGGTGCGAGGCGGGCAGCCGCAGCAGCGTCAGCACCGTCGTGGCGGCCGCACCCGTGGCCAGGCCGATCCACAGCCCGGTCACGCCCAGCGCCTGCGCCTCGCAGAGGTAGAGGCCGAGCGGCACACCGACGCCCCAGTAGCCGGCCAGCATGCAGAGCATCGGCGTGCGGCTGTCCTTGCGGCCGCGCAGCAGGCCCGAGGCGGCGAGGCCCGGATAGCCGGCGACCTGGATCAGTCCGAGCAGCATCAGCAGCCCGGCCGCGATCTCCGCCGCGGCCAGGCCGGCGGCGTCGTCGCCGAAGAACGCGGCCGCCAGCGGCCGCGCGCCGGCGCCGAGCAGCAGCAGCAGCGCAACCCCGCCGGCCGTCGCGAGCCCCAGGCTGGCCGTGGCGACGGCGCGCGCAGCGCCGGGATCCTGCAACGCCATCGCCCGGGCCGTGCGCACCGTGGCCGCCTGCAGCATCGCCGCCGAGCCGGCATAGGCGATGCCGGCCATGCGCAGCGTCAGCGTGTGTGCCGCGACCTCTGCCGACCCCAGCGTCGCGGCGTAGAGGGTCGCGCCGAGGAAGAGGCCCGTCTCGGCGGTCATCGTGATCCCGATCGGAAGGCCGACCCGCAGCACCGTCCAGAGGCCGCGGCCGTCGACCGCCGGCGCCTGGACGTCGGCACCTGCCGGCGGCAGGGTGCGGCGCGCCACGACGACGAGCACGCTCAGGCTGGTCAGCGCCACGAGCACCGAGGACACCCCGGCCCCGGTCGGACCCAGGGCCGGCACCGGGCCCATGCCGGTCATCAGCACGTAGTTCGCGACGGCGTTCAGCGGCAGCATGGCCAGCGTGACCACCAGGAACACCTTCGGGCGCTCGGCGGCGGTCAGCACCGTGCGGTACAGCGCAATGCCCAGCATCGGGAGCAGCAGCGCCGCCATGCTCTGCGTGTAGCCCCGCCCTCGCTCCAGCAGCCCGGCGTCGAGGCCGAGAAGCCGCAGCCAGTCCGGGGCGAACCAGATCAACGGCACGCCCACCATGGCCAGCGCCATCACCAGCACGCGGCCGATGCGATCGAGGCGCAGGCGCTCCCGTTCGTCGCCGCGAGCCAGCGCCGCGGTGTAGAAGGGCGCGATGCCGGCGAGGATGCCGGCGCCGAGGTAGAAGGCGATGGACTGCAGGTCGCTGCCGACCGCGACGGCCGCCAGCGCGTCGGCGCCGAACCAGGCCGACACCATCACCGTGTCGGTGAGGCTCATGCCCATGTTGACCAATGCGATCAGCATGATCGGCACGGCCAGTCGCAGCAGCGCGCGCCCTTCGGCGGCCCGCGTGTCCCGGCCGCCGGCCGCGCGCTGCTGCCTCGTGCCGGGCGGCATGCCGTGCCGGTCCGTGGTCGGCCGGGCGTTCACCGGCGCCTCGCCACGGCAAGGGTGCGCGTCGCGAGCGTCTCGCGCTCCGCGGGGTCGATCATGGCCTGTTCCTCCGTGCGCGTCATTGCGCTGGCGGCGATGATCGAAGCACGCGCCCCGCGGAGGCAGAGCCGAACTCACCCGCAACCGGTCTGTTCCTGCCACGGCGGCTTCATCGGCCGGCGACACGACCCCGTGGACTCGGCGGCCCTCTGTGCCGGCCGTCGCTGCTGCGCGCGGCGACGCAGGTGCGCCGCGGGAGGCGCTGCCGCCTCAAGGTGTCTTTGGGCGCCTTCGGCCATCTCCGGCGGCCGCAGGAGCGGCGTCGGCTGCGGCAGCAGCACCGCGCGGGCGGGGAGTCAGGCTCCCCCGACGCTCACTGCATCTTGTATTGCGCCAGCTTCGCCGCGTCGAGGATGTGGATGTCGCGCCGGTCGACGCGGATGAGGCCCGCGGTCTCCAACTCGTGCAGCACGCGCGAGAAGTACTCGGGCGTCAGCGACAGGCGGCTGGCGATCGTGGCCTTGCTCACCGGCAGCGACACGGTGATGACTTCGCCGCTGGCGCAGTCCTCCAGGGCCTGCTCGCGCAGCAGGTAGCCGATGACCCGCTGCGCGCCGCTGTGCAGCGCGTAGGCCTCGACGTCGTGCACGAGGCCGTGCAGCCGGCGCGAGATGCCGGCCAGCATGCGCAGTGCGAACTTCGGGTCGCGCTCGATCTCGCCGACGACCGCGGCCTTGCCGATGGACAGCAGCAGCCCGTCGCTGAGCGCCTGCGCGTTCAGGATGTACGGCCGGTCGGTGAACATCAGCGCCTCGGCGAAGCTCTGGCCCGGCGAGATGATCTCGATCACCTTCTCCTGCCCGGTGGGCGAGAGGACGAAGAGCTTCACCTGCCCGGTCACGCACAGGTGGAAGTGCTCGCACGGCTCGCCGAAGCGGAAGACCATGTCTCCGCGCGCCAGGCGCCGCAGCTGGCAGCCCTGCTCGACGCGCCAGAGCTCCTCGGCGTTCATCTCCTGGAAGAGCGGCACCACCGAAAGGAAGCGCGCGATGTTGAAACCGGGGCGGGCGCGCGCGTCCATGATGGCCGAAGGTGCTTGCGGCAACGCGCTCAGTGCAGCACCAGCAGCGGCAGGCTGCTGCCGGCCAGCACGGCCTTCGTCTGCGAGCCGAACAGGAACTCGCCGAACGCGCCGCGACCGTGCGTGACCATCACGATCATGTCGCAGCCCTGCGATTCGGCGGCGGCGATGATTGCGCGATCGACGCGCGGCACCTGCGCGTGCCGGCCGGTGAAGGGCACCCCGGCGCGCTTGGCCTCGGCCTCGAAGCGGGCCAGGACTTCCTTCGCATGCGCGGCGGTCATCGCATCGTGCTCGGCCGCCTCCTGGCGCATCGAAGAGAGCTGCCGGCCGGGCGTGGGCAGCGGCGCCAGCGGCTCGGCCACGAAGCCGGTGATCGAGGCGCCGAGCTGCTGGGCCAGCTCGACGCTGGCATGGATGGCGCGCTCGGTGAGGTCGCTTCCATCGACGGGAACGAGAAGGTGCTTGAACATGGGCAGGTCCCTCGACAGGAGTGAAATGGGCGCGGGTCGCGCAGGAGCCGCAATCTAGGCATGCGCCGCGGGGCTGTCTTTGCGCTGACTCAAAGCGTGTGCGGCGCGCGCAGGCGTCGCCGCCCCCCCGCGAAGCAACGTGCCGCGCCCTGCCGCCGGGCTTGACTCGCGTCAAGGCGCGCCGCGAGCGGGGCGACGAGGATGCAGGCAGGCTGGGGGCGTTGCACCTTCGGCTTCGGGAGTCCGCCCGCAACGCCCCGACACGAGGAGACAGGCCCATGAAGATCCAGCGCATCCATCACGTCGCCTATCGCTGCCGCGACGCGAAGGAGACGGTCAACTGGTACCGCGAGAACCTGGGCATGGACTTCGTGCTCGCGATCGCCGAGGACCGCGTGCCCAGCACGCATGCCGCAGACCCGTACATGCACGTCTTCCTGGACGCCGGGGGCGGGAACGTGCTCGCCTTCTTCGAGCTGCCCAACTCGCCGGCGCAGGGCAAGGACCCGAACACGCCCGAGTGGGTGCAGCACATCGCGTTCAAGGTGGGCAGCGTCGGCGAGCTGGAAGAGACGAAGAAGCGCCTCGAGTCCAACGGCGTCGAGGTCGTCGGCGTCACCGACCACACCATCTTCAAGTCGATCTACTTCTTCGACCCCAACGGCCACCGCGTCGAACTGGCCGCCGACACCGCCACCGCCGAGATGCAGAAGCGGCTGGACGAGGTGAAGTGGGCGATGCTGGAAGAGTGGAGCCGCACGAAGCGCGCGCCCAAGCACGCCGCGTGGATGCACGAGCGGGAGTTCGCCGGGGCCTGAGCGGGCCCGCGCGCTGTGGTTGGCCGAGGCTCGAGGTCGGCCGAAGCAGGCGCCGCGCGCCGATGCGTGGGGCGAGCGCGCCCCGCGTCCGGATGGTGATCGTCGGCACCGCGTGTTCGGACGGCTCGCTACACTCGGCGCCCATGGATCCCTGGTCCCGCGTGCGCCGCAAGACGGCGGCCTGGATCGCGCTGGTCGCGATGCTGGCGGGCACGTTGCTGCCGACGGTGTCGCACGCGCTGGCCTCGGCGCGCGGCGAAGCCTGGACGGCGGTGTGCACGGCGCAGGGCGTGCGCTGGGTGGCGGCCGATGCCATCCCCGATGGCGCCGGCGACGCGGCGGCGTCGACCGAGCCGATCCTGCCGGCTTCGACCGCACCTTCGGACCTCTGCCCCGTTTGCTCGCTCTCCGTCCATCTGCCGGGGCTGCCGCCCGCGTCGACCGACGCGGTGCCGCCGGACGCGAACGCGTCGCCGATGCCGGGGCTCTTCCGGCACGCGCCACGAACGCAGTTCGCGTGGCTTGGCGCGCTGCCGCGCGCGCCACCTTCTGCCGCCTAAGAGACTGAGCCGCTGGGAGAAGGCCGGCGATCGCGATTGCGCCTCGCGCGCGTTGCGCGCGGTGCCGGGTCGGTCGCCTGTGGCCCGTTGCCGGGGGCAGGCGCCGCAGGCTCGTCGGCCAACTCACACGGCCCGCACCCGGCCGGCCTCTTCTCGTCCACGTTCGGCGCGCCAGCACGACCGGCACCGGTCCGGGCCTTCGTTCCGGCCATGGCAGCATGCCTGGCCGTCGCGCGCCGGATTCCACCACTCGGATCGTTCGATCCGGCGCCCGGCTTCCTCGACCCGATCCGCGAGCCTGCCCCGACCGCCCCGCGCCGATGCCACCCAGGAGAAACCGATGAAAACGACCCTTCGCCGCCACATGCTCGTGCTCGGCCTGACCGCCGGGCTCGCCGCCGGCAGTGCACTCGCGCAGACGACCGTCAAGGATGCGTGGGTGCGCGGCACCGTCCCGCAGCAGAAGGCCACCGGCATGTTCGCGCAGATCACTTCCACCGCCGGCGGCAGGCTGGTGTCGGCGCGCTCGCCGGTGGCGGGGGTGACCGAGATCCACGAGATGTCGATGGACGGCGGCGTGATGCGGATGCGCGCCGTCGCCGGCCTCGACCTGCCCGCGGGCAAGGCGGTGGAGCTCAAGCCGGGTGGCTACCACGTGATGCTGATGGACCTGAAGCAGCAGCTGAAGGAAGGCGAGACCGTCGTCGTCACGCTCGTCGTGCAGGGGCAGGACGGCAAGAGCGAGACCCTCGAGGTCAGGGCGCCGGTGAAGCCGCTGGCCACCTCGGCAGCGCCTGCGAACCCGCACAAGCACTGAGCGCGCGCGGCCGGGCTGCACGCGGGGCCACGCAAGTCCGGCCGCACAAGCCGGCAGAGAGAGCCGGCCGAGGGAGCTGGCCGCGCCCGCGCGGGGCGCCGAGCCGTTCGCTCAGTCCGTCGCGAGGCAGCGGTCGAAGCCTTCGCGCACCGTGGCCTCGTCGAGCCCGCGCACGATGAGGACGAGCGCGGAGCGACCGGCTTGCCAGTCGATGCGCGGCGCCGCGAGCGGCGGGTGGAAGAGGTGCTGCACGCCGTGCAGCACCAGCGGCGCGGCTTCGCCGGCCACCGAGACCACGCCCTTCAGGCGCAGCAGGCGCTCGCCATGGGCCGCGCGCAGCGAGGCCAGCCATTGCTGCAGGCACGGCCAGTCCAGCGGCGTGCGGGCCTCCAGCACGAAGGACTGCACATCGCCATGGGGCCGCCCGAGCGGCCGCCCGGCGAGCAGGCCGGCTGCCTCGCGCACCGCGTGGTGCAGCGGTCGCGGTTGCAGCAGGCCCTCGGGCAGCGCGTGCGGTGCGAGCACCTCCTGCGTCGCCGTGGGGTTGAGCGCCGAGAGGCTGCCGGCCAGGCCGGTGGGCGGGGCCGCGAGGTCGGTCTTCGTGAGCAGCAGCCGGTCGGCCAGCGCGACCTGCTTGCGCGCCTCCCACTGCCGCTCGAGCTGGCCGGCCGCATGCACGACGTCCACCGTGGCGAGCACGCCACCCAGTCGGCAGAAGTGCGCCAGCAGCGGGTTCGTGTCCACGGCCTGCACGAGCGGCGCCGGGTCCGCGAGGCCGGTGGTCTCGACGACCACGCGCGCGAAGGGTGGCAGCGAGCCTTCGTCGCGCCGCGCCAGCAGCTCGCGCAGCGTCGTCTCGAAGTCGTCGCGCACGGCGCAGCAGATGCAGCCGCTGCGCATCAGCGCGACCTCGCCTTCCATCATCTCGACCAGCAGGTGGTCGAGCGCGACTTCACCGAGCTCGTTGACGATCACCGCGGTGTCGGCGAGCGACGGCTCGCGCAGCAGGCGGTTGAGCAGCGTCGTCTTGCCGCTGCCCAGGAAGCCGGTCAGCACGAACACGGGCGTGCGCGCGGTGTCGTCTTGCGCGAACAGGCTGGGCATGGACATCTTCGAGGCTGCGGGAGCATAGTTGCCGCCCCGCAACCGCAACAAGAGGAGACCCCCTGTGAGCGAAGAGACGAACCCGGCCCGGCCGGCGCCTGGCGGCGAGCACGAGCCCGCGCGCGCGGGTGGCGCAGGCGACGACACCGAGCGCCGCAACTTCTTCAAGGCGGCGGCGCTGGGCGCCGGCGTGGCCGCGCTGGCCGGCGCGATGCACGGCAAGTACGGCCTCGCACCGGTGATCTCCGAGGCGCAGGCGCAGCCCGCGGGCGCGGGCGCGGCGCCGTGGTGGCCCTCGCGCTGGGGCAAGGACGACGAGGCCGGCGCGTCCAACTGGATCACGCCGGAGAAGGTGCTCGACGCCGTCAAGTGGATCCGGGACGGCAAGGTCTACCGCATCGGGCGCGTCTACGAGGCGGGCATTCCCACTTTCGGCGCACGCGTGTTCGCGCTGCGCATCCCGGGTGGCCCCACCGGCGGGCCGTTCGGCGAGAACAAGCTCGTCTACAACGACGAGTTCCTGAGCACCGAGATCGGCCAGGTCGGCACGCAGTTCGACGGCCTCGGCCACATCGGCCTGCAGCTCGGCAAGGACGGCGACAAGAGCGAGATGCGCTTCTACAACGGCCTGACGTCGCAGGAGATCAACGATGCCTACGGCCTGAAGAGGCTCGGCGCCGAGAAGGTGAAGCCCTTCTTCACCCGCGCGCACCTGCTCGACGTGTCGGCCGGCCGCGTGTGGGACGCCGGCCAGGAGGTGATGATGGCCGACGTGCGCGCCGCGCTCGAGCGCCAGAAGATGCGCGAGGACGACATCAAGCCCGGCGACGCCGTGTTCTTCAACACCGGCTGGGGCCAGCTGTGGATGAAGAACAACGACCGCTTCAACGGCGGCGAGCCCGGCATCGGCCTGGAGGTGGCGCGCTGGCTGATCGGCCGGCAGATCGCGCTCACCGGCGCCGACACCTGGGCCACCGAGGTCGTGCCCAATCCCGACAAGCGGCTCGCCTTCCCGGTGCACGCCGAGCTCATCACCAAGAACGGCATCTTCAACCACGAGAACCTGTTCTTCGACGAGCTCATCAAGGACCGCAAGTTCCAGTTCGTCTACATCTTCGCGACGACGCCGATGAAGGGCGCCACCGGGTCGGCGGGCGCGCCGATCGCGGTGACCTGAACCAGCCCCCGCCCGGGCCAGGGGCGCGGGTGGGGCTGTAAGGTGGCGGATCGATCGGCGGACCAAGCCGCATCGACCCGCCCGGCCGGCGGTTCCACCCGCCGGCCTCTTCCGCGCACGATGACTTCCTGCCCCATGCCAGAACACCCGCACCCGCCCCACCGAACCTCGATGCCGCGGCCGCGCCGCCGCGCCCTGCTCGCCGGGGCGGCGACGTTCGTGCTGGCGGGCCTGGGCGTCACGGCGCCGGTCGCGGCCCAGGTCGCCTTCGACCACTCGCACGCGGCGTGGACCGCGCTCCTGAGGAAGCACGTCGTCGTCCAGCGCGGCGGCCAGGCCTCGCAGGTGCGCTACGCCGCCTTCGCCGCCGACCGCGCGGCGCTGAAGGCCTACCTCGATGCGCTCTCGGCCGTGCCCGAGGCCACGTTCGCCGCCTGGAGCAGGGCGCAGCGCATGGCCTTCCTCGTCAACGCCTACAACGCGTTCACGGTCGAGCTGATCCTCACGAAGTACCCGAAGCTCGAGTCGATCAAGGACCTCGGCAGCATCTTCCAGAGCCCGTGGAAGCCGAAGTGGGTGCCGCTCCTCGGCACCAAGGTGTCGCTCGACGACATCGAGCACGAGATGCTGCGCAGGCGCGGCGCCTACGACGACCCGCGCGTGCACTTCGCGGTCAACTGCGCCAGCATCGGTTGCCCGGCGCTGCGCGAGGAGGCCTTCGTCGCCGAGCGGCTCGACGCGCAGCTCGACGAGCAGGCGCTGCGCTTCATGAGCGACCGCAGCCGCAACCGCTACAACGCGCAGCGCGGCCGGCTCGAGGTGAGCAAGATCTTCGACTGGTTCGGCGAGGACTTCCGGCTCGGGCACCGCGGCATCGCGTCGCTGCCCGCGTTCCTGTCGCGCTACGCCGAGCAGCTGGCCGACGCACCGGCCGACCGCGAGAAGGTGCGCGGTGCGCAGGCGGACGTGGCCTTCCTCGACTACGACTGGAAGCTCAACGACGCGCGCTGAAGCGGCCCGGGGGGCGCCACGCGTGGCCGGCCGGGGTGCCGCCCCTGCGGACTCGGACATGATGGCGGCGTGAGCGCCCGACCGCTTTCGATCATCGTTCCCGCGCTGCGCGAGGCCGCGGGCATCGCTGCCACGCTCGCCGCGCTGCAACCGCTGCGCGCGCGCGGCGCCGAGGTCATCGTCGTCGACGGCGGCAGCGACGACGGCACGGCGGAGCTGGCCCGGCCGCTCGCCGATCGCGTGCTGGTGGCGGCGCGTGGCCGCGCGCGACAGATGAATGCCGGCGCCGCGGTGGCCGGTGGTTGCGTGCTGCTGTTCCTGCACGCCGACACGCGCCTGCCCGAGGGCGCCGACGCGCTGATCGGTGCGGCGCTCGCACCGGCCGGCCCCGAGGAGGCGCCGGCGCGAACCGGCGCCCACCGGCGCGCGCGGCCGCGGCAGCCGCGCTGGGGGCGCTTCGACGTGCGCATCGAGGGCCGCCCGCGCGTGCTGCGTGTCGTCGCGGCGATGATGAACTGGCGGTCGCGCCTCACCGCGATCGCCACCGGCGACCAGGCGATCTTCGTCGAGCGGGCGCTGTTCGAGGCGGTCGGCGGCTACCCCGACCAGCCGCTGATGGAGGACATCGAGCTCTCCCGCCGCCTGCGCGCGCACGGCGCGCCGGCCTGCCTGCGCGCGCGCGTCGTCACCTCCGGCCGGCGCTGGGAGCAGCGGGGGCCGTGGCGCACGATCTTCCTGATGTGGCGGCTGCGCTGGCGCTACTGGCGCGGCGAGTCGGCGCAGGCGCTGGCGGAGGCCTACCGGTGACGCGGCCTGCACGGCCCGGGGAATTCGCGGCGATCGTGTTCGCGCGCGTGCCATGGCCGGGGCGGGCCAAGACCCGCCTCGTGCCGGCCCTCGGCGCGGACGGGGCCGCCGCGCTGGCGGCGCACATGCTGCAACACGCCGTCGGCGAGGCGATGCGCTGTGGTGCCGATGCCGTCGAGCTCTGCCTCACGCCCGACGGCGATGCCGCCGCCGCGCACCCGGCGATCGAGGCGCTTCGGCGTGCGCACCCCGGGCTGCACGTGGCCGGCCAGGGCGAGGGCGACCTCGGCCTGCGCATGGCGCGGGCCCTCGAACGCGCGTTGCGCGCGCGCGGCGCGGCCGTGCTGCTGGGCACCGACGCGCCAGGCCTCGACGCGGCGCGCATCGCCGAGGCGGCGTCAGCCCTGCGCGCGCACGACGCGGTGTTCGTGCCGGCACGGGACGGCGGCTATGCGCTGGTGGGGCTGGCCCGGCCGGCGCCGGCCTTGTTCGAAGGCATCGACTGGAGCACCGCGCAGGTGATGGCGCAGACGCGCGCTCGCGCGGTGCGCGCCGGCCTCTCGCTGTGCGAGCTGGAGCCGGTGGCCGACATCGACGAACCGGCCGACCTCGGACACGTGCCCGCGGGCTGGTGGCGCCTGCTCGGGTGCTCCGGCCCGCCCGGCGCGGGCTGACGCACATCGATCGTTTCTCCGGCGACCCGTCTCTGGCGAGATGGGCGCCGAGGTGTATTGCTCAAATTGCTAGTATCGCTATGATTCTGATCGTGTTCGTAGCGTTTATGATGTTTCATGCATCGTTTGTATCATTTGTCGCCTGGGAGGCAGGCACACGCGGATTGCGGAGGATCCGGAGCGGTTCGCCGGCCCGGACCCTGCCGGGGCCAGCCCGTGGCGGCAGTGAGGTTCTTGCCGGTGGGCGCGGCACGCCGCTGGGCAACCGGCGCGCGCCGATGGCTCCTGCTGGCGTCGGCGCTGCTCTGCAACGTCGTGTCGGCATCCGAGAAGGTGTCGGTCCAGCTGCCGGGGAGGCACCAGTTCCAGTTCGCGGGGCATTACATCGCCAAGGCGCGCGGCTACTACGACGACGCGGGGCTGGACGTCGAGCTTCGCGCGGGCGGTCCCGGGGCGGCGCCGCCGATCGACGCCGTTGCGAACCTGCGGGCGGACTTCGGCGTCGGCAGCTCCGCGGTCGCCGCGGCGCGCATGAACGGGCAGCGGCTGGTGGCGCTCGCGGCCATCCTGCAGCAGTCATCCGCGGTCTGGCTGGTCCGCGATGGGCTCGCCACCGGCGACGTGGGGAACCTCGCCGGTGCGCGGCTGAGGACGTTGCCCGACCGCGAAGTGCCCCCGGACCTGATCGCTCCGTTCGTCCGCGCCGGCGTCGAGGCGCAGCGCCTGGCGATCGTGCCGACCGTCCACGCCGTCGAGGAGTTCGCGCGCGGCCGCGTGGACCTGCTCGCCGCCAGCCAGGACAACGAACCCTTCGAGCTGCGGGCCCGCGGTGTCGAGTTCGGCGTCATCGATCCGCGCGAGCACGGCTTCGACTTCTATGGCGAGGTGCTGTTCACGTCCGCTGACCTCGCCATCCGCCGACCCGAGATGGTCGCTCGATTCCGCGATGCGACCTTGAGGGGGTGGCTCGCCGCGCTCGCCGACGTCGACGCCGCGGCGCACCTGATCCACGTGCACTACGCCCCGGAAAGGACATTCGAGCAGCTGGTGTCCGAGGGGCAGCGGCTGCGACAGCTCGCTGCCTACGGCAAGGTCGAGATGGGGCACATGAGCGTGCAGCGATGGTCGGCCATCGGCGAGCAGCTTCGCGAGCTGGGTCTCGGCCGCGAACGGCTGGACGCCCGGTCATTCGTGCACGCAGACCACGGTCCGGCGGTCAAGGTCGGCTTCGACCCGCTGCGGGTTTCCCTGCTGACCTTGCTCGCGACGCTGGTGCTCGGCGGATTGAAGCTGCTGTTCGACAACCGCGCGATGTCCCGCGAACTGGCTCGCCTGACGCGGCGCGAGGCGGATCTGGAGGCAGGCGAACTGCGGTTCCAGTTCCTGATGGACGTGGCGCCGATGCCCATCGTCATCTTCGCGCTCGAGGACTCGCGGGTGATCTACGCGAACGATCGCGCCCTGCGCTGGATGGGCATCGAGGCCATCGGTGACGACACGCGCGTGAGCACCTGGCTGCCCCAGTTCGCCGCCGGAGCGCCGGCCCTCCGGCAGCTCGTCGATCGTCGCGGGCTTCGCGACGTGGAGTTCGAGCACCCCGCGAACGCGCGCGACGGAACCTCGCGCTGGACCCTGCTGACCGCTCGCGTGATCGAGTTCGAGGACAAGGCCTGCGCCTTTGCGTCGATCAACGACATCTCCGCGCGCAAGAACGCGGAGCTCGAGCTGGCGATGCTGAGCGCGCAGCGCGGCAAGGTGCTGGCCGACATCGAGCAGCTGCAGGCCCGGCTGCGCGACCAGGCGCGGCGCGACGGGCTCACCGGCCTGTACAACCGGCGGCAGCTCGACGCCGCGCTGCCGCGCGCGCTCGCGGATTGCCGCCGCAACGCGCTGCCGATCTCGATGCTGGTCGTCGATGCCGATCACTTCAAGCACGTCAACGATCGCCACGGGCATGCCATCGGCGACGAGGTCCTGCGATCGCTTGCGGCGCTGCTGACGAACTGTCATCGCGAGACGGACATGGTGTTCCGCTTCGGCGGCGAGGAGTTCGTGGTGCTGATGCCCGGCGCGGCGCGCCACGTGGCCATCGAACGGGCCGAGGCGCTGCGGGCCACGATCGAGCAGTCGCCGCTGTCGCGGGCCGCCGCCGACCTGCGGCTGACGGTGTCGATCGGCGTCGCGTGCGAGGAAGGGGGCGGCGAGATGCGAGACGATCTCTTCAAGCGCGCCGACGCGGCCGTCTACGAAGCCAAGCGCGGTGGCCGCAACCGCGTGGTCGTCGAACGGACCGCCGAAGAGCCGGCGATCGGCGGGGCTGCATGAGCAGCGTCCCGGCGCGTGCCGTCGCGCAGCGGGTCGACGAGGTCCAACGCCTGCGCCCGCCGACGTGGGCGTGGATCGCGGGGCTGACGCTTCTCGCCCTGACACCCGCGCTCGCGGGCGGGGCCAGTGGAGCGCCCTCCGGGTTGCCCGCCACCTGGATCGCCGCGGGCATCGGCGCCGTGCTGCTGGCGCACGCGCCGCATGGCAGACGGCTGGCGGCGGCCACGGCCATCGGCATCGCGGTCGCGACGGGCGCCGCGGCCCACGTGGATCCCGGGCTGGCCGCCGTCCAGGCCCTCGTCGCCACACTGCACGCGGCGGCGATCGTCGCCGGCGCCCGTGCGCCCTGGCTCGAGAACCACTGCACGTGGCCACAGCAAGGCGCCTCCAGGCTTGCGCGGCTGGCGTTTCTTGTCCTCGCCGTGATCATCCCGTCGTCGTTGTGTGCCGCCTCGCTGCAGGTGCTCCCGCTGCCAGGCCACGTGCGCTGGACGCCGTGGAACCTGACGCTGCTCCATGCCGCGGCGAGCGGGCTGGTGGTCGTGCTCCTCGCGCCCATGCTGATGCCTGACGGTCAGGCCCGTCGCGCCCCCGCCGCGCAAGTCATCGGGGCGCTGGCGGCCGCCGGCGCCACGTGGCTGGCGCTGCAGACGGATCCCCGGTACCTGTGGGTGCTCGGTGCGCTCGTTGTCGTCGGCGCGTTCGCCTTCGGGCCGCGAATGGCGTCGGCGATGGTCGCGGCCACCGGTGCGACGATCTTCGTGTTCGTCGAGTTCCGCGATGCATCGCCGTTCTCCGGGCCCGACGGCTTCTTCGTCACGGTGATGTTCCTGTGGCGGCTGGCCCTGGCCGGCCAGGTCGCCGCCGTGTGGATCGACCGCCGGCACCGTCACGGGCCGACGGCCGCGCAGGCGGCCCGAGTGTTCCCCAGCGTCGAGGCCTGGCGGCGGCATGCGCGGGCCGGGCGGAAGCCGGCCGGCCCGCACACCGTGCTGCTGGCGGGCTGGCGCAGCGCCCCGTGCGACTCGCGAGGCACATCCCGCGCCACGCTGGCGGTGGCCGAGCAGGCCGGCCGCTCGCTGCGCGCCGGCGACGCCGTCGTGGTGACGGGCCCTTCGGGGCTGGCCGTGATCCTCTGCTGCGCGCCCGTCGCGGTCGTGCCGGCGATCGCCGATCGCGTGCGCCAGTTGCTGGTGGGCGCCGCGGGGACCAGCGCCTGGGTCGACCCCGTGGACCTTGGCGGGGAGTCCGTCGACCAGGTGCTCGAACGCTGCCAGATCGAGACCGGGTCGGCGCGCGGGGCCGATGCGGGCCCGGGAGAGCCGCCGGTTCCGCCTGCGCCGCCGGCCACCGCGTGACGGGCTCGCCGCTGCCGATCGCGGGCCCGTTCGGCGGTCCGACGCACAATCACCGCCGGCGGGCCCTGAAGGCGGCCGGGCAGGCAGCCTGACCCCTGCGGCGAGCCTCGTGACGGCTCGGCACCCCGACCGGACCGGGGCGGCCGCCGAGTCGAGCAAGCGCCACGCCATCGCGCCCGTCGACTCCACTTCCCATGCTCCGATACCACACGATTCCCGTCACCCCCTTCCAGCAGAACTGCTCCATCGTCTGGTGCGACGAGACGATGGAAGGCGCCGTCGTCGACCCCGGCGGGGAGCTGCCGCGCCTGCTGGCGAAGGCACGCGAGCTCGGCGTGACGTTGAAGCAGATCCTGCTCACGCACGCGCACATCGACCACGCCGGCGGCACCGGCACGCTGGCGCGCGAGCTCGGCCTGCCGATCGTCGGCCCGCACGAGGGCGATGGCTTCTGGATCGACGGGCTCGCGCAGCAGGCGCGCATGTTCGGCTTCGCGCCGGCCGAGCCGTTCACGCCCACGCGCTGGCTGCACGAAGGCGACACCGTGCGCGTGGGCGAATGCGAGCTCGCCGTGCACCATTGCCCGGGGCACACGCCGGGGCACGTGGTCTTCCACAACGCCGAGGCGAAGCGGGCCTTCGTCGGCGACGTGCTGTTCGCCGGCAGCATCGGCCGCACCGACTTCCCCGGCGGCGACCACGACACGCTGATCGCCAGCATCACGCAGCGGCTGTGGCCGCTGGGCGACGACACCGTCTTCATCCCCGGCCACGGCCCCGAAAGCACCTTCGGGCGCGAGCGCCGGCACAACCCCTACGTCGGCGGCACCTGAGACGCCCGGGCCCCGTCGCGACACGCAGGACACCGGCCGCATGAAACTGATCACCGACCCCGCGGCGGCGCGTGCCGTCGTGCCGCGCCCCGCCGCCACCACGCTGATCGTGCGCGACGCGCCCGGCGGCGCGGGGCTGGAAGTGCTGATGGTGCGGCGTTCGCCGCACGCGAGCTTCATGCCGGGTGCCTACGTCTTCCCGGGTGGAGCGGTCGACGCCGCCGACGGCAGTGGCGAGGCGGCCGGGGCCTGCGACGAGGCCGCCGAGACGCTGGCGCGCCGCATCGGCGAGGTGACGCAGGTGGGCCCGCAGGCGCTCGCCTTCGCGGTGGCGGCGCTGCGCGAGTGCTTCGAGGAGTGCGGCCTGTGGCTGCGGCCGCCGGAGGAACGGGCGGCGGGACCGGCAGGGGTGTCCGGCGCATCCGGCGCATCCGGGGACGACGGCGCGGCGGCGCGGCGTGCCGCGCTGCGCGCGCGCCTGCACGGCGGCGAGCCGCTGCCTGCGCTGGCGCGCGAGGCGGGCTGGCCGCTGGCCACCTCGGCCCTGCAACCGTGGAGCCATTGGGTGACGCCCGTGGGCCTGCCGAAGCGCTTCGACACGCTGTTCTTCGTCGCGGCCGAGCCGCCGGGCCAGGCGCCGAGCGTCGATGCCGGCGAGACGACCACGCTTGCCTGGGTGCATCCGCCCGCGGCGCTGCGTGCGCATGCCGCGGGCGAGTTCCAGATGGAGTTCGCCACCGTGCGCACGGTGGAGTCGCTGGCGCCCTGGGCCGAACAGGGCGCGGCGGCGCTGCTGGCGCATGCCGCGGCGCAACGCCACCTGCCGCCGCTGCATCCCCGCCTGCGGCTCGACCCCGAGGGGGCGCGCATGGCCATCCTGCTGCCCGGGCAGCCGGGTTACGACGAGGCCACGCTGCGCTGAAGCGGGGCGCCCTGCGCCCGGGGGCGCCGCGCCTGCGCACCCCGGTGCCCGGAGCGGCGGGCGGACGTGCCCGGCCGATGCCCTCGGCGGGGCGGGGCAGGGTGGGGCGCCGGTGGCGGCCTCTAGCCCTCGACGCAGCGGGCGCGGCCCTGCGTCTTGGCCTGGTACATGGCCTGGTCGGCGCGCTCGATCGCGGCCTCCAGCGTCTCGTCGTGCGCCAGCTCCACCACGCCGGCGGAGAAGGTGATCGGGAGCCCCTGCGGCATGACGCGATGGCAGGCCGCGGCCAGGCTCGCCTGCAACCGGTCCATCGCCTGTCGGGCCTCGGCGCGCTGCGTGTGCGGCAGCAGCACCAGGAACTCCTCGCCGCCCCAGCGCGCCAGCCTGTCGTGCGCGCGCAGGTGCTCGCGCGCCACCCCGGCGAAGCCGCGCAGCACCTCGTCGCCGACGGCGTGCCCGTGGCGGTCGTTCACGGTCTTGAAGAGGTCGATGTCGATCAGCGCCAGCGCCATCGGCGCGCCCAGCCGCCGGTGCTGGACCTGCTGCTCGCGCAGCATCTCGGTCATGTGGCGGCGGTTGTGCGTGCGCGTGAGCTCGTCGCGCGTGGCCAGCTCCTGCAGGCGCGCCAGCGCCGCCTGCAGCTCGGCCCGCTGCGCCTTCAGCTGCGTGGTCATGCGCGTGATGCGGTGGGCCAGCACGGCGATGAGCGGCATCACCACCGCGGCGTAGAGCAGGCCCGAGACCTGCACCGGCCAGGCGTAGCGCGAGGGCCAGAGCTGGTGGCAGGCCCACATCGTCAGCGCCAGCCCCGCCAGCGTGGCGACCACCAGCTGCCAGACCTGCCGCGGCTGCATCATGAACATCGAATAGACGACGTGGCTGGCCAGCACCACCAGCAGCCCGGTGGCCGCCGGCCCGAGCACGGCGTACGACGGATACATCATCAGGATGCCCACCACGAGCTGCGCGCGCGCCAGGCCCGGGTCGCGTCCGGTGGCAAAGCGGCCGCTGCGGACGGCCACGTAGAAGGCGAGGTTCACCACCAGGGCCGCCAGGCTCAGCGCCCAGGCGGCGGGCACCGACAACAGGCCCAGCCCCACCTGCACCAGGCCGATGCCGACGTAGAGCACATAGGTGGTGGCGGAGATGAGCGTGCCGCTCACCTGGGCCCGCACCGGCTCGCGGTGGCCGAGCAGCCAGCCCAGCCGGTCGCCGGCCGCCGGCGCAGGCGTCGCCGGTCCGGGCATCAGGGCTTCGGCAGGGGCGGACATCGTCTCGGGCGTCGGTGCAGGGCGGGCGAATCGTTATCGGCCCGGCGCCTGCCGGCTTGAGGCCCTGGCAGGCGACTGCCTATGATCCGGCGCCATGCCGAGGGATTCGTGCCGCGCCTGTGGCGTCTCGAGGAATGGAGCGGGGGCGCGATGAGCCTGGTGCCGCTGTCCCTGATGCCGCCGCAGGCGGCGCGTGCGGTGCACACGGTGCTCGCCGACATCGACGACACGATCAGCACCGAGGGGCATCTCTCGGCCGAGGCCTATGCGGCGCTGCAGCGGCTGCGGCAGGCGGGCCTGCGCGTCGTCCCCGTGACCGGCCGCCCCGCGGGCTGGTGCGACCACATCGCGCGCTTCTGGCCGGTGGACGCCGTGGTGGGCGAGAACGGCGCCTTCTACATGTGGCACGACCGCGCCGCCCGGCGCCTGCGCGCGCGCCACTGGCAGGACGAGGCCACACGTGCCGCCGGCACGGCGCGGCTGGCGGCGGTGCGCGAGCGCATCCTGGCCGAGGTGCCCGGCTGCGCCGTGGCCTCCGACCAGTTCTGCCGCCTCTACGACCTCGCGATCGACTTCTGCGAAGACGTGCCGCCGCTGCCGGGCGCCGCCGTCGACCGCATCGTGGCGCTGATGCGCGAGGCCGGCATGACGGCCAAGGTGAGCAGCATCCACGTCAACGGCTGGTTCGGCGAGTGGGACAAGCTCGGCATGGCGCGGCGCCTGATGGCCGAGCGCTTCGGCGTCGACATCGACGTGCCGGCCGAGCGCGAGCGCATCGTCTTTGCCGGCGACTCGCCGAACGACGAGCCGATGTTCGGCTTCTTCCCGAATGCCGTGGGCGTGGCCAACGTGCTGGCGCAGCGCGGGCGCATGACGGCCCTGCCGGCCTGGGTGACGCCCTCGGCGGCGGGGGCCGGCTTCGTGGAGCTGGCGGAGTTCCTGCTGGCCGCGCGGGACTGAGGCCGCGCGCGGGCACCCCGCGGTCCGGCTCAGGCCGGGCGCCTCAGACCAGCACCCGCTCGATGCCGCCGGCGTTGGCCCTGGCCACGTAGTCCTCGAGCCAGCTCTCGCCGAGCATCCTGCGCGCCATCTCGACGACGATGTAGTCGGCTTCGAGCAGGCCGTTGGTCAGGTCGCCCTCGTAGCGCTGCAGGCCCTGCAGGCAGCTCGGGCAGCTGGTGAGCACCTTGGTCGTCTTCGCGGTGGCCGCGGCAGGCACCCGCTCGCGCAGCGCCGCCTCGTTGCGACGCAGCTCCTCGGCCTTGCGGAAGCGCACCTGGGTCGCGATGTCGGGCCGCGTCACGCCGAGCGTGCCGCTCTCGCCACAGCAGCGCTCGGTCTTCAGCACGGTGGCGCCGGTGAGCGCGCGCACCGTGGCCATCGGATCCTGCGCCTTCATCGGGCTGTGGCAGGGGTCGTGGTAGAGGTAGGCGCCGTCGTTCGCCTCGAGCTTGATGCCCTTCTCGAACAGGTAGTCGTGGATGTCGACGATGCGGCAGCCGGGGAAGATCTCCTCGAACTTGTAGCCCTGCAGCTGGTCGTAGCAGGTGCCGCAGCTGACGACGACGGTCTTGATGTCGAGGTAGTTCAGCGTGTTGGCGACGCGGTGGAAGAGCACCCGGTTGTCGGTGATCATCTTCTCGGCGCGGTCGAACTGGCCGCTGCCGCGCTGCGGGTAGCCGCAGCACAGGTACCCCGGCGGCAGCACCGTCTGCACGCCGGCCCTCCACAGCATCGCCTGCGTGGCCAGGCCCACCTGGCTGAAGAGGCGCTCGCTGCCGCAGCCGGGGAAGTAGAAGACCGCTTCGGTGTCGGCGGTGGTGGCCGCGGGGTCGCGGATGATGGGGACGTAGTCCTTGTCCTCGATGTCCAGCAGCGCCCGCGCGGTGCGCTTGGGCAGGCCGCCCGGCATCTTGCGGTTGACGAAGTGGATGACCTGTTCCTTCAGCGGCGCGGGCCCGAGCGTGGCCGGCGGCGCGGCCGTCTGGAACTTGGCGAGTGGCTTCATCAGGTCGTGCGCCAGGCGCTGCACCTTGAAGCCGACGTCCACCATCGCGCGGCGCATCAGGCGGATGGTCTCGGGGTTGGTGGCGTTGAGGAAGGCCATCGCCGCCGCATTGCCCGGCCGGAAGCTCTTGTGCCCGAGCTTGCGCAGCAGGTTGCGCATGTTCATCGACACGTCGCCGAAGTCGATCTTCACCGGGCAGGGGCTGGCGCACTTGTGGCAGACCGTGCAGTGGTCGCCGACGTCCTCGAACTCCTCCCAATGGCGCAGGCTCACGCCGCGGCGCGTCTGCTCCTCGTACAGGAACGCCTCGATCAGCAGCGACGTGGCGAGGATCTTGTTGCGTGGGCTGTAGAGGAGATTCGCGCGCGGCACGTGCGTGGCGCACACCGGCTTGCACTTGCCGCAGCGCAGGCAGTCCTTGATGCTGGCGCTGATGTCGCCGATGTCGCTCTGCTGCATGATGAGCGACTCGTGGCCCATCAGGTTGAAGCTGGGCGTGTAGGCGGCGCTCAGGTCGGCCGGCAGCGACTCGCCCACCTTGGCGCGCAGCAGCTTGCCGCGGTTGAAGCGGCCCTCGGGGTCGACGCGGCGCTTGTAGTCGGCGAACGAAGCCAGCTCGTCCTCGCTCAGGAACTCGAGCTTGGTGATGCCGATGCCGTGCTCGCCGCTGATGACGCCGCCCAGCCGGCGTGCCAGCTCCATGATGCGCGCCACCGCCTCGTGGGCCGTCTGCAGCATCGCGTAGTTGTCGCTGTTGACGGGGATGTTGGTGTGCACGTTGCCGTCGCCGGCGTGCATGTGCAGCGCCACCCAGACGCGGCCACGCAGCACCTCCTTGTGGATGCGACGGCACTCGTCGAGGATCGGCGCGAAGGCGCCGCCGGCGAAGATGCCCTGCAGCGGCTTCAGGATCTGCGTCTTCCAGCTGGCGCGCCAGCGCCAGTCCTGCAGCATCGCGAAACAGGTCTCGCCGACCTCGGGCTGCACGGCGTCCAGGCCGGCCAGCCAGTGCTGCCACAGCGCCTTCACCTCCGCGAGCAGGATCTGCGCCTGAGCGACGCGGTCCTCCAGCAGCTCGGCGCTCGGGATCTCGCCGGCATCGTCGGTCTTGCCTAACGGGAGACCTTCAGGCAGATTGCCGCGCGCGAAGAACTCGATCAGCCGGTCGGCCAGCTCGAGCTTGTTGCGCAGGCTCAGCTCGACGTTGATGCGCTCGATGCCCTCGGTGTACTCGCCCATGCGGGGCAGCGGGATCACCACGTCCTCGTTGATCTTGAAGGCGTTGGTGTGGCGGGCGATGGCGGCGGTGCGCTTGCGGTCGAGCCAGAATTTCTTGCGCGCGTCGGCGCTGACGGCGACGAAGCCCTCGCCGCTGCGGGCGTTGGCGATGCGCACCACCTCGCTGGTGGCACGCGCCACGGCGGCCTCGTCGTCGCCGACGATGTCGCCGATGAGCACCATCTTCGGCAGGCCGCTCCCTGAAGCGGTGGCCAGTGCGCGCTTGCTCTTCGTCGTGTAGCCCACGGCGCGCAGGTAGCGGTCGTCCAGGTGCTCCAGGCCCGCGAGCTTCACGTCGGGCTGCGCGAAGAGGTAGTCCTTGATCTCGACGATGCTCGGCACCGCGTCCTTCGGGTTGCCGAAGAACTCCAGGCACACGGTGCGCGTGTGCGCCGGCATGCGGTGCACCACCCAGCGCGCGCTGGTGATGAGGCCGTCGCAGCCTTCCTTCTGGATGCCGGGCAGGCCGGCGAGGAACTTGTCGGTGACGTCCTTGCCGAGGCCCTCCTTGCGGAAGACGGAGCCAGGAATGTCGAGTCGCTCGCTGCGCTCGAGCCTGCGGCCGGTGGCGTCGAGGTAGCGCAGCTCGAAGCTCGCCACCTCCACGTCGTGGATCTTGCCGAGGTTGTGGTTGAGGCGCACCACCTCCAGCCACTTGGCCTCGGGCGTCACCATCTTCCAGCTGGCGAGGTTGTCCAGCGCCGTGCCCCACAGCACTGCCTTCTTGCCGCCGGCGTTCATCGCGATGTTGCCGCCGATGCAGCTGGCCTCGGCGCTGGTGGGGTCCACCGCGAAGACATAACCGGCACGTTCGGCGGCGTCGGCAACCCGTTGCGTGACGACGCCGGCCTCCGTCCACACCGTCGGCACGGCGGTGTCGACGCCCGGCAGCACCACGAGCTCGACCTCGCTCATGGTCTCGAGCTTCTCGGTGTTGATGACGGCGCTCTTCCACGTCAGCGGCACCGCGCCGCCGGTGTAGCCGGTGCCGCCGCCGCGCGGGATGATCGTGAGGCCGAGCTCGATGCAGCCGGCCACCAGCCGGGCCATCTCGGCCTCGGTGTCGGGCGTCAGCACGACGAACGGGTACTCGACGCGCCAGTCGGTCGCGTCGGTGACGTGCGAGACGCGCGAGAGGCCGTCGAACTTGATGTTGTCCTTGCCCGTGTGGCGGCCGAGCACCTGGCGCGTCTTGCGACGCAGGTCCCAGACGGCGCGGAAGTGAGCGGCGAAGCGCTCGACCGCGCCGCCGGCCATGTCGAGCAGGTCGCGCACGAGGGCGTCGCGCTCGGCGTCGTCCTCGGGCGTGCGGCGCCTCTCCACCTCGGCGAGGCGGTGGTGCAGCGCGTCGATGAGCATCTGCCGACGCTTGGGGTTCTCGAGCAGGTCGTCCTCGAGGTACGGGTTGCGCTGCACGACCCAGATGTCGCCCAGCACCTCGTAGAGCATGCGGGCGCTGCGGCCGGTGCGCCGCTCCTGGCGCAGCTGGTCGAGGATCTGCCAGGCCCGCGCGCCGAGCAGGCGCAGCACGATCTCGCGGTCGGAGAACGACGTGTAGTTGTAGGGGATCTCGCGCAGGCGCGGCGCCGCTGCGCCGGGCGCGCTGGCGGCCGGCACGCGGGCCGGGATCGTCGGGAGCGGGGCATTCATAGGGTTACTGCGGATGCTACCGGAGCGCCTTTGGCCGTCGGCACCGGGCTGCGGCGGCCCGCTCCGCCCCCGGGCCTTGCCGCCGGGTTACCCCGGTTGCCGCGCCCGATCCGTCGTGACAGAAACCGCAGTGTCACGGAGCCCGCCCAGAATGCGCGGTTCGATCAACATTCGATCCAGGAGTACGAGGTCATGCAGGAGCAGCTGAAGCGCCTTGCCCCGATCGCGGCGGTGGCCGCGCTCGCCGTCGCGATGCCGGCGCACGCGCAGGTGGAGATCCAGTGGTGGCATTCGATGGGTGGCGCCCTCGGCGAAGCCCTCAATGGACTGGCCAATGACTTCAACGCCAGCCAGAAGGAATACAAGGTCGTGGCCACCTTCAAGGGCAGCTACCCGGAGTCGATGACGGCGGCGATCGCCGCGTTCCGGGCCGGCAACGCGCCGCACCTGCTGCAGGTGTTCGAGGTCGGCACCGCCACGATGATGGCGGCCAAGGGCGCCATCGTGCCGGTGGCCAAGGTGATGGCCGACGCCGGCGAGCCCTTCGACCCGAAGGCCTACCTGCCCACGGTGACCGGGTACTACACCGACCTGAAGGGCAACATGCTGTCGTTCCCCTTCAACAGCTCCACGGTGATGTTCTTCATCAACAAGGATGCGTTCAAGAAGGCCGGCCTGGACCCGAACAAGGCGCCCAAGACCTGGAAGGAGGTTGTCGCGGCCGCCGAGAAGCTGAAGGCGGCGGGCCAGCAATGCGCCTACACGACGAGCTGGCCGTCGTGGATGCACATCGAGAACTTCAGCGCGTGGCACAACGTGCCCATCGGCACCAAGCAGAACGGCATGGGCGGGCTCGACACGCAGTTCACGATCAACTCGCCGCTGCACGTGCGCCACATCGGCATGCTGGGCGACATGTCGAAGAAGGGGCTGTTCACCTACGCCGGGCGCACCAACCAGGGCGACGCCAAGTTCTCGAGCGGCGAATGCGCGATGTTCAGCGGCAGCGCCGGCGCGCAGGCCGGCATCAAGCAGGCCGCGAAGTTCGACTGGTCGATGCACTTCATCCCGTACCACGACGACGTGCCCGGCGCGCCGCAGAACTCCATCATCGGCGGTGCCTCGGTGTGGGTTATGAGCGGCAAGAAGCCGGCCGAGTACAAGGGCGTGGCCAAGTTCATGGCCTACCTGTCCAAGCCTGCGGTGCAGATGCGGTGGCACACGACCACTGGCTACGTGCCCATCACGCAGGCCGCGTTCGACGTCACGCGCACCTCGGGCTACTACGAGAAGAACCCAGGGGCCGACCTGCCGGTCAAGCAGCTCACCAACAAGCCGCCGACAGCCAACTCCAAGGGCCTGCGCTTCGGCAACTTCGTTCAGGGCCGCACCGTGATCGAGGAGGAGCTCGAGAACGTGTTCGCCGGCAAGAAGGACGCCAAGACGGCGCTGGACGACGCGGTGCGGCGCGGCAACGAGATCCTGCGCCAGTTCGAGGCCGCCAACCGGTAACCACAGCGGTCCAACACCTCAGCCGCTCGACCCTTTGGCCCAGCCTGCCGACGACAAGCGGGTCGTCTTCCGATCTGCGTGGCTGCCGTATGCGCTGGTGGCCCCGCAGGTCGCGATCACGCTCGTCTTCTTCTTCTGGCCGGCGGCGCAGGCGGTCTGGTACTCGTTCCAGCTGCAGGATGCCTTCGGCCTGAAGACGCAGTTCGTCGGGCTGCGCAACTTCGTCGCGCTGTTCGAGGACAGCAACTACCTCGACTCGTTCAAGGTCACGGCCGTCTTCAGCGTGCTGGTGGCCGGCAGCGGCATTGCCATCTCGTTGCTGCTGGCGGCGATGGCGGACCGCGTCGTGCGTGGTGCCATGGCCTACAAGACGCTGCTGATCTGGCCCTACGCGGTGGCGCCGGCGGTGGCCGGGGTGTTGTGGGCTTTCCTGTTCGCGCCGTCGATCGGCATCGTCACCTACGTGCTCAAGGGCATGGGTGTCGACTGGAACTGGATCCTCAAGGGCGACCAGGCGATGCTGCTGGTGGTGGTGGCCGCCGTGTGGAAGCAGATCTCGTACAACTTCCTCTTCTTCCTCGCCGGGCTCCAGTCCATCCCGCGGTCGCTCATCGAGGCCGCCGCCATCGACGGGGCAGGCCCGACGCGGCGCTTCTGGACCATCGTGTTCCCGCTGCTGTCGCCGACCACCTTCTTCCTGCTCGTCGTCAACATCGTCTACGCCTTCTTCGACACCTTCGGCGTCATCGACGCCACCACCCAGGGCGGGCCGGCGCAGTCGACGCAGATCCTCGTCTACAAGGTCTACCACGACGGCGTGAAGGCGGCCGACCTGGGCAGCTCGTCGGCGCAGTCGGTGATCCTGATGATCATCGTCATCGCGCTGACGGTGGTGCAGTTCCGCTACGTCGAGCGCAGGGTGCAGTACTGATGGTCGAGAACCGGCCCGGCCTGACCTTCCTCGCGCACGCCGTGCTCGTGCTCGGGGTGGTGGTGGTCGCGTTCCCGCTGTACGTGACGTTCGTGGCCTCCACGCAGACGCTGGAGGAGATCATGCAGGTGCCCATGCGCCTCGTGCCCGGCGACCAGTTCTGGGCCAACTACGCGCAGGTGCTGGGCGCCGGCAGTCACAGGGGCTCGAAGGCGGCGGTGTCGACGATGCTCGTCAACAGCCTCGTGATGGCGCTCGTCATCCCGCTGGGCAAGATCGCCATCTCCCTCCTGTCGGCATTCGCGATCGTCTACTTCCGCTTCCCGTTGCGCATGTTCTTCTTCTGGATGATCTTCGTCACGCTGATGCTGCCGGTGGAGGTGCGCATCATCCCGACGTTCCAGGTCATCGCCGACCTCGGCCTGCTCAACACCTACGCCGGCCTGACGGTGCCGCTGATCGCCTCGGCCACCGCGACCTTCCTGTTCCGGCAGTTCTTCATGACCGTGCCCGGCGAGCTGGTGGAGGCGGCGCGCATGGACGGCGCCGGCCCGATGCGCTTCTTCCGCGACGTGCTGCTGCCGCTGTCGCGCACGAGCATCGCGGCGCTGTTCGTCATCCAGTTCATCTACGGCTGGAACCAGTACCTGTGGCCGCTGCTGATCACCACCGACGAGGGGATGTACACCACCGTCATCGGCATCAAGCGCATGATCGTCGGCAGCGACTCGGCCAACGAATGGAATCTCATCATGGCCACCGCCGTGCTGGCGATGCTGCCGCCCGCGCTGGTGGTGGTGCTGATGCAGAAGTGGTTCGTCAAGGGCCTCGTGGACACCGAGAAGTAGAACGGACGACGACCCGATGGGCGCCATTTCGATTCGCAACGTCGACAAGACCTACGGCCGCGGGCCGAACGCCAACAAGGTGATCCACGGCGTCAGCGCCGAGATCGCCGACGGCGAGTTCGTCGTCATCGTGGGCCCCAGCGGCTGCGGCAAGAGCACGCTGCTGCGCATGGTGGCGGGGCTGGAGGAGATCACCGGCGGCGAGATCGCCATCGGCGCTCGCGTCGTCAACCAGCTCGAGCCGAGCGAGCGCGACATCGCGATGGTGTTCCAGAACTACGCGCTCTACCCGCACATGAGCGTGTACGACAACATGGCCTACGGCCTGAAGATCAAGAAGGTGCCCAAGGCCGACATCGACGCGCGCGTGGCGAAGGCGGCGAAGATCCTCGAGCTCTCGCACCTGCTCGAACGCAAGCCGCGCCAGCTCTCCGGCGGCCAGCGCCAGCGGGTGGCGATGGGCCGCGCCATCGTGCGCCAGCCGGCCGTGTTCCTCTTCGACGAGCCGCTGTCCAACCTCGATGCCAAGCTGCGCGCGCAGACGCGGCTGGAGATCCAGAAGCTGCACGGCGAGCTCGGCATCACCTCGCTCTTCGTCACGCACGACCAGGTCGAGGCGATGACGCTCGGCCAGCGCCTGATGGTGATGAACGGCGGGCGCATCGAGCAGATCGGCACGCCCGAGGACGTCTACCGCAGGCCCGCGACCACCTTCGTGGCCGGCTTCATCGGCAGCCCGCCGATGAACCTGCTGAAGGGCATCGCCGACGGCTCGCGCTTCACGATCGGCGGCGAGGCACTGGCGCTGCCCCAGGCCGCGCCGCGGGCCGGCGAGCTGATGCTCGGCGCGCGGCCCGAGCACGTCGAGATCGACTCGCTGGGCACGTGGGCGATGAAGGTCGACGTGCAGGAGATGCTCGGCGCCGAGCGGCTGGTCTACGGCCGCATCGGCGAGGCGCCGTTCACGCTGCGCATCGACGGCAACCTGCCGGCGCCGAGGGCGGGCGACGTGATCCGCCTGCGCGCCGCGCCCGAGCACCTGCACTGGTTCGACCCGCAAAGCGGCGTGCGCGTCTGAAGGGCGGCGCCGCGGCGGCGGCCTCGGCCGGCGCGGCGCAACACCTGTCGTCCGCGGCGGCCCCAGAATGCAGGCGATGAGTCCCTGGCCCTACCCCCTGTGGATCGCTCACCGCGGCGCCGGCAAGCTGGCGCCGGAGAACACGCTGGCCGCCTTCCGCCACGGTGCGGCACACGGCTACCGCGCCTTCGAGTGCGACGTGAAGCTCAGCGCCGATGGCGTGCCCTTCCTGCTGCACGACGCCACGCTCGAGCGCACGACGCCCGAGCGAGGCGTCGCCGGCGAGCGGACCTGGAGCGAGCTGTCGCGCATCGACGCCGGCGGCTGGCTCAACCGCCAGTGGGCCGGCGAGCCCCTGCCGAGCCTGGAGTCCATTGCCGCCTACGTGCAGCGCAACGGCTTCCTGCTCGACCTGGAGGTCAAGCCCACGCCGGGCACCGAACACGCCACCGGCGTGGCGGTGGCCCGGGCCTGCGCCGGTCTGTGGCGGGGTGGGGCGACGCCGCCGCCGCTGCTCAGTTCGTTCCGTCCCGAGGCGTTGCAGGGCGCCCGCGAGACGGCGCCCGAGCTGCCGCGCGCGCTGTTGCTCGACAAGCTCTGGAACGGCTGGGAGGGCATCGCGAAGGCGCTCGGCTGCGTCGCGGTGATCACCAACTACAACCTGATGGACGCCGCGCTGATCGGCCAGCTGCACGGCGCCGGCATGCGCGCGCTGTGCTACACGGTGAACGACCCGGCCGAGGCGCGACGGCTGCTCGCGCTGCCGGGCGGTGGCATCGACGGCATCATCACCGACGCGGTCGACCGGTTCTCGCCCGACGTGGCCGGCGTGTTCGACTGAGGACGGGCGGGCACGACGCCGGCAGCGTCGCGGCCGCCACCTGGCTCGTCCGCCGACCTCTTGTCCCCGACTGCATTGACGAACCCGCTGCTGCAGTCGCCCGCTTTCCTGCTCGCGGCGGTCGGCGGCCTTCTCGGCCTGAACTTCCCGCTCGGCAAGATGGCCGCGGCGGCCGGCGTGCCGGCCGTGCTGTGGGCCGCGGTCATCGCCGGCTCGGCGGCGATCGTGCTCGGCTCCATCGCGCTGGCGCGGGGCACGCCGATGCCGATGCCCGCCGGCGTGCTGCGCTACTTCGCCATCACCGCGCTGATCTCGTACGCGCTGCCCAACGCGCTGCTGCTCTCGGCCATCCCGCACCTGGGCAGCGGCCTGACGGCGGTGTTCTACACGCTGTCGCCGGCGCTGACCGTGCTGCTGGCGGCGGTGGCGCGGCTTTCGCGGCCGGCCCGGCTCGAGTTGCTGGGCATCGCGTTCGGCTTCGTCGGCGCGTTGCTCGTGGCCAGCGGCCGGGGCGAAGTGGGCCGGCCGGCGGCCATCGGATGGATCGTCGCCGGGTTGCTGATCCCGGTGAGCCTGGCCTGCGGCAATGTGTACCGCACGCTCGACTGGCCCAAGGACGCCGAGCCGCTGTGGCTGGCCGCCGGCAGCAACCTCGCCGCGCTGGCGATGCTGCTCGCGTGGGCCGGCCTCGTCGGCGACCTGCCGGCGCTGCCACGCCTGGCCGAGGTGCCGTGGGCCGTGCTCGCGCAGGCGCTGGCGAGTCCGGTGATGTTCGTGCTGTTCTTCCGCCTGCAGCGCTTCGGCGGTCCGGTGACGCTGAGCCAGATCGGCACCGTGGCCGCCGCCGTGGGCGTGGCCATCGGTGCGGCCGTGCTCGGCGAGCGCTACCCCGGGGTGGTGTGGGCCGGCGTGACGGTCATCGCCGTCGGGCTGGCGCTGACCGTGGCAAGCCGCCTGCGCGATCGCCCGGCCGGGAACGAGGGGCCGCCCTCGCCGAGGTGACACCGACCGGGTGGCCGCCGCGCGGTCGCAGGCGGAACCCGAGGCGCCTGCGGGCTCACGTGGGCCGCCGGAGCAGCGGCCGGGGCACGCGCAGGACGACGCAGGCAGCCTGCGGCCGCACGCGCATCCGCGGCGCGGCTGCCGGCGGCAACATCCGGGGCGGGGGCGGTGAGCTCTGTACTGAAACGTCACGGCCGGCGGGGTTCCGGCGCGGGGCGGTTACGGCGCTGACACCTGCTCGCGGACGCGCGGCGCCGGTGGGCGGTCCACTGCGGCCCATGCTTCGCACCCCGTCCCTCGGCGCCTGCACCCGGCGCCGCGCCGCCGCCCACGGACCTTTCGTGCTCGCCCGGCGCCTGGCCGTGGGATGCGTGGTGCTGGCGCTGGCCGCATGCGGCGGCGGCAGCGGCACGACTCCGACCGCGACCGGCACCGGCGCACCCACGCCGCCGGCCACGCAGCGGACGCTGGCAATCTCCGGCTTCTCGCCCGCCACCGGGGGCGCGGGCACGGCGGTCGCGGTGCGTGGCTCGGCGCTCGACACCACCACCGCCGCCACCGTCGGCGGGCTGGCCGCCGGCTTCCGCATCGTCTCGGAGAGCGAGTTGCAGGTCACGGTGCCCACGGGGGCCGGCACCGGCCGCATCGGTGTCTCGGGGGGCGGGCGCGCCGCGGTGTCGGCGGGCGACTTCGTCGTGCCCACGGCCGCGCCTCCGGGCCCGTCTCCGGCGCCCGCGCCCGCCGCGCCGATGGTGACGGCGGTGACGCCGACGAGCGTGATCGGGGGCAGCGGGCGCCTCACGCTGACCGGCACCGCGCTCGACCAGGTGGCGAGCGCGCGGCTGGCGGGCGTGGTGCTGCCGATCGCGGGCCAGAGTGCGACGCAGCTGCTGCTCGACGTGCCGGCCGCGGCGGCCTCGGGCACGTTGACGCTCGTGGATCGCACGGGAAGCGCGCGCACGGTCGCGCAGCCCGTCACCGTGCTGGCCGCGCTGGCGGTCACGGGCCTGAGCCCGACGACGCTGGCGCGCGGCCAGGTGCTCACCGTCAGCGGCCGTGGCCTCGACCGCGCAACCGAGGTCCGCTTTGCCGGCGGTGCCTCGGCTGCCGTCGCGGGCCGCACCGGCAGCACCTCGCTCACCGTGGTGGTGCCCGCCGCAGCGACGAGCGGCGCCGTCACCGTGCTGGCCGGCGCCGCCGAGCAGGCGATGTCGGCCGGCGCGCTGACGGTGCTGGAGCCGATCGTCGTCACGCCGCAGACCTACACGGTCGCGGCCGCCGGCGCCACCGTGACCGTGGCCGGCACCGGCCTTGCGCAGGTGAACGCCGCGCTGGTGGGCACGGCCGCGGCGACCATCTCCGCCCAGAGCGCGACCGCGCTCGCCGTCACCGTGCCGGCGGGAGTGACCTGCGGCGCGCTGACGCTGCGTGCCAGCGGCCTGCCCGACGTGAACGCCGGCTCGGTGGTGGTGGGCGCCGGTTGTGCGGTGCGGGCGGCGGCGGTGGAGTTCGCGCAGCTGCTCTCGCAGCCGGCCGGCGACCGCTATCAGCGCCTGTCGGCGGGCCGCGAGACCTGGGTGCGGGCGTACGTGGTCTCGGCGACCGCCGCGACGCCCGCGCCGGCCGTGCGCGCGGTGGGTCTCGCGGCCAACGGTGCGGTGCTGGGCACGGTCGCGCTCGCGGGGCCGGCCACGTTGCCGGTGCTGGCGCCGGCGGCTGCCGTCGGCGATGCGCTGCGCTACAGCGAGGCGCAGTCGTTCAACGCCGAGTTGCCGGCGGCCTGGGTTCAACCGGGGCTGCGCGTGCGCGTCGAGGTGGGCGATGCCGGCGCGCCGGCCGCCACGTCCGAGGCGGCGCCGCTGGTGGCCGCCAGCGGCGGCCTGCGCCTCGTGCTCGTGCCGCTGGTCTCGGGCGCGAACGTGCCGGTGATGCCGGCGGTGGCCGATGTGCTCAACGAGCTGCAGCGCAGGTTCCCGCTGCCCGCCGGCGAGATCACGGTGCGCATCCGGGCGCCGTACACGCTGACCTCGGTGACGGGCGGCGTGATCGACTCGGCGCAGTGGTCCTCGGCGCTGTCGGAGCTCGAGCGCCTGCGCGAAGCCGAGGCGCCCGACGATCACTACTACGGCATGGTCAAGCCGCTGGTCAGCTCGGGCATCGCGGGCATCGGCTACGTCAACACGATCGGCGGCCGCTCGCCGAGCCTGGCCTCACTCGGCTGGGACGCCTCGCGCAGCAGCTGGCCGCGCACGATGGTGCACGAGCTCGGCCACAACTTCAGCCGCCCGCACGCGCCGTGCGGCAACGTGGCCGGGGCGGACACCTCGTATCCGTACGCCAATGGCGCGCTCGGCACGGCACCGCTGTTCGACGTGCTCGCGAACGACGTGCTGTCACCGGCCGGCCTGTCGGACGTGATGGGCTACTGCGGCGGCCAGTGGTTCTCCGACTACAACCTGAACGGCGTCTCGCGCTTCCTGGAGTCGCGCCCGCAGGCGCTGAAGGACGTGGCGGCGACGATGGAGGCCGGCATCGCGTCGGCCACCGTGGCCGGCGGCGCGCCGGCCGAGTGGCTCGTCGTCGCCGGCAGCGTCGAGGGCACGGGAGCGACGCCGGTGGTGACGATCGCCCCCCTGCGCGCGGTCCGCGACGGCGCGCCGCGCACGGCCGCGCCGGGCGGTGACGCGGCCGGCGCGGGCGGCGAGTACCTGCTGCGTCTCGTCGTGGCCGACGGCCGCACGATCGAGCAGCGCTTCCAGCCGACGATGCTCGACCACGCACCGGGCGTCGGCCACTTCGTGCTGCGCCTGCCGCACCCGGGCGCCCGTGTCGAGCAGGTGGAGGTGCGCCGGGCGACGCAGGTGCTCGGCACGCGCGGTCCGCACAAGCGCTCGACGACCACGCTGCAGGCGCCTTCGGCCCCGGGCACGACGAGCGCGGTTGCGCCGGCCGCCGGCCCGTGGGCCGAGGTGGTTGCCGAGGGCGATGCGCTCGTGCTGCGATGGGACGCCGAGGCGCGCCCGTGGGCGAGCGTCACGCTGGTCGTCGGCCGCGCGCGGCACGTGCTGGCGCTGGAGGCCACCGGAGGGCGCTGGCGCATCGCGCCGGCGAGCCAGGAGGGCCTGCCCGCGGGCGGCCACTTCGAGGTCGGCCTCTCGGATGGCGCGGACACGGCGGTGCTGGAAGTGCCGCGGCGCTGAGCGCCCGCGGAGGCGCCGGCGCGGCCGCGTCCGGCCGGCGCCGCGGCCTCAGTTCGGCCGCACGTCGGCTTCGAGCCCGAGCCAGTCGGAGGGCTCGTCGGGCTTCGGAAGGTGGCGCAACTCGCGGATGAGCGGCAGCCGCCACGCGGCGACGGCGAGCAGCAGCGTGGACGCTGCCGAGAAGTACAGCGCCGAGCGCAGGCCCACGTGCTCGCCGAGCCAGCCGCCGAGCAACGCGCCCGGCCCGGCGGCCAGCAGCGTGAGCCAGCGCATCGTGGCCGTCATCCGACCCAGAAAGGGCGCGGGCGTCACTGCCTGGCGCAGGGCGAGGAAGTTGATGAAGATGAGGACGGCCCCGCCGGCGAACAGCATCATCATCAGCGCGAACGCCGCGACGCCGAACGGCCCTGCCGGCGCGGCGGCCGCGAGCAGCCAGCCGCCTCCGGTGACGACGTAGCCGATCACGAGGCAGGGCCCCGGCCCGACGCGGTGGCTGATGCGCCGCCCGAGCACGCTGCCGGCGATGGTGCCGGCGCCCACGCCCATGTAGGCCAGGCCCACCTCCTGCTCGTTCAGCCCGAGCGTGCGCGTCGCGAAGAGGATCTGCACCGTGATGGCGGCGTAGTGCGCCATCTGCCAGACGCCCATCAGTACGGCCAGCGTCACGAGCAGCCGCTGCGTCGTGACGAAGCGCAGGCCGGCGACGAGGTCGCGCCACAGGTGGGCGGCCTGCCAGCCGGAGGTGGCTGCGGCGCCGCCATCGCGCCGCTCGTGCACGCGCACGCCCTTGAGGATGGCCGCCGACCCGGCGAGCAGCACCGCGTTGACGAGCAGTGTCACCGGCGCGCCCAGCAGCTTGACGAGCAGGCCCGCCAGGCCCGGCCCGACGACCTCGGCCCCCGACGAGGCGAGCGCGTTCTTCGCGTGCGCCTCGACCAGCCGCTCGCGCGCCACCACCTGCGTGAGCACGATCTGCGCGGCGCTGCCGGCCACGGTGTGCACGGCGCCGAGGACGAAGCCGACGACGTAGAGCCAGCCCATCGTCAGCCAGCCGAGCCACCAGGCCACCGGCACGCTGACGGCCGCGGCGGCCACGAGCAGCTCGCCCCAGACATAGACCGGCAGCTTGCGCACGCGGTCGAGCCACACGCCCGAGGGCAGCGAGAAGAGCAGGAAGGGCAGCAGCTCCACCGCGGTGAGCAGGCCCATCTGCGTGGGCGTGGCCTTCAGCAGCACCGCCGCGGTGAGCGGCAGCGCGAGCAGCATGATCTGGTTGCCGAACGAGCTCGTGAGGATCGAGCTCCACAGGCGCAGGTAGCTCGGGTCGCGCCAGAGGTCGCCCGGCGGCAGGCGACTCGCCAGGCGCATCCTAGGCCGCCCAGCGACCGCCGCGGAACCGGCTTTGCCGGGCCGCTGGCGGTGCCCCCAGGGCGCGCGAAGCGCCCTTCGGAAGTGCGGGGGAGGCGACCGGAGGTCGCTTCGGGCGGATCAAGATCGGTAGTCGGCGTTGATGCTGACGTAGTCGTGCGAGAGGTCGCAGGTCCACACCAGCGCCTCGGCCGGGCCGCGGTGCAGGTCGACGCGGATCGTGATCTCGCTCTGCTTCATCACGCGCTGGCCCATCTCCTCGCGGTAGTCGGGGTGGCGGCCGCCCTGGCGCACGACGTGCACGTCGTCGAGGAAGAGGTCGATGAGCCCCTGGTCGAGGTCGGCGATGCCGGCATAGCCGACGGCCGCGAGGATGCGGCCGAGGTTCGGGTCGCTGGCAAAGAAGGCGGTCTTCACCAGCGGCGAATGCGCCACCGCGTAGGCCGCCTGGCGGCACTCGGCGATCGTCCTGCCGCCCTGCACCTTGACGGTGATGAACTTCGTGGCGCCCTCGCCGTCGCGCACGATGGCCTGGGCCAGCTGCTCGGCGACGGCAGCCACCGCCTCGCGCAGCGCACGGCCTTCGGGGCTGTCGAGCGAGGTGATCGGGGCATGGCCGGCGCGCTGCGTGGCCATCAGCACGAAAGAGTCGTTCGTCGACATGTCGCCGTCGATGGTGATGCGGTTGAAGCTGCGGTCGGCCACCTCGCGCAGCAGCGGCTGCAACAGCGCCGGGTCGACGACGGCATCGGTCGCGACGTAGCCGAGCATCGTGGCCATGTCGGGCCGGATCATCCCGGCGCCCTTGGAGATGCCGCTCACGTGCACGGCCCTGCCGCCGATCTCGATGCGGCGCGAGGCCGCCTTGGGCAGCGTGTCGGTGGTCATGATGCCCTCGGCCGCCTCGGCCCACGCTGCGCCGTCGGCGGGGCGCAGCGCAGCGAGCGCCTTCGGCAGGCCGGCCTCGATGCGGTCGACCGGCAGCACTTCCATGATCACGCCGGTGGAGAAGGGCAGCACCTGCTGCGGCGCGATCTTCAGGTGGCCGGCCAGCGCCTCGCAGGTGCGGCGCGCGCGCGCCAGCCCATCGGCGCCGGTGCCGGCATTCGCGTTGCCCGTGTTGACGACGAGCGCGCGCACCGAGCGCCCGCCGCGGCCGCCCTCGGCCGCCAGGTGCTCGCGGCACAGCTGCACGGGCGCTGCGCAGAAGCGGTTGCTGGTGAAGACGCCGGCGGCGGCCGAGCCCTCGTCGAGCACGAAGACGACGAGGTCGCGCCGGTTCGCCTTTCGCACGCCGGCCATCGCGGTGCCAATGCGCAGGCCGGCGACGGGGTGAAGGTCCTTCGGGTCGGGGGCGCGCAGGTTGACGGGCATGGCGGCGGGGTGGTGGGGCGGGGCCTGCGAGTGTAGAAGCTGGCGCCGGCGCGCCCCCTGTCAACGGCGCGCGGTGCGGCCCTACACTGTATCGATGGGATCCTTGAAGAGCGCGTGCGTCGCGGCGCTCGCCGGCCTCATGTTCATGGGCGGCTGCTCGGGCGCGAGCCAGGAAGCGCCGGCCCCCGGACGCGAGCCGGCGCCGGCCGCCGCAGGCGTTGCGCCGCCGGCGCCGGGGACGGCGGCCGGGCCGGGGAACGGCGGCGGGGTCTCGGTGCCGGCCGCATCGGGCGAGGGCCGGCCGGGCGGTGCATCGCCACCGCGCGGTTCGCCGCCGCCGGACTCGACGCTGCAGCTGCGGCAGGACATCGAGCGGCTGATCGGCGATGCCGCCTGCAGCGACGATGCGCAGTGCCGCGCGCTGCCTCTCGGCGCGAAGGCCTGCGGCGGGCCGGAGGCGTACGTGGCGTGGTCGACGGCGCGGACCGATGCGCGCCAGCTCGAGGCGCTGGCCGCGCGCTACAAGGAAGCGCGGATCGCGCGCAACCAGCGCCTGGGCCTGGTCTCCGACTGCTCGATCGTTCCCGAACCGCCCGTGCGATGCGTGCCCGCATCCGGGGCATCGGGTGGGGGTGGTCGCTGCCAAACGGGTGCCGTGCGCACCGGGCCGTTGCCGGCCACGCGCTGAAGCGACTCGCGGTTCCGCGGCCCCCCTTGAACGGGGGTATCGGCGCAAGGAAAACACCGAGACGGACCGAGGGTCCTCGATGCAGCATCGAGGCCCTTGGTGCCGTTCAGCGGCAGCGTGTCGTGCCTTGTCGCGGTCTGTTCCAGACGCGCACGGTTCGTCGCGCATTGTGGCGGCGGCGATGTTCATGTGTTCGAACGTCCGGTCCATGGAGAGGCCGGGCCCGCAACGACGGAGTCACCTTGTGAAGAAGAAGCTCTCATCGCTTGCCGCGGTAGCCGGCGCCGCCATCGCGGCGCTGGGTTCCGCACCGGTGTTCGCCCAGGTTTCGGTGCCGATCGAGGCCGCCGAGAACGGCCGCCTGTGGTTCGTCGAACTGGTCGGCGCGCCCAGCATCGAGGGACGCGCGGCCCGCAGCGTGCAGGCGGATCAGGCCGCCTTCCGCGCCGCGGCGCGCAAGGCGGGCCTGTCGTTCACGGAGAGGCGTTCGTACAGCACGCTCTTCAACGGCTTCGCGATCTCCATCAACCCGAGCGACCGCACGAAGTTCATGCGGCTGCCCGGCGTGAAGTCGATGCACCCGATCGAGGTCTACCAGGCGCCCTCGCCCGAGCAGGCGGCCGGTGCCGCCATCGACCTGGCCAACGCGCTGTCGCTGACCGGCGCCAACGTCGCGCAGAACACCTACGGCCTCACGGGCAAGGGCGTCAAGGTCGGCATCATCGACACCGGCATCGACGTCGACCACCCGGCCTTCGGTGGCACGGGCGTGCCGGGCACGACGTCGTTCCCTTCGGCGCGCATCGTGGCCGGCCATGACTTCGTCGGCGATGCCTACGATTCCAGCGGCAGCGGTGCCGCGCTGGTGCCGGTGCCCGACAACAACCCCGACGACTGCAACGGCCACGGCACGCACGTGGCCGGCATCGTCGGCGGCAATGGCGGCGGCATCAAGGGCGTCGCCCCGGCCGTCAGCTTCGGCGCCTATCGCGTGTTCGGCTGTGAAGGCACGACGTCGTCGGACATCATCCTCGCGGCGCTGGAACGCGCCTATGCCGACGGCATGAAGGTGATCAACCAGAGCCTCGGTGCCGGCCGCCAGTGGCCGCAGTACCCGACGGCCCTGGCCTCGTCGCGCCTCGTCGCCAAGGGCGTCGTGATGGTCGCCTCGATCGGCAACAACGGCCCCGGCGGCTCGTCTCCCGATGCCCTGTTCGCCGCCGGCGCGCCGGGCGTGGGCAAGGACGTGGTCGGCGTCGCCTCGTTCGACAACGCGCAGCGTTCCTTCGCGGTCAATGGCACGCCCTACGGCTACACGCCGGCGGCGGCGTCGCCGCTGCCGCCGACCTCCGGCAGCCTGCCGATGTCCAAGACGGGAACGCCGACGACCGCCGACGACGCCTGCGCGCCGCTGCCGGCGGGCAGCCTGGCGGGCACCGCCGTGCTGATCCGCCGCGGCGCCTGCTCCTTCTTCCAGAAGGCGACCAATGCACAGAACGCCGGCGCGGCCGCCGTCGTGCTCTACAACAACGCCGCCGGGGCGCTCAACGCCACCGTCGCCGGCACTCCCGCCATCACCATCCCGGTGGTGGGCATCACCGCCACGCAGGGTGCCACGCTCAACGCGGCCATCGCCGCAGGCCCGACCGTGCTGAACTGGTCGGCCGACGTGGTGGCGTACCCGTTCGGCACGGGCGGCCTCATCTCCAGCTTCAGTTCGTTCGGCCTGGCGGCCGATCTGACCATCAAGCCGGACGTCGGTGCCCCTGGTGGCGGCATCTTCTCGTCGTACCCGCTCGAGCAGGGCGGTGGCGCCACGCTGAGCGGCACCTCGATGGCGGCGCCGCACGTGGCGGGGGCCGCGGCGCTGCTGCTCGAGAAGGCGCCAGTGCCGGCGAACCTGATGGCCGCGGTGATGCAGAACAACTCCCAGCCGAAGCTGTGGTCCGGCAACCCGGGGCTCGGGTTCCTGGACTTCACGTTCCGGCAGGGTGGCGGCATGCTCGACATCCCGACGATCCTGAACGCCAACGCGTTCGTGACGCCGAGCGACCTGTCGGTGGGCGACAGCGATCCGGCCGACGGCGGCCCCTTCCCGCAGACGGTGACGATCGACAACCAGAGCGGCGTGCTGACCAGGTGGACGGTCACCCACGAGCCGGCGCTCGCCAGCGGCCCGAACACGATCTGCACGGCGGCGCCCTGCGGATCGGCCTACCAGACGACGGGCACGTTCCTGGCGCCGGCCACGGTCTCCTTCGACCGCACCGAGGTGATCACGCCGTCGCGCGGCACCGGCACGTTCACCGTGACGATCACGCCGAACCCGGCCCTGCCTGACCGCAGCCTCTACGGTGGGTACATCAAGCTGACC
>Ga0209172_10000895_pt1 | contig 73268 bp, 61 predicted proteins | sample LarsenN4metaG_FD_184113 | JGI IMG/M metagenome (GOLD analysis project Ga0209172, IMG submission 184113) | Hot spring sediment bacterial and archeal communities from British Columbia, Canada, to study Microbial Dark Matter (Phase II) - Larsen... ... | reverse complement strand
AATCCGAGATCTGAGATTTCTGACTGGACTGCGGATACGCAACAGGCGTCGCTGCGCCAAAAAGTCCAATCTGCAGTTTCAGATTTCGGATCTGAGATGCAGGATTCGTCCAATTTCAAATTCCCCCTCCCGGGCAACTTTTCAAACCGACCCACTACCTATAGTTTCGACGGATAGCCCACATGTTCAAATCATTACTCGCTGCTTTGCTTGCCGGCGTACTTGCAATCCCGACCGCGCTCGGCCAGGACTGGCCCCAATGGGGCGGCCCGCAGCGCAACTTCACTTCGCCCGTGACGGGACTGGCTTCCACCTGGCCCTCCGGCGGACCGCGGGTGATCTGGAGCCGTCCGCTTGGGGAAGGCTATTCGGCGATTGCCGTGGAAGGCGGACGCGCGTACACGATGTACCGCGAACGGGCGGGGCTGCTGCAGTTCGGACGAAGCGACAGGGAAGTCGTCGTTGCCTTGAATACGGCGGACGGCAAGACCGTTTGGGAACACCGCTACGACGCGCCGGCTCTGCGCGGAATGAATCTCGAATACGGCCCTGGCCCGCATTCCACGCCGCTCATTGTCGGCAATCGCATCTTCACGGCCGGCGCCATGGGCCATTTTTTCGCGCTGGACAAAAACACCGGCAAGCCGCTGTGGTCCCACAACCTCCATCAAGAATTCGGCATGGCGTGGGAGCGCGGCTACTCCTGCAGCCCTATTGCATGGCGGGATATGGTCCTGTTGACGACGGGGCGGCCCGGCCAGAGCGTCATTGCATTCAACCAGGCTGACGGAAAGGTTGTTTGGAAGAGGCACAATTTCGCGGAAGGTCCTTCGTCTCCGATTCTGATCAATGTCGACGGCCAGGATCAGCTCGTGGTGTTCATGGCGGACGGGCCGGTTGGCCTGGATCCCGCAAACGGCAATCTGCTCTGGAGTCATCCTCACAAGACCAACTACGGACTGAATATCAGCACGCCCATCTGGGGCCCCGATAATCTGCTGTTTATTTCCTCTGCTTACAACGGCGGAAGCCGCGTCCTGCAGCTCAGCCGGGGCGCGGGAAAAACGAGCGTCCGTGAGTTGTGGTTTTCCAGCCGCATGCGGATTCACTTCGGCGCCGCCGTCCGTGTGGGCGACTACATTTACGGGTCGAGCGGCGACTTCGGCCCGGCGTTTCTGGCGGCCGTCAACGTCAAGACCGGTCAAATTGCATGGCAGGATCGCAGCTTCGCGCGCGCTTCCGTGTTGCACGCGGATGGTAAGCTCATTGTGCTCGATGAAGACGGCGACCTGGCGCTCGCCGCCCCTTCCCCTCAGGGACTGAAGGTGCTTGCGCGGGCCCAGGTGCTTTCGGAGAATGCCTGGACGGCGCCGGCGCTGGCCGGCGCGCGGCTCTTCATTCGCGATCGCAGCACGATACGCGCGTTAGCGTTGAATTAAACGGTACGAAAGGGGGAAGGGGTGAAGCGTTCGTTCCTGGCTGCTATCCTGCTGTCTAGCGCGACCATTGTTTTAGCCGACGACAACTGGCCTCATTGGCGCGGTCCGCGTCACAACGGCGTGAGCGACGAGAAAGATCCTCCGCTGCGATGGAGCGCTCAAGAGAACATTCACTGGAAGCTCGACCTGCCCGGCCGCAGCGGATCCACTCCGATCATCTGGGGCGACCGCATCTTCTTGAACGTGACTCAGGGCGATCGCATCGAGTTCTGGTGCGTGAATCGCAGGACCGGTCAGGTCATGTGGAAGAAGTTCCTGGGCGGCGGCAACCGGCCCGTTCGGAAAGCGAACATGTCGACGCCGTCTCCGGTCACCGATGGCCAAAGCGTGTGGGTGCTGACGTCGACGGGACTGCTCCGCCGGTTTGACTTCGAGGGGAAGGAACTGTGGGTGCGCGACATCCAGAAGGATCACGGCGCCTGGGGACTGCAATGGGGCTATGGGTCTTCGCCGGTGCTCCACGAGGACGGCGTCTACATCCAGGTGCTGCACGGATTCTTCACCGATGATCCGTCTTACCTCTTGCGAGTCGACAAGAACACGGGCAAAACCGTGTGGCGCGTCGAGCGTCCAACCAAAGCGATCCGCGAGTCGCCGGATTCCTATACAACGCCGACGATCGTGAAGACGGCCAATGGCTTCGAGCTCGTCGTGACCGGCGGCGACGTCGTGACGGGCCACGACCTTGCAACCGGCAAGGAATTGTGGCGCGCCGACGGCCTGAATCCGACCAACAACTCTTCGTTCCGGCTGGTTGCTTCGCCTCTCGTCATCAACGATTTGATCGTCGCGCCCAGCCGCGAACGGCCCCTTCTGGTGCTGCGCGCCGGCGGCCGCGGCGACGTGACGAAATCGCATCTGGCGTGGTCGACGAACTTCGGACCGGACGTGCCCACGCCGGTGAGCGATGGAAAGTATTTGTATATTCTCCGCGACAACGGCGTGATGTATTGCTACGACGCGCGCACCGGTGAGCAGATTTATGGCGGGCAGCGCGTCCGGCCCGGCACGTACAGCGCGTCTCCTATCCTCGCCGGCGGCAGGATTTACGTTACGAGCGAAGACGGCGCCACTACTGTCGTGAAGGCCGGGCCGCAGTTTGAGATTCTTGCGGAGAACAGCGTGAACGACTACACGCTGAGCACGCCGGTCTTCGTCAAAGGACAGATCTTCCTGCGCACCGATTTCGCGTTATGGGCGATCGGGAAACCGCGGGAAGCGGGCGAGTGACCCTCTGCCGTGCGCGGTCACAGACCGCGCCTACAGCAGGTCGTGGCAAAACTGTAGGCGCGGTCTATGACCGCGCACGGCGGCAGGGGGCAAAACTTGTCAGACGGAGTCTGTAACTGGAGGCCGGCCGTCACCGTCTTAAAGTGTTAGATGCTATGAGCGAGAATCGGTCCGTTGGGGTTGAAGAACAGGCTGAGGTCGGAAGCTACTTCATCGCGAATTATCCGCCCTTTTCCGTGTGGACGAAGGAAGGCGTTGCCGCCGACGCCTTGCCTGCGCTCGATCGCCCGCCGGCCCCTGGCGTTCCTCTCGGCGTGTATCTGCATATTCCGTTCTGCAGAAAGCGCTGCCATTTTTGCTACTTTCGCGTTTACACCGATAAGAACGCAGAGGAAGTTGCGGACTATCTCGACATCCTCGTCCGCGAGCTGGAGCTTTATGCGGCGCGTCCGGCGATTGCAGGACGTCCGGTCAACTTCGTCTATTTCGGCGGCGGAACGCCGTCGTTTCTGTCGACGCGTCAACTCGAGAGTTTGGTGAAGCGGCTCACCGCCATCATTCCTTGGCGGAACGCGGAAGAAATTACCTTCGAATGCGAGCCGGGCACCTTGACCGAGCCCAAGCTTGCTGCGATTCGCCAGATGGGAGTGACGCGGCTCAGTCTGGGCGTTGAGAATTTCAACGACCAGATTCTTGAACTGAACGGCCGCGCTCACCGCTCGCCCGAGATTTTCCGCGCCTACAGGTGCGCGCGGTCGCTCGGTTTCCCCCAGATCAACATTGACCTGATCGCCGGGATGCTGGGCGAAACGGAGGACAACTGGCGCGCCTGTGTCAAAGCGACGCTCGACCTCGAGCCGGACAGCGTTACGATTTATCAAATGGAATTGCCGTACAACACCACGATCAGCAGCGACCTGCTCAAAGGAACAGGCCGCTTCAACGAGCCGCTGGCCGATTGGTCGACGAAACGGAAGTGGGTTGCGCAGGCTTTCGAAGCTCTCGAGCAGGCCGGTTATCACGTCGGCAGCGCCTACACGGCGTCGAAGGATCCATCGCGAACGAGCTTTGTTTATCGGGACCGGCTCTGGCAGGGCGCCGACATGGCTGGGCTGGGAGTAGCGTCTTTCGGCCACATCAACGGCGTTCACATGCAGAACTTCGACGGATGGGAAGCCTACAGCGCGTCGGTTCGTCGCGGCGTCATCCCGCTCAGCAGAGCCTACCGGCCCACCGACGAAGAACGGATGATTCGCGAGCTTGTACTTCAGCTCAAGCTGGGTTCGATCCGGCCGCCTTATTTCCAGGAAAAATACAGCGTGGATGTGCTGAAACGATTTCGAGATCAGTTCGTCTCACTCGATTCTGCGGGTTATCTTGCGAAGGCGACCCGGGACGTCGTCGCCTTGACGCGGGACGGGCTGATGCGCGTCGATCTGCTGCTCCGGAAATTCTTCCTGCCGCAGCATGCGGGGATACGCTACACCTAAGATTTTGAGGAGCGATAAAACTTGCCGAGTGAACTGCGCCTGAAACGGCGCGTCCAATTCTACGAGACTGACGCCGCGGGGATTGTCCATTTCAGTTGGTATTTCCGCTACATGGAAGAAGCCGAGCATGCGCTGTGGCGCGCGTCGGGGATGAGCATTTCCCAGCCGGAGGCCGGGATCGGCTGGCCGCGCATCGCGGCGTCGTGCGAATTCCATCGGCCGCTGCGGTTCGAGGATGAGTTTGAGATCTGGATTCGCGTGGCCGCGATCACGGAAAAGACGATCCGCTACGAATGCGTGATGTCGAAGGGCGACGTGAAGATCGCCACAGGATCCGTGACGGCCGTGTGCGTGTCCAAGCGCCAGGAGCCCATGAAGTCCACGCCGATCCCTCCAGAAATCGCCGCCCGATTTCAGGCGCCGGCCGGAGCGGACGCCGAGCGGAAATGACGCGAGAAGTCCAAATTCCATCGGTGGAATGCCTGGACCGCGACGCGCTCGCAGCGCATCAGGCGCGGCGCCTCGAACGCCTGCTTGCCGAAACCTACCGTCGCAACCGCTTCTACACGCGAAAATTCGATGACGCCGGCCTTGAGCTCGGCGCCTTGCGATTTCCGCAGGATCTCGCGCAGGTCCCAATGACGACCAAGAGCGAATTGGCCGCCGATCAAGCCGCGCACCCGCCATGGGGCACGGCGTTATCGGAGCCGGTCGCTCGCTACACGCGGTATTGTCAAACGTCGTCAACTACGGGCGCGCCGTTGCGATGGCTGGACACGAACGAAAGCTGGCAGTGGATCGTCGAGTGTTGGAAAGCCGTATTCCGCGGCGCGCGCGTCGGGGCCGGCGACAGGATTCTCTTTCCCTTCTCATTCGGCCCGTTCTTGGGCTTCTGGTCGGCGTTCGACGCAGGCAGTCAGATCGGCGCCCAATGCATTCCAGCCGGCGGCATGTCGAGCCAGATGCGGTTGAGACTCATCGAGACGCTCGGCCCAACGGTCGTCTGCTGCACGCCGACCTACGCCCTGTGGCTCGCCGAAGTGGCCGGGGAAGAGCGCAGGTCGGCGGGCGCTCGGCCCCTCGACGAGAGCAGCGTGCGCGTCTTAATCGTGGCCGGCGAGCCGGGCGGCAGCATTCCCGCGACGCGTGAACGCATCGAAGAGAGTTGGGGAGCGCGCGTCATCGATCACCATGGGCTCACTGAAACCGGACCTATCAGCTTTGAATGCTGGGAAAGCCCCGGCGGCCTGCACGTGAACGAAGCGGAATTCATTTGCGAAGTCGTCGATCCTGCAACCGGCGCGGCCGTCCCCGACGGGCGCCGCGGGGAGCTCGTTGTGACCAATCTGGGCCGGCTGAGCAGTCCTGTGATCCGATATCGCACCGGAGACATCGTCGTGCGGCGGTCCGGGCCGTGCGCCTGCGGCCGCACGTGGGCGCGCCTGGAGGGCGGCATCCTGGCGCGCGCCGACGACATGATCAGCATCCGCGGCGTGAATGTGTACCCGTCTGCGATCGAATCGATTGTCCGGCGTTTCCCCGAGATCGTCGAATTTCGTTCGAGGGCGTCGCACAAGTCCGCGATGTGGACGTTGTCCGTGGAGATCGAGCCGTCGCCGGAAGTCGTCGATGCGGCTGCCGTCGCGGCCAGACTTTCGGCCCAGTTGCTGGAGGCTTTCGGCCTTCACGTCCCGGTGCACATTGTCGAGCCGGGCGGCTTGCCGCGGTTCGAAATGAAGTCGCGCAGATTTGTGGTGGAAGCATAGGGAGGACGAATGAATCAAAGTAGTCCAGACGTCGTTGTGATCGGAGGAGGGCCGGCAGGTTCCACCGTATCGACGCTCATCGCCCAACACGGTTATCGGGTCCAGCTTTTCGAACGGGAGCGGTTTCCGCGCTTCCACATCGGCGAATCGCTGATTCCTGAAACGTATTGGGTTCTGAAGCGCCTGAACATGCTTCCCAAAATGCAGCGAAGCCATTTCGTCAAGAAGTACAGCGTGCAGTTCGTCAACGGCGACGGAAAGCTGTCGGCGCCGTTCTACTTCTGGGATAACAAGCCGCACGAGTGCTCGCAGACGTGGCAGGTCGTCCGCAGCGAATTCGACCAGATGATGCTCGAGAATGCGCGTGAGCACGGCGTGGAGGCATATGAAGGCGTGCGGGTGCTGGACGTCCTGATGGATGGACAGCGCGCCGTCGGCGTCAAGATCCGCACCCAAAGCGGCGACGTCCGCGAGGTTCGCGCGAGAGTGGTCGTCGACGCGAGCGGCCAGAACGGCCTGCTGATGAACCGATTCAATCTGCGCATCTGGGATCCCGTGCTGAACAAAGGAGCAATCTGGACCTATTGGGAAGGGGCCTATCGCGACTCGGGCCGCGATGAAGGCGCCACCATGGTGCTGCAAACCGTCGGCCGGAATGGATGGTTCTGGTACATCCCGCTGCACGACAACATCGTGAGCGTCGGCGTTGTCGCGCCCTTTGATTATCTGTTCAAAGGCCGCAAAGATTACGCGAAGACTTATCAGGAGGAAGTGGAACGCTGCCCCGCAGTGCAACAGCGCATATCCAGCGGAAAGCGCGTCGCCGGCTACTTCGCGACCAAGGATTACTCCTACCGGTCGAAACAGGTCGCTGGGGACGGCTGGGTCCTCGTCGGAGACGCCTTCGGCTTCCTCGATCCGCTGTACTCATCCGGCGTCCTGCTGGCGCTGAAGTCCGGCGAACTTGCAGCCGACGCAATCGCAGAGGGCTTTTCCAAGGGAGACACGTCCGGCGCGCAGCTTGGAAAATGGGGACCGAACTTTAATGAAGGCGTCGACCGCATGCGCCGCCTCGTATGCGAGTACTACTCCGGCTTCAGCTTCGGCGCCTTCGTGCGCGCCTTTCCACACTTGCAAGGGACGGTCACCGACATCCTGATCGGCGATCTTTTCACCGATAAGGTCGACAAGGTGTGGAAGCCGATGGAGTCGCTGTACGCGCCCGACAAAGCCCCGATCCAACCGTGGAATGCCGGGGTTCCTGCGGATCAGGCTGCGGACAAAGTGAATGAACTCATGCTTCCCGAGGATCGCAGCGTCGTCGTGCGAGCGAGCGAAACGGTTTCCTCGGGTCAAAGAGCGTGACTTCGCCGCGAACGAGTGCTGGACACCCTGCCGCGTTGCTTGGGAAGCGTTCACTCCCCCTTTGAGGGGGAGAGCCGCCGAAGGCGGCAGGGGGGTCCCCGCACTCCACTCGCGGCGAATCACAAAGTCGCAGCCAGCAGCTCCCGCGACTTCTCCGTCACCACCTGCTGCAAATTGTTTCCATGCGCGTCGATCGTGACCACGGCGGGAAAATTCTTCACCTCAAGTTCCCACACCGCTTCCGGACTTCCGAACTGTTCCAGGCGGACGCTCAACACGCGCTCGACGCACTGCGCATAAATCTGAGCCGCTCCACCAATCGCGTGCAGGTAAACGCAGCCGTATTCATGGCAGGCCTTCTGGGTCTTGGCCCCCATGCCGCCCTTTCCAATCACGGCTTTCACGCCGAAGCGCCGGATGATGTCGGCCTGATAGGGCTCTTCGCGTATGGAGGTGGTCGGTCCCGCCGCGACGACGCGATACTCGCTTCCGTTTTTCAACACAACAGGACCGCAGTGGTAGATGACGCCGTTGCGGATGGCTTCCAGTTCGCCGCCGTCATGAAGGTACTTGTGCACGGCGTCGCGTCCCGTGAAGACGACTCCGTCCAGAAGAACCACGTCGCCAACGCGAAGCTTCCGGACGGCGGCTTCATCCAGCGGCGTGCGCAGTCTGACAACTTCTGCCGCAGGCAGTTGCAGGTCCGGCATGGGATCGTCGCGCTGAAACTCATGCGGCGCATGGTAGAGCCACTTCACCACTCCGCCGTCGAGATCCATCACGACGCCGCGCCGCCGGTACGCCCAGCACATGTAGGCGATCGACACGAAAAATGAAGCCGGCAGCCGATTCAGTTTGCCGATCTTGCAGCAGCCGATGGTGAACTTGCCCGAGAAACCCATAGGGCCGATATCCAGCGAATTGGCCTCCCGCAGGATGCGGGCTTCGAGTTCGGCGAGTACAGAATCCGGATTCACGTCGTCGACGTCTCGCAAGAGCTGCCGCTTGGCGAATTCATAGCCGGACGCACGGTCTCCGCCGATCGCGACTCCCAGAAACCCTGGTCCGCAGCCTTTTCCCTGAGCTTTCCAGACAGCGTCGAGAATGCAGGCGCGCACGCCTTCCAGGTTGCGGTCGGCGCGTTTACCGTGGATCTCGGCGGGCAGACTGTACTGCGCGCTCATGTTTTCGCAGCCGCCGCCCTTCAGAATCAGACGCGCGCGGATGTGCGGCTCGCGCGTCTGTTCCCAGTGAAACACCGGGCTTCCGGGGCCGAGATTGTCTCCGCTATTGCTTCCGTCGACGCTATCCACGGAGTTCTGCCGCAGATACCCGCGCGCCGTCGCCTGCTGAACGGCCTCGCGGCACAGCTCTTCCAGTTCGAGCTGATCGACGTTCCTTGGGGTTTCAAAGAAAAAGTTGATCGTCCCCGTGTCCTGACAGATCGGGAGCGACTTCGCCTTCGCAAGACCGATGTTTTGAGCCACGAGTTCAAGCGCGAAGTCGGCCTTCGATCCTGCCGCTTCCAGCTTGCGCTGAAGCTGGATCACGCTTTCGACGTCCGGCGGCAGGTAGGCCGACGTCCGCCGCAGCAATTCGAGAATGTTCTGCCTGAAGATGTCGCGATTCATGGGCGTAGTGTATCAAACGCCGCCGATTTCGACGTTTTCCAGACAGGTCGTGGGTTCTGCGATACCATTCCGTTCATGACGTTGCATCGGCTGATGGTGCGCGGTCTGCGGTACTACTGGCGGACGAACGCGGCGGTGGTCGCGGGCGTGGCGACGGCCGTTGCTGTGCTCGCGGGAGCGCTGCTGGTAGGAGATTCCGTGCGGGGGAGCCTGCGGAACATTGTTCTCGAGCGTTTAGGCCGCACGGATCAGCTCGTCGCGTCCGCCGGATTCTTCCGCGAGGCGCTGGCGGAGGATTTGCGCGGAAACCCACGATTCAGCTCCGCCTTCGAAGACGTCAGCCCTTTGATCGTCGCGCAAGGCTTCGCAACGGTGCAGGGAGGCGAGGGCCGCGCGGGCCAGGTGCGCGTGTACGGCGTCGACGACAGGTTTTGGAAATTCCACGACATTCGCTCAGTCCAAGGCCCAGGCAACCGTGACGCTTTTCTCAGCCCGGCGCTGGCCGCTGAAATCGGCGCCGATGCGGGGGACGCGATCCTCGTCCGCGTTCAGCGTCCTTCCGATGTTCCGCTCGAGTCGCTTCATGGCGACAAGGACGATCTCGGGCGAACGGTGCGAGCGATCGTCCGCGACGTTCTCAATCGTGAATCGCTCGGCGAGTTTTCGCTGGAAGCCCAGCAAGGGCCCGTGCGCGCCGTTTTCTTGCCGCTGCGGCGAATGCAGCAAGAGATGGAAGTCCCAGGACGCGTCAACGCGCTCATCGCCAAGCAGAAGATCGACGGCGGCGCCGCCCTGGATGACTTGAATCGGCTCGTGCGGGAAGAAGTCGAGCTTGAAGATCTGGGACTGAGGTTGCGGGCGTCGGATGCGCGCGGGGTCATTATCGTTGAAAGCGAAGGCGGGCTGATCGACGAAGAGCTGGCGGCGGCTGCGAAACACGCGGCGTCCGGCCTGAATCTTGACGTGCAGCCCGTCTTCACGTATCTGGCGAATACGCTGCGCAGCGGCGAACGCGAAATCCCGTATTCGTTGGTAAGCGCGGTCGACTTTGACTCGAAGTTCCCTGCGGCCGCCGCCGGCCAAGCCTCCGGCCCGACGCCGGTCATTCTCACGGACTGGGCGGCCCGTGACCTGAAGGCCGCCGACGGCGCGCGTCTCACCATGGACTATTACGTGTGGGAGGACCCGGGACGGCTCGTGACGCAGTCTGCCGAATTCGTCGTGGCGGGCGTCGTACCGGTGAATGCGGCCGATCAGGATCTCGCGCCGGTGTACCCCGGCATCACCGAGTCGCCCACGTTGGATGACTGGGACCCGCCATTCTCTATCGATCTTCGCCGCGTCCGGCCGATCGACGAAGAATATTGGGAGCGTTATCGCACGGCGCCGAAAGCATTCATCCCGATTGAAGCTGGACAGCAATTGTGGCAATCGCGATACGGCAAGTTGACGTCGCTGCGCCTGTCGCCCGGCGGCGGCCGCGCGCCGTCGGAGACGCTTTCTGATTACCAGAAGCGTCTGCGCGCGACTATCGATCCGCTTTCAGCGGGGCTCGCCGTCCAGGATGTGCGAAGCGAAAGCGTCCGCGCTTCGCGCGGCGCCACAGACTTCGGCCAGTACTTTGTCTACTTCAGTTTCTTTCTGGTGGCGTCCGCGCTGCTCTTGGCCGGACTGTTTTTCAAGCTGAGCATCGAACACCGTGGAAGGGAAGTCGGACTTTTGCGAGCCGTGGGGTTCAACGACTCCGCGCTGCGGCGGCTCTATCTGGGCGAAGGGCTCATATTGTCGCTCGTGGGCGGCGCGCTGGGCCTTGGCGGCGCGCTGGGTTATGCGGCCGCATTGATTGCCGGGCTCCGCACGTGGTGGGTAGGCGCCGTTGGAACGACCGCTCTGACGCTGCACGTGACGCCGGCGTCGCTTCTGGGAGGAGCGATCGGAGGGGTAGCGGCTGCCGCGGCCTGCGTATGGTTGACGCTCCGCGGTATGGCGGGCCTTTCTGAGCGCGGGCTTCTGGCAGGCCGGGTGACGCCGGATGCGACGGGCGCGGCGGCGGGACGGCGCAAACGGCTGGCAGTCGCTGCGGTTGCGCTTGCCCTCCTGGGCGCGGCATTGGTCGCGGCCGGCGCGATGGAAGCGGCGGACGCCGCTGCTGCATTCTTCGGCGCGGGCGCCGCCCTCCTTGCCGCCTGTCTCTGCGCGCTGGCCTACGTATTCCGATCTCCGTCGCGATGGACCATCGAAGGCCGCGGCCGCGTTCCCGCGATCCATCTTGGACTGCGCAGCGTCTCGCATCGTCCGTCTCGAAGCATTGTGTCCGTTGCGACGATCGCATTCGCCGCGTTCATCCTGATTTCCGTCGACGCCTTTCGGAAAGACGAGGCCGCCGGCGCGGCGGGCGTGGGCGGCTACTCGCTTCTCGTTTCAACCCAACTTCCGTTGGTTCACGATCCGAGCGGCGAAGAAGGACGCGACGCGCTCGGTCTGACCGGCGTCGCCAATGCCCGCATCGAGCCGTTTCGCGTCAGGCCGGGCGACGACACAAGCTGCCTGAATCTTTACGAACCGCGCAATCCGCGCATCATGGCGCCGCCCGCCGGCTTCATTCAGGCAGGACGCTTCAACTTCCGTTCCGCACTTGCCGGAACGGACCGAGAGCGGGCAAACCCGTGGACGCTGCTTGATCGCATCGAGCCGGACGGCGCCATCCCCGTCATTGCGGATGCCAACTCGATGACATACGTTCTCCACCGCAAGCTCGGAGACGACATCGTCATTGAGCACGATGCACGCCCGATCCGGCTGCGGCTCGTGGCCGCTCTCGACGACAGCATCTTCCAAGGCGAATTGCTCATGTCGCCGGGCAATTTCGTCAAGCTGTTCCCTGATCAGGAAGGCTACCGGTTCCTTCTGGTCGAAACAGCGCCCGGCGATGAAGCGCGCGCCGCCGCAGAAATCGAAAGTGCGCTCGCGGACTTCGGCGCCGACGCGGTTGTCGCGTCAGAACGCCTCTCGGAGTTCCATCGCGTCGAGAACACCTACTTGTCCACGTTTCAAATGCTTGGCGGTCTCGGACTGCTTCTCGGAACCGTGGGGCTCGCCGCCGTGCTGCTGCGCAACGTACTCGAAAGGCGTAAGGAGTTGGCGCTGTTGCGGGCGGTGGGGTACCGGCCGCCGCACTTTTTTGTGATGGCCATCGCAGAGAATGCAGCGCTGCTTCTGGGCGGTCTGGCGTGCGGGGCCGCCTGCGCCGCGCTCGCTATTGCTCCTGTGATTTTCGATCGCGGCGGGCGTTTGCCCGCGCCATCGCTGGGACTGATTCTCATCGCGGTCCTTGCCTCGGGGCTCATCACTTCGCTTGTAGCTACAATCGCGGCCCTGCGCGCGCCGTTGCTCGAAGCTTTACGATCCGAGTGAAAGGTTTTCCTAGTCCTGCCTGACCCCTGCCGCCTTGTTTGGGAAACGCTTACTCCCCCTTTGAGGGGGAGAGCCGCCGAAGGCGGCAGGGGGTCCGTCGACTCGCTTCAACCTGCTCACGCCAATATAAAGCGCATTGGCTGAAGTGTTCGGTTGAATGGGTTAAAAACCAGCCCGAGATTTTCCAGTGTGACAACGCCAAGCAGAGCTTCATCTCCGGGCTCTCCCAAAACCACCGGACTATGTCCCTCCCCTACATCGAGAGCGATGTGACATTCAGAAACCTGGCGTTCGATCTTGGTTCCGTCCGCGAGAGAGAATCCAACGGCGCGTTTAGGAAGAAGCCCTATGGCCTGCCAGACATCAAGTGGCAACAGCGTATATGTGGCGCCGCTGTCGACGAGAAATTGCAGCGTCCGTTGGCCCTTCGGTCCACTAACCGTTCCTGTAATGTAGGTGATTCCCATGGTTTTCCTTAATAGAGTTTACATCCATTAGCGGGATTGATCGGCAAAGGGCGCGTCCATTCTTTCCCTCGGCCGCGAGATATTCAAGGGCCAGCCCGCATTGTGAAATAATCTTCGGGGACTTCGGGTACGTCTGAGACGCAGAGTTGGTTTGAGCAGGAGACGCAAACGATGAAGATGTACGCATTGGTTGGATTAGCCGCTGCCGCCGCACTCGGCGGATCTCTTGTGCAAGGACCCGCGCGGCTCACTGGTCAGGAGTCCGCCGTTCAAATGATCCCGGTCGAAGGCGAGGGCGCCAAATACTGGCCGCGGTGGCGGGGCCCGTCCGGCCAAGGCGTCGTCAACGGAAAGGGATATCCGGACACATGGTCTTCCGCTCAGAACGTCCTCTGGAAAACGCCGGTCCCCGGCGCCGGCAACTCGTCGCCGATCGTCTGGGGCGATCGGATCTATCTGACCACGTCCCATGACGGTGGAAAGCGGCTCTCGTTGCTTGCGTTCAGGCGCTCCGACGGCGCGCTTCTCTGGGAGAAATTTGCGCCCGAGGGCCGCTCGGAGTTTGTTCATCAAAAAAACGGCTACGCCTCTGCAACGCCGGCGACCGACGGCAGCCGCATCTACGTGTCGTTCGGCAGCCGCGGCTTGATGGCGTTTGACATGGATGGAAACCTCGTCTGGCATCGCGATCTCGGCGCCATGAGCAACTACTGGGGAACGGCCGGTTCGCCGCTGCTCTACAAGGACCGCGTCATCATCTATCAGGATCAGCGCACCGGATCCTTTGTCGGCGCCTTCGACTCGCGAACGGGGAAGGACGTATGGCGCACGCCGCGGCAGGGAACGGTAGGATGGGGAACTCCCATTGCGATCCGCATCGCCGGCCGCGATGAAATCATCGTGCACAGCCAGTACATGGTGCAGGCCTACAATCCCGATACAGGCGCGGAACTGTGGCGGTGCAATGGAAACACAATGGAAGTCATTCCGACGCCGGTCGTGGGTTATGGGCTGTTGTTCTGCTCGTCAGGCCGCGCAGGACCGACGCTCGCGATTCGTCCGGGCGGTCAAGGCGACGTGACGAAGAGTCATGTTGCATGGTCCAGCCCGAGAGGGTCGCCGTTCGTTCCCTCGCCGATTCTTTACGGCGAGCATCTTTACATGGTCAACGATATGGCCTCTATCGTGACCGCATTTGAAGCCGTTTCGGGACGGACGGTCTGGCAGGACCGGCTTGGCGCGGCGCGCCGCGAAGGATTTTCCGCCTCGCCCGTCGCTGTCGACGGCAAGCTGTTTTTCACGAACGACGAGGGAGAAACGTTTGTCCTGAGGGCGGGCGCGAAATTCGATCTTCTCCACGTGAACAACATCGGCGAACGCACGCTTGCATCTCCCGCGTTGGTCGATGGCCGCTGGTATATCCGGACGGAACGGCATCTGTTCGGGATCGGTGGAAAGTAGAGATGTGGAGAATCGAAAATTGGTAGACCCCCTGCGCTCGCTGACGCTCGCGCTCTCCCCCTGAAGGGGGAGTAAATTTCCTCCCCCTTCGAGGGGGAGAGCCGCCGAAGGCGGCAGGGGGTCTGATTCGGCCTTCTTTTCATTCCGCCGCGTGTTCGCCAACCTTGCTTCGACCAAAGTGCAACGCCAGCACCGCCGCGAGACACAGGATTCCCGCGACATCGGCGACGATAGACGGATACATCAGCATCAGGCCGGACGCGACTGCAAGCAGCCGCTCCAATCCGGTCGCACGGCGTCGAATCCAGCCGCCGGCCCCGGCGGCGAGCGCGGCGACGCCGAAGACCGCGGTCAATGTGGTTCTCAGGATGTCCTGCAGCGGCGCCTGAAGGAGTACGCCCATGCCTTCCGGGCTCAACGTAAACACAAAGGGAACCAGAAATGCCGGCAGCGTGTACTTCCACGTCAGCATCATCGTGCGCGACGGATTGGCGCCCGTTAGCGCGGCTGCAGCAACGGGAGAGAGGGCCGTGGGCGGACTCACTTCCGACAGCACGGCGTAATAGAAGATAAACATGTGCGCCGCAACGGCGGGCGCGCCGGCTTCGATCAATGCCGGGGCGATCATGACCGCTGCGATGATGTAAGACGCAGTGACGGGAACGGCAAGGCCCAACAGCAGCACTGCAGCCGCGGCATAGATCGCCGTCAGCGGAAGCGACCCGCCCGCCAGGCTGACGATCACTCCTGAGATTTTCAGACCAAGGCCTGTCAACGTGACCACGCCGACAATGATGCCGGCCGTCGCCGTTGTCGCAACGACGGCGCATACTCCGGCGCCGCTCGTTTCCAGGGCGCGCATCAGCTTGCGCGGCCGAAGCGCCGTTTCCGGAGTCAGGAAGCTCAGGGCGGCCGCCAGCAACGACGACCAGAAGACTGCGCGAAACGCCGTCATGCCGAACGCCATGAACACGACGATCGCCGCAAGCGACGTAAAGTGGTAGCCATAGCGCAGCGTGAGCCGCCGCAACGACGATCCTCCCACTGAAACCGCAACCGCTCCCGAGCGCCGTGATTCGGCTTCGATCATCAAGAAAATCGAAACGTAGTACAGGATCGTCGGCCCCAGCGCCATCAGGACGACCTGCAGGTAAGAAATCTGCAAGAATTCGGCGATCAGGAACGCGGCGGCCCCCAGCGTCGGCGGCGATAAAATCGCGCCGATGCCGGCGGCGGACAGCATGGCCCCGCTGACGTCGGCCGGATAACCGGCGCGCCGCAGCAGCGGCCACGCGACCGACCCGAGCGTGACCGTGGTGGCCACGCCGCTTCCGGAAACCGTTCCCAAGAGAAATCCAGCCGCAGCGACGGTTCTTGCCGGTCCGGATCCGCGGCCGGAACGTCCCAGGACCGCAAGCGTCCATCTGAGAAAGAAGTCTCCGGCGCCCGAGAATTCCAGGATTGCGCCGTAAATCGCGAACAGAGCGATATAGGTGGCGGCGACGTCCAGCGGTACGCCGAAAACTCCTTCCAATGTCATGTACAGCGATCCGATGATGCGATCGGCGCCGTAGCCGCGATGCGCCAGCAGTCCAAGGCCGATGGCGTCCATAACCGGCCCGAAATAGGCATAGAGCAGGAAAGCGCCTGCCGTCAGAGGCAGCGTCCAGCCAACGGCGCGCCGCGTTGCTTCGAGAACGATAAGCAGCGCCAGCGCGCCGCAAGCCAGATCGATGACAGTTGGCTCAGCGGCGCGATAGATAAATCGCTCGAAGTCCAGCAGCGGCCAGGCAAGCGCTCCGATAGCGATCCCGATCAGGATCCAATCGAACGCGCGAAGCCCGGAAGGTCCGCCGCGGCGCAATGGGTAGATCAGAAAAACAGCAACCAGCGCGATGAGCAAGAAACTGACGCGATAGATCTGCGGTTCGATGACTACAACGACCCAGGCGAGCGCGTACAGCGACAGGCCGGCCGTCAAGATCGAAGCGATCCATCGCGGCGCGCCTTTCAATTCGCGGGCCGGCTGCTCCGCTTCCGCCGTGATTACCGGCGGATAAGCGGCAGGATCACGGTTTCGATCCACGGACACGTTCATTCGCGCCAGACATTCTTTTCTTTGTAATAGCGAATGGCGCCGGGGTGGAACGGCGCAGGCGAACCCTCGATGGCGGACTCGAGCGTGAGATTCTTCGCTTCCGGATGAATGGAGGCCAGCTCGGGTTGGCGCTCAAACAGAATCCGCGTGATGTTGAACGCCAGGTCTTCCGGCATGCTTTCATGGACCGCAAGGATGTTCGCGACGGATACGACCGGGACGTCCTGTTCCAACCCCGGATAGGTTTCCTTTGCGACGACTCCCTTTGTGTAAAGTGATGGGTTGTAGCGGCGGTGCAGGCCAGGCAGGACGTCCGCATTGGACAGCATGCGAATCCGGACGCCCGGCGAGTGCGCCAGATCCAGCACGGCCGGCGTGGGCAGTCCCGCGCTCCAGAAAAATGCGTCGATCTTTCCGTCCTTCAGCGCATCGACCGCCTGCGCCACTCCCAGTCTCTGCCTGCGAATGCCGGTCTGCGGATCGATTCCCGCGGCTTCGAGTATGCGAAACGCCGTGACCTCGGATCCACTGCCCGCCGTGCCGGTCGAGACCACTTTCCCCTTCAGGTCTTTCAGACCATGAATGCCGCTCGACGCCAGCGTCACGATTTGCGTGTAGTTTTTGTAAAGGGACGCCAGCGACTGGATCGGCAGCTTGCCGTCTTGAAATACGCCTCGCCCTTCCACGGCGTCGGCCAGCGTGTCGCCGGTCGTAAACGCCAGGTCGGCGTTTCGATCGCGCAGGAGCCGGAGATTCATGACAGAGGCGGCCGTGACTTCGGCTGTCGCCTCGACGTTCGGAAGATGTTCGCTGATGACCTTTGCCACGCCGCCGCCATAGGGGTAGTAGACGCCGCCGGTGTCTCCCGTCGCAATCGACAGTCGGATCTTTGCGCCCTCGCCGCCATCATGTCTGCTGCAGGACGCTGTGGCGCACCCTGCGAGGATCACGGCGCACACTTTGAAGATCGTGGGGAGCCGGGCGCTGAACATCGCCACGCAGGATACTGCATTTACCTGCATTAACGCCGCAATTTAGGGAAGTGGGTCAGTTTGAAATTCGCGACGCAAACTCCCCTCCTAATCTAGGAGGGCAATTCCCGAACGCAAATTTTCAAACTGACCCACTACCCAATTTAGGCGCGGTTTTGTTTTGGCCTATTCCGGTGCTACGATTTCCCGCGACTATGCTCGTTCGTAATCGTATTTCGTCATTAACACCAAGGAGCGACCATGCGTAGATTCACAGCAGCAACGGTTTTTATGACGATCGCGGCGGCTGCCGTGATTGGTCTGGCGCAAGGGCCGCAGGGCGGCCAACGGGGCGGCGCGCCCGGCGGGCGCGGAGGGAATCCAGGGATTTTTCCGCGCGTGCCCACGCTCCCATTCCCGAATGCGCCGCAGACAATTGACACGATCCACCAACGGATTCGCGTAACGCCGTACGTCTCCGGCCTGGATACGCCGTGGAGTATTGCGTTTTTGCCGAACGGCGACATGCTGGTGACGGAAAAGGCGGGACGCCTGCGCATGGTGCGCAACGGCGTGCTGGATCCGACGCCGATTTCCGGAACGCCGCAGGTCGTTTCCGCCGGGCAAGGCGGGTTGTTGGAAGTTCTTCCGCACCCGCGATTCGCCGAGAACCGTTGGCTGTACCTTACGTATTCCAAGGCGGGAGATAGTGGAAACACGACGGCGCTCGCGCGCGGACGCCTTGAAGGCGCCGCGCTGCAGGACGTGCGCGACATCTTTGTAGCGGACGCCTGGAGTCAGGGCCCCATTCATTTCGGTTCCAAGCTGGCGTGGGGACGCGACGGTTTTCTCTACATGACCGTCGGCGAACGCAATGAGCGCGACCGCGCACAGCGCCTGACCGACCACGCCGGCAAGGTCCTGCGCCTGACTGAAGAGGGCGCTGCGGCGCCCGGCAACCCGTTTGCCGGCCGCCCTGACGCCAGGCCGGAAATCTATTCGTACGGTCACCGGAATCTTCAGGGCCTTGCGTTCCATCCCGACACCGGAGCGTTGTGGGAAACCGAGCACGGTCCTCAAGGCGGCGACGAACTGAACGTCATACAGGCGGGACGCAACTACGGCTGGCCCGTGATTACGCTCGGCCGCGAGTATTCCGGCGAAGTGATTTCGCAGAACCCGGTGCGTGAAGGGATGGAGCAGCCCTTGCTCTTTTGGGCGCCGTCCATTGGCTTGTCGGGGATGGCTTTCTATACCGGCGACAAGCTGCCGGGCTGGCGAGGCAACTTGTTCCTGGGCGGGCTTTCCGGAATGTACTTGCAGCGCGTTGTGTTCAACGAGCGCGGGGTCTTTGGGCGCGAGCCGATCCTTCCATCTCTTCGATTGCGGATTCGCGACGTGCGGCAAGGGCCGGACGGGCTGCTGTATCTGGCCATCGACGATCGTCAGGGCGGGATTCTGAGAATCGAGCCGGCATAGTTTCGGCGTGGTTCTTCAAAGGAGATCAAAGATGTTCCGTCGAAACTTGCTCATGGTTTCCTGCGCTCTGTTGACTGCGGCGAGCGGTCTCGCGCAAAACCGCGCGGCCGCTTCGCAACCGCTCGACATCACCGGCGCCTGGACCGGGACGTGGTCGATCTACAATCCGTCCCAGCCTGCGGTTCCGGCGAAAGATATTTGCGCCAAACTCGACAGCACGGTTGCTTTCAAGAACGGCGTGTGGGAAGCCGTCTTCGAAGGAGACTGCGGCCGGCCGTACAAGTACACGATCCGGATGGAAGGCCGTCAGGTCGGCGCCGCCGTTTTGTTCAAAGGGACGGTCGATCTCGGACCGAAGGACGGCGGCGTCTTCGATTGGATTGGACGCGCGACCAACACGGAATTCATCGGCTTCTACACGAGCGGCGTCTACACGGGCGTCTTCAACTTGAAGCGCGTCGAAAAACGCTAGCCCGCCGTCCGCTTAGTCGTCCACGCCGAACGCCAGGAGAACGTTGCCGGGCCGCCCGACCAGTCCGCCATTGCCTGACGTTGCGTAGAGCATACCCCCGGCGACGACAGGACCGCCGAGATCGATCGATCCGCCGTTGGCTTTCACGCCGTTGACGGTTTCGAACTCACGGTTGGTATTGAATTCCCACAAAATCGAACCATCCTTGGAAGAATAGGCGCGCAGGCCGCCGTCGGCTGAACCTGAGAACACGGCGCCGGGAATGGCCGTGACTGCAGCGGACTGCGCGCTGCTGCAGCCTTGGGCGCCGCCGCAGAGCGGCGCGGGAGGCGGCGTGTACCAGACGCGCCGGCCGGTTTCCAGATTCGCAGCGTGCAAACCGCCGGGCGCCGGCGTGCGCTGATCCGCAACTGCAAAGTAGACCAGCTCGCCGTCTGATGCGGAACCCCAGACGCCGCCGATTCCGCTGCCGCGGCCCCATCGATACTCCCAGACGATGGCCCCTTCGCGATCCGGATCGAGCGCGTAGCCCATGCCGGACTTCTGCGGAATCACGATCAGATCGCGTCCACCCGCCAGCGTAATCAACGCGGGCGAGGCCGAGAAATCGTAATCGGGTCCCACCGTCTGCGGGCAATTGGGATTTGCGGCCTGCCCGCAGCCAAGGATCCAGTTATCGTTTGGCGTTGCCTGCCGCGCCCACTTCATTTTTCCAGTTTGCAAATCGAATGCGATGACGGCGTCGCTGGTGGGCTGCGGCGGATCGGCGTATCCGTTGCCGGTGGCGACATAGACGGCGCTGCGTTTCACATCGATGGTGGGGGCGCTCCACACGCCGGCGCCGGCAGGCCCCCAGAGCGGCGCGCCTGTCGAGCTCTTGCCGCGAGGTTTGGGCTCTTCGGGGATCGTATAAGACTTCCAGATGACCTCGCCGGTGGCGGCGTCCAGCGCAGAGACGCTTCCGCGAAATGTGCAGCACTCATATTGCGGCCGCGCCGCCGAAGTCTCCTCGGACACGCCCGCGACGCCGACGTACAGCCGGCCTTCATGAAGGACGGGAGCGCCCGTGATTCGGGCGGCGGCGTGTTCATCGACCTTGCGCACCCAGAGTTGTTTTCCTGAGACCGCGTCCAGTGCGTATACGTTTGCGCGGCCGTCCGCGAAATACGCTGTGAAGCCTGAGACGCTTCCCACGGAAATCGCAGTGCGGACGCCGGCCTGCGCGCGAAATGTCCAATACGTGCATCCCGTCTTGGGGTCCAGCGAATAGACCATTCCGCTTTCGGAGGCGATGAACAATCGTCCTCCGGCAATCGTGGGTTGAACGCGCGCCTGCGTCACTTCGGGGAAGCCGAACGCCCATTTCAGTTTGAGCTTGGGAACCTGCGCTGCGATCAAGCCGCCGCGCTCCGCAGGCTGAAACCGCGCATTCGCTGCGCCGGCGCCCCAACCGTTCCAGTGGGACCCGGCTGCAGGATCCGACATGGGCGATTGTGACGCGCACATACCGCGGTCCGCTTCGCGTTCAAACAGCGCCGCAGCGCCTGGCGTTTGCGCCGCTCCAATTCCAAACACATGGCCAAGCGTTCGGACTATCACAAGGCCGCCGGAAATGGCGGGCGTGGCCATAATTCCTTCTCCCATCGGGTTCCGTGCAATTTCGACGTACTCGCGCCCCGCCTTTACAACAAACACGTCCCCGTCCTCGCTGGCGATGTACAACCGGCCGTCGGCTGCGACGGGGGATGCGGAAAATGCGCCGCCCGCCCCCACACGAGAACGATAGACGCGTTCTCCGGTCTGGGCGTCATAGGCGGTAAGAACGCCGTTGATGCTGAGAACGTAGAGCAGTCCTCGATAAACGATCGGCGTGGGAATGTACGTCCCCTCCAGGTTGCTCCAGGCGACTGCGTCGCTCGACGCGGCGCCGTTCGCAAGAGAAATATCTCCGGAAGCCCCCGGCCGGATGGCGTAGATCGGGCGCACCGGCATGTATCCTCCAGTCACGTAGACGAGATCTGGACCTGCGACGGGGGTCGCAATCGTGATCAGTGAATTCGGTCCAAGCGTCCAACGCAACTTGCCGGTCTTGGGATCGTATCCACGCACCTTTGTACCGTTGGTGACTAACTCGTCGCCGGCCTTGCCACCGGTCACAATCGTCGGGGTCGCCCATTGCGGAACTTCGTCTTCGCGGTTCGTCCGCCAGATCTCCTTCCCGGTTGCAAGATCGTATGCCGCGATATAGGAATCCTTCTGGCGGTCGACCTGCAGGATCACCGAATCCTGATAGATGATCGGCGAGCTGCTGTGGCCCCACTGCAGCGGAGGATCGACCGACGAGCCGCTGTCGATCAGACCCAGGTCGTTTTTCCAGAGCAGCGTCCCGTTCATGTCGTATGCGGCGAGCTGCCCCGCTGTTCCGAACAACACGACGATGCGGCGTCCGTCCGTGACGGGCGTTGAGCTGGCCTGGCTGCCCTTTGGGTGGCGCTTGGTTCTCGGCGTTCCTTTGTGCACGTCGCGCTCCCAGACGATTCGCCCTGTAGAGGCGTCGAGCGCGTAGAGTTTCCAAGTGTGTTCGGAAAGATCATCGAGAGGCCGCGTATCGAAGTTGGGGCCGGTGCGGAGCGTATTATTGCCGGCGCTGCTGATTGCGGTCGTGACGTAGACGCGATCGCCCCAGACGATCGGGCTTGAGTTCGAATTGCCGGGAATCGGCGTCTTCCACCGGATGTTCTGTCCCGTTGCAGCGTTCCATTCGATGAAAGCGCCCTGACCATCGCCCACGCCCGATGCGTTCAGGCCGCGAAACGAGGGCCACGGACGCGGAGTTCCGGCTGGCGCCCGGTCGGAAGATTCTTGTCCGGGGAGGAGAAAGAGAAGAATTGTAAGAGGGATCAATATCATGCTTCGCTCCAACGGAATTGCAAATTGGACGAATCCTGCATCTCAGATCCGAAATCTGAAATTTCTGACTGGACTGATGCAGATCCCGAAACAGTCCAATCTGCAATTTCGGATCTCGGATTTGAAATGCAGGATTCGTCCAATTTCAAATCTAATTCGCTCCTCTCCCGCCGCGCTGTCCCTGCGGCCGTGGAAGAGGCTTGCGGGGAAACAGTTCTTCACGATTCGCCGCGTGATAAGCGAATGCGGCTACGATCACGGCGTTCTGCATCAGGTCCCGCGCCTGCAAACGTTCAAAGACGTCCATGTTGGAGTGATGAGTCCTGGAGTCGTATTCCACCGGATCCTGGATGAACTGGAAGCCCGGCAGCCCGACGGCGTCGAAGTTCGTGTGGTCCGTGCCTCCCGTGCCGCGGATCGCAAGGGTGGTCATGCCCAGGTTGTGAAACGGCTCCATCCAGCGTTTGAACACCGGAGCGGCGGCTTCGTTCCCTTGCAGGTAGACGCCGCGGATTGCGCCGGTGCCGTTGTCCACGTTGAAATACACAGAGAACTTGCCATGGCCGGGCTTCAACTGCATGGTCTGGCGGTCGGCGAAATGTTCGGTCACGTAGCCGCGAGATCCGAGAAGACCTTGCTCTTCTCCCGTCCACAGACCGATGCGGACCGTGCGCCGCAGCCGAAGTCCGGCGGCCTTGAGGATGCGCATGGCTTCCATCATGACGGCGGAGCCGGCCGCATTGTCCGTGGCGCCGGTTCCGGAATGCCACGAATCGAAGTGCGCTCCCAGCATCACGAGTTCGTCCGCTTTGTCGGTCCCGCGGATTTCGCCGACAACGTTGAACGCGGTTAAATCCTGATCGTGAAACGTGTTTTCGATGTTCATCTCGAGCGAGACCGGCACGTTCTTATCGAGGTTGCGCACAAGCATCCCGTAGTGTTCCACTGCAAGGACGACTTGCGGAGGAACCGGAGGATCGTTCGGCTCTCGCGATCCGCCGCTTTGAACGAAGATCGTGCCGCCGCTGCCTCGGCCGGGTTCAAGAAGCGCGAGCACGCCCTCTTCGATGAAGAATCGGTTCCGCTGCTGCGCAAAATTTTGTCCGCCGCCCCCGGCGCCTCCGCCGGCTTGCTGGCCGCCGCGCTGGCCGGCCGGCGCGGGATTGGGTTGCTGCGCGAGCGTCGCCAGCTCCTGATCGGTGAAACGGCGTCCGGGCGGTTCGAACTGCGCCGCAACCGCCGGCATGGCCGCGGTCATCACGAATTTGCCGCGCAGCTTGCCGCGAAATCTCTCGAAGTCTGCGGCCGCGTTGATGACGGCCATGACGACGTCGCCCTTCACCAAACCGTTCGTGCCCGGCGTCCATGCCTTGGGAAAGCCGATGAGCGGGTAGGAATACGGCGCGATCATTGCCGCGTAGAAGCGCTCATTCGTCCAGCCTCTCCCAAACCTGCCCCACGGTTCGAGATTCACGTTGACGAGTTCCCATTGCTCCATCTTCTTCTTCGCCCACTCCGCTGCGGCTTTGATGTTGGGCGAGCCCGTCAGACGCGGCCCGAAAACGTCGGTCAGATAACTCGCAGTTTCCATCACCTGCGATCGCTGAAATCCCTCTTCTTTGATCCTGTAAATCGCATCAAGATCCAGCGGCTCCTGTTGCATCTGCGCGCCGGTGGCGGGCGCAAGGACCAGCACGAGCAGGAAGAGCCTGAGAATGTAAACCGGTCGGCGTTTCATGGGGCCTCCAGAAAATGTTCGAATTATATCCCAGGTGATGCTCGACCCCCTGCGCGCGGGTCCTGGAAAGCGTGAACAAATTGGCGCGACGCATTCTGACCCCCTGCCGCCGAAGGCGGCAGGGGGTCGAGTTATTCCTATCTGAAGACGCGCGGCGTGGGTTAGTATCAGGTCCGCTTCACAGGAGCAAATTCCGATGACTCATAGAAACGTTCCGCTTGCGCTCCTACTTGCCGTGCTCATCTCGACAGCCGTTTCCGCCGCCGATATTTCGGGAACGTGGACGGCGTCGTTCGACACGCAGGTCGGAGTTCAGAACTACACCTACACATTCAAGGTTGAGGGCGAAAAGCTGACGGGCCGGGCGAAGTCGCAGTTCGGCGATACGGAGATCACCGAAGGCGTCGTCAAGGGCGACGATGTTTCCTTCGTTGAGAATCTCACGTATGAAGGCATGCCGCTCCGAATCGTATACAAGGGAAAGATATCCGGCGACGAGATCAAATTCGTCCGGACCGTCGCCGACGCGATCACCGAAGAGTTGGTCGCCAAACGCGCGAAGTAAACGTTCCGATGAAATAGTGGCCAGGATTCCCAAGATACTCCACGAACACATCAACTCCGCGTTTCCGTCCGCAGTGTGTCTGGTGGCGACGGTTCTGCCGAACGGATTCGCGCAAGTGACTCCCCGCGGCAGCACCATGGTCTATGACGACGAGCATCTGGCCCTTTGGGAGCGCGGTAAAGGGACGACCAGCGCGAACCTGCGCGATGGAACCAAGGTGACGGTTTTCTTCAGAAAGCCGCAACTCCGCGAATCGGGCGTGCTGCCCAAGGGAGGCGTTGCACGTTTTTACGGCGTCGCCGCCCTGCACAAGTCGGGGCCGGTGTATGAGGAAATCTGGAGGCGTCTGATCCAGCAGGAAAAAGATCGCGATCCGGAACGGAAAGGCTTTGGCGTCCTCATCCGCGTCGAACGCGCCGAAGATCTGGACGGCGTTCCGCTGGATCTTCCGTGAAACGGTCCCCGGACACGATTTTCTCAACGGCGTCGGCGATCGTTCCAAGGGAAACAGGTCTCTTCAGCACGATGTCCCATGCGCGGTTTCGAATCAGCGGATCGTTGATCTCTGGAACGCCGCCAACCAGGATGATCGGGACTCCCAGGGAACGAATCGATTCAATCATGGCTTCCGTCAGGTTCTGCCCGCGCAGCTCCAACACCAATGCTTCCGGCTTCGGAGAAGCCCGGCGTGACAGCGCTTCCAGCGCATCCGTGATTTGGATGAATCCATAAGGATTGCAGCCTCGCTCGATCAACTCCGCGCGCAGGCATGCGCGCGGCCACTGCTCGCTGTCAACGATCCAGAGGACAGGCTCTGCGCGGTCTGTTGTGGGACGTGGTTTCATCAGGCGCTTCCTTTTTTAAGTATCGCACGCTGGTGGGCTGCAATCAGGGAGGGGGAATTTGAGGAATTTGAAATTGGACGAATCCTGCATCTCAAAATCCGAAATCCGAAATTGCAGATTGGACTGTTTCGGCGCGGCGACGCCTGTTCTGGATCTGCGCAGTCCAGTCTGAAATCTCAGATTTCGGATTTAAGATGCAGGATTCGTCCAATTTCAAATTCCCCCTCCCTGATTTGCTCCATTGCAAAAGCCTAGTCACAGCAGGGATCCCCACGGAACGCGTCCCAGCCCTCTTTCGCAATGATCGGGGTCATCGCCAGACCGGCTACGGGATCGGACCACCACCAGCCGAAGGCGGCGTTCAGGATCAGGCCGGAGAGCAATACGGCCGAAAGGTATGCGCAGATTTCCGTCTGGCGGGAATCGGCCTCAAGGGCGCGGCTTTTCATCGCGGCGGCGGCGCGGCGTTTTGCGCGGGCGAGCGCCGGCATCACGATCAGCGAGAGCGCGGCCAGGACGATTCCGGTATAGCTGGCTTCGGGGGGCTCGTTCCGCAAGAGCGCGTGAAGGGCGTCGTATGCGACATAAGCGGCGAGCAGAAAGAAGCTGAGGCCGACGAGCCGCAGCGCCCGCAATTCGATCCGCTCCCGGCGTTTTACGTCGTGATCGGCGTGCAAGCGCCACAAGAGCACGACGCCGGAAGAGACTTCGATCACCGAATCGAAGCCGAACCCGATCAGCGCGACGCTTCCGGCGACGATGCCGGACGTGATCGCAATCAGTCCCTCCAGGCTGTTCCAAAGAACGGTCAGGCGCTCCAGCCGCAGCGCCCGCTGCACCACGGGCGTCCGCGCCGCCTCCAACGCTAGCCTCCTGGACATTGATGCACTTCCACGACCGGGTGCACGAGATCAAGGTCCGAAGCGATCAGGTCCTTGTAGTGCTGCGGCGGCTGGGGATGATGCGTGACGACGGAAACAATCGCCGTATACAGTCCCGGTCCTACCGACCAAACATGCAAATCGGCGACGCGATTGTCGTCGTGACGCTCGATCGCCTGCCGCAGCCTCTCGCGGATTTCGCCCGGCGCCTCGACGTCGAGAAGCACGCGTCCGCTCCTTCGCAGCAGACCGACGGACCACTGCGTGATCAGAGCCGCTCCCACGACGCCCATCATCGGATCCATCCAGGCCGCTCCCCAGTATTTGGCAGCGAGCAGCGCGACGATTGCGAGAAGCGATGTCAAGGCGTCGGCAAGAACGTGAAGATAGGCCGACCAAAGATTGTGGTCATCGTGATCGTCCGCATGGTCGTGTTCCTCGTCATGGTCATCATGATCATGATGATGCGCGCCCAATATGAAAACGCAGACGGCGTTGATGGCGAGACCCAGAGTTGCGACAAGAATCGCTTGATTGAAGATGATCGGAACGGGATTGAAAAAGCGTTCGACGCTTTCCCACGCCATGAAGCCCGCGAACACGCCCAAGAGCAACGCCCCTGAGAACCCCGCAATGGCATTAACCTTACCGGTTCCGAAACTGAACCGGTGATCGTGAGCGTGGCGGCGCGCATAGGCGTATGCAAACGCGGAAATTCCCAGCGCCACCGTGTGGGAGGCCATATGCAGTCCGTCGCCTAAAAGCGCCATCGAGCCGTAAGCCAGACCGGCGGCGATCTCGACAAGCATGGCGCTTCCTGTCAACGCGATGACGAATCGCGTGCGGCGCTCGCCGGGTTTGACCTCGTCCTGACCAAACGTATGTTCGTGCTGCCAGGGAAGAAGAGACTCTTCGTGCATGCGCTCTCCTTGACACAATCGGCGAGGCCCAATTTAAAACATCACGCTCGGGAAACGCCAGAGGTCAGCCGCCAGCGGCCGTACGCGACGAATGCCGCGAGGAGTCCGGTAATAAACGGTATGAGCGCCGGCGCAACGCCGTCGCTCGCAATCGTGATCGCCGTGGCGCCGATCATAAGCATGACGAGACAGGCCGCCGCCAGCGGCGTGAGCGCTGGGCGGATTCGCAGGAGTCCCGGCAGAATCAGGCCGAGCGCGCCAAGCACTTCACATACGCCGATGAAGCGCAGGAACCAGGCTGGAAAAACAATCTGATTGGGCGACCCCATCGACAATAGCGTTTCAATCGGCAGAACCAGCTTCGTGCCGCCGGCGAACAGAAAGATCAACGCCAGCAGCGCTTGAACGATCCAGAGCGCAGTTGTCATTACAAGCCTCCCATCTTTCATTATCCAGTCGAACGAGCCAGGCTTGAATCGACCGTAGCAGCCGAGCATCTCGCATAAGTCGTTTGCTGGACACAGGGGGATTTCTCAAATGTGAGCTGTCAAATGGCTGTTGCGCGATGTTTAATGCAGTTGGTGCGACTACCCAATGACCCACTGGGCGATTTTGCCAGCACTCATTCGGTCAGTGGGTCATCTAAAAAAGTACACTACACATCGCACAACAGGCCATTTGACAACTCACATTCGAGGTCAGCTGACTCAGGAGGGCGTGGCGCCGACCGAAAATCCGCCGCATTTCACCGCCGGCTGAGCCGGATCATGTACACGTCTGCGTATTCGGTATATGCCTCGGAGGGGAGTCCCCAGTTGGTCCCGAATACAAGCCTCAGTCCGGACCGGCTGACGGAAGCGCGGGGCGTGTAGTTGTATTGGTTGAACGAACGGCTGCGATGATGTGCGATGCGGCGGACTTCGCCGCCATCGAGCCGCACCTGGAGAATTTCACTGGAGTAGGCGCTCCACGGCGTGTCGTCCTCGATAGCGTCGACCCAGATTTTGTAGCCCGACGATTCTGGATTCTTTGAAGCCGTCACGTCGATCGTAAACAAGTGGAAGCCGAGCGGGAGCCCGTCGCGGGAATAGACGACAGTCTGCGTTTGCGGCGAGGGGGAGTAAAGATCGACTTCCGACGTTTCGCCGTCCACGGAGACCTGTGCGATGCCGGAGGACGCATCTTTGTAAGCGATCCACTGAACCTTCGTGCCGTAAAAGACAAGCGCGGCCTGCGACGCATCATTGTCGGACCACATCGCCTTCCCGCCGCTGTGTACAGAATTCGTTTCCACCAGCCATCCGGCGCCGCCTGTGGATCGCACCCAGGGGCTCGATTCTTCCTTGCGGCTCAACCCCCCATGGATCGGATCGCCTGGAGCATAGGTGGAGACAAACGCCCATCCGGGCTGGTCCGGCAGCGACACATTCGCCGCCAGCGTCCAGTTCAGCGAGAGCAGGCAAGTGCGATTTGCGGGGCTGTGAATGCTGACTCTCTCAATGCCGTTTGCGCAACCCGGCAGCGCGTGATAGCTTGCCGCGTTCGACATCACGAGAATCGGGGCGCCGTCTGCGTCGCGTCCGACGTCATGATGGCCGCCTGCCGTGCTGACCTGTTGCAGCGGTTGAAGATTCAGGTTGTAAGCCCAGATGCCGTGAGCCGGAAGCTGGTTCGCGAATTGATCATTCGCAACGTATGTGACGAGAACGACGTCGTCGGGCGCAATCTCCGCGCTGTCGACGTTGGCGAACGCCGCGCTTCCTCCGATCGACAGTTCCGACACGACTTGAGCCTGGCTGATCGAGAACACATAAAGAAAGTATTCTGAACCGCGGCGGCCGAAGCCGACCCGGTGATCCCCGTCGAAGCAGATGTCATCTTCGCCGCGCGTGATCAATTGATCGTAGGGCAGCGGGCCGCCGTGAGGTTCGTGCATGTCCGTGAGCGCGTTGTAGCGGTACATTTGCAGGCCCCGGACGTAATAGAACACGTCCGGGTCCGTGCGAGACCATCGCGGCGCGCAGGTTGGGCAAACCTGGAGAAGGCTGCGAATGAAGCGGCCGTTTCCGTCGTGCAGGGCGAAATAGGCTTGATGGATCAGCAGGAGCAGCGACTCGTCCAGATTGAAGGGATTCGTTGTGGAATACTCGTGCTGGATCACCGTCAGGTTGCCCGGAACGCCGTCCACGCGCGGCGTGTTTCGCGCGTCGCTGATGCGCCAAATCCATTCGTCGCCGGCTTTCCTTCTATAGAAGGTAGGATCGCGAAACCGCTTTGGCCATCCGACGCCCGGCAGCGTGGGATTCAAGTAGTCGGAAGGGGGAGGATAGATCGAGGAATCGGTCACGTAAGCAAGGACCAGGAACGTGTTCAAGAACAGCAGACAGACAACGAGAAGTTTGCGTCCGGCCATTGTCAGAACCTCCACTTCTCCGGTCAACGCCAGGCCTGATGGGTGTGACAGTATAGTGTCGGTAAGGAACGAATGACGCTAAGAATAGCCCGGGCGGCGGAGGAGCACAAGAATGGGAATCAGAAGCGAAATCGAAAATTGGACGAGTCCTGCATCTCAGATCCGAAATCGAAAATATCGAATTGGACTGGCGCCTAAAGACAAACCGTCCAATCTGCAATTTCGGATTTCGCATTTGAGGTGCAGGATTCGTCCAATTTCCAATTTCCAGTAGACCGCCGCCAATGATCGTCCTCCAGCAGGTTTCCAAGATATTCAACGGCAAGAGGCAAGCAACGGCCCTGGACGGAGTGGACTTGTCCATAGACCGCGGGGAAATCGTCGCGATTGTGGGACCATCCGGCTCCGGCAAGTCGACGCTGCTGAATTTGATCGGCGGTCTCGACCGGCCCACGCGAGGATCGATTCACATTGATGGACAGAATCTCGGGGCGCTGACCGACGATGAACTCACGCGCGTCCGCCGCGACAAGATCGGATTCATTTTTCAATTCTTCAATCTCCTTCCAACGCTGAATTGTCTGGAGAACGTCTCTCTTCCGCTTCATTTGCGGAACTGGCCGAAAAAGAAAGTGCGGGAGCGCGCGGCGGAACTGCTCGAAATGGTGAATCTCGGGCATCGGATCGAGCATCTGCCGGATGAGCTTTCGGGCGGCGAACGCCAGCGCGTGGCGATTGCGCGCGCCCTCTCTGTTTATCCTCCCGTGCTGCTGGCCGATGAACCCACAGGCAATCTCGACTCGGCCACAGGGGCCGAGATTCTGAAGCTCATTCAGGAACTGCACCGGCGTTTGAGTTCCACGATTCTGATCGTGACGCACGACGCGGGAGTCGCCGGTCAATGCAGGCGCACCGTGACGCTGCGCGATGGCCGCGTCGTCGAGGACCGCCGCCGATGATGTTGTTCCGCCTCCTGAGCTGGCCTTATCTCCGGCGGCATTGGTTCCGATGGATGCTAACCACGGCCGGCATCGTCCTTGGGGTTGCGGTGTTTGTCGCCATGCACACCGTGAATCGTTCCGTCCAGGCCGCGTTCGCCGAGACCGTTCACCGCATCGCGGGCGCAGCGCAGCTTCAGGTCACTTCCGGCGAAGCCGGCTTCGATGAGTCGGTGCTCGAAAAGGTTCAGGCCGTTCCGGAAGTCGGGGTCGCGGTTCCGGTGATTGAGGCGACGGTGGAGACGGGGATTCCAGGCCAGGGCAGTCTTCTGATCCTGGGCGTCGATATGACCGGCGACCGCAGCCTTCGCGACTACGAACTGGAGGACGCCGAAGAGGCGATCATCGACGATCCGCTCGTATTCCTTGCCCAGCCCGATTCGCTCATGATCACGCGGGCTTTTGCGGAGCGGAACGGTCTTGAGGTGAACAGCCGGATTCCTCTGTATACGATCGACGGGGAAAAGCAGTTCACCGTGCGCGGCGTCATGAGTCCTGGAGGATTCACCCGGGCCTTCGGCGGGAACCTCGCCGTCATGGACGTGTATGCGGCGCAGGTTGTGTTGGGCCGGGGGCGCCGGTTTGACCGAATCGACGTGCGCGCCAGGGAAGAGGTCTCCGTCGAGGAATGCCGGGAGGCGCTCCGGCGCGCGCTCGGTCCGGGCTTCGACGTGGACGCGCCGTCGGCCCGCAGCGAGAATTTTGCGGCGCTGATGCGGAGCTACGAGATGGCGACGCACATCTCGAGCGTGTTCGCGCTCGTCGTCGGCATGTTTATCATCTATAACTCGTTCGCGATCGCCGTTACGCACCGGCGATCGGAAATCGGCATTCTGCGGGCGCTCGGCGCCACTCAGTCGCAGATCCGGCGTCTGTTTCTGCTCGAGAGCGGGATCGCGGGAATCGCTGGATCGGTTCTCGGCGCCCTTGCAGGAATAGGCGCCGCGACGGCTCTCTCCGATGCGATGAGCGCGCTGATGTCGCTGTCGCTCGGAGCGGCCCAGGAGGTAGACGAAGCCGCCGTCGATCCATGGCTCATCGCCGCGGCCGGCGCTCTCGGCGTGGCGACCAGCATGATTGCGGCCTGGATTCCGGCGCGCAGCGCCTCTGCGATCGATCCCGTTCGAGCGCTGCAGAAAGGCAAATATCAAGTGCTTTCGGAAGGCGAGAGCCGGCGCAGACGGATTGCCGGCGTTGTGTGTTTCGCCGTTTCGATGGCGGCGCTGCCCTTCAGTTCATCGAAGCTCGCATTCTACGCCGGCTATGTGCTCATGATCGGGGCCGGCCTCTTGTTTGCGCCCGCGCTTGCGCTCGTGCTGGCGAGAACCTTGCGGCCGCTGCTCCGGCGCATTTTCCCAGCCGAAGGAACGCTTGCAGCCGACAGTCTGATCCAGGCGCCGCGCCGCACGTCGGCGACCGTCGCGGCATTGATGCTGGCTCTTGCAATGGCGATGGGCTTCGGCGGCGTCACGCATTCCTTCTACAACTCCATGGACGAATGGCTGCGCACCGCGCTGAATCCGGATTTCTTTGTCACGACGTCGACGAACCTGACGTCCCGGGCCATGACCTTTCCCGAAGAAATCGGTCCGGTGATCGAAAGCGTTCCCGGGGTGGAACTCGTTCAACTGGTTCGAAGCGCGCGCATCATGCACCGCGACACGCCCGTCATGCTGGTTTCTGTGGAAACGCGCAAGCTCGCCGCAAAAGTCCGCCGGCGTCCCGTGGCGGGCGATCTCAACGAGATGTATCGGCTGACGGCGGAAGGCAAGGGCGTGATCGTCTCGGACGCCTTCGAAGCCAATCACAACGTCAAGCTTGGGGACAGCATCGAATTGCCGACGCCTGCCGGCGTCCTTTCCCTGCCCGTTGTGGGAATCGTTCGCGACTTTTCGGACCTTCAGGGCGCTATCTTCATCGATCGCAGCGTCTATCGCCACTGGTGGAACGACTCCGCCGTCAATGTGGCGCGCGTGTACGTCAAGGAGGGAGAAGACGTCGGCGCCGTACGCAGCCGTGTTCAGAATGCTCTGGAAGGCCGCAAGCGGCTGTTGATTTTGTCCAATCAGGAAGTCCGGGAATGGGTGCTGCGCGCCACGGATCAGTGGTTTTCTCTCACCAACATGCAGATCATCGTCGCCGTCCTGGTAGCGGTTCTTGGAATCGTCAACACCTTGACGGTTTCCATTACCGACCGCCGCAGGGAGCTTGGCGTGATTCAGGCGGTCGGCGGATTGCGGCGCCAGGTCCGTCGCACCATATGGCTGGAGGCGCTGAGCATTGGATGCATCGGTTTGGTGTTAGGAGTCGGCCTTGGAGCGCTGAATGTGTTTTACAGTTTAGGAATGGTGCGGCGGGATTTGGGCGGATTGGATCTGGACTACATGTTTCCTGCGCCGCTCGCGCTTACGATGATTCCCGTGATTCTCGGCGCTTCGCTTATCGCCGCGATCGGTCCAGCCGAAGCCGCCGTCCGCGCCGCGCTGGTGGAGGCGCTGGAGTATGAGTAGATTTGAAATTGGACGGATTCGTCCAATCCGCCCAATTTGCATTCTCTTTCTATTCGTCGGTTCCGCCGCGGCTCAAGACGCGCGCGCGATCGTGGAGGAGGCGCAGAAGCGCGCGACGTCGGAATCCCAGCGGTATGAGGGAACGCTGCGCGTCATAGATGCGAAAAACAAGATCACCGAAAAACGCTGGCAGTTCGATCGGCTCGGATCGCACGGCGCCAGCAAATCCGTCCTCAAATTCACTGCGCCTGCAGAAGTGAAGGGCGTTGCGCTGCTGGTCGTCAATCACCCCGACCGTTCGTCCGACCAATGGATGTGGACGCCGGCGATCGCGCGCGAACGCAGGATCGCAATGCAGGACCGCGCGGGGCGGTTCTTCGGAACCGACTTCAGCTTCGAGGACCTCGAAGAGCGCGATACGCGCCAGTTCGATTTCCGTTTGCTGGCCGAGGAAAACCTGGACGGCGCCGCCTGCTGGAAGATCGAATCCCGTCCGAGGCAGGGCAAGATCTCGCAATACACGCATTCCTACCTGTGGATCCGCAAAGAAAATTACGTTGTCGCCCAGATTGAGCACTACAAGAAGACGCAGCTTGTACGGAGAGCGCGCTATCTGGACGTCAAGAATGTCCGCGGGATTTGGACGCCGCACACGATCGAAATGCACGATCTGCAGCGGAACAGCCGGACAGTTTTGAAAATTGAACAACTGCAGTACAACGTCCCCATGAACGAAAGCGACTTCACCTTCCAGGCGATACGGCGGGAATTCTGATGCCGTTTCTTTTCGCGTTGCTGTTCCTCGCGCAGGATTATAGCCATCGAGGATTCGTCGAAACCCGGACGGCGCTCTATCCCCAGGCTGCTTCAAACGACGCCTCGCACGCGGTGGGCGAAGCGTTGCTGCGTCACGAAAGCTTCTATCAACCGTTCGAGGGCGTGGAAGTTGCGGGCGCAGTGGACGTCCGGATGGACACGCATCACCAGACCGAACGTCAGTGGCGCATCGACTGGCGGGATCGGACGCTCCAGCGGCCGGCGCTCTCGCTGCGCCGCTTCAGCGGGCAGATTCATCGCGGCCCGCTGACGATCGAGGCGGGGAAGCAGTTCGTACGGTGGGGCAGAACGGATGTGGTCAATCCGACCGACCGGTTTGCTCCGCGGGACTTCATGACGGTGGTCGATAGCGAATTTCTGGGCATTGCGGCAATGCGCGCCACCTACGAGCGCGGCGCCAACACGCTCGACGTCGTCTGGTCTCCCTGGTTCACGCCCAGCCGCATTCCATTGCCGAATCAGCGGTGGATCGTGACGCCGCCGGACGCGCCTGTATTGCCGGTCGAGCGCAGCGTCCCGCGAGGATCTCAAGCCGGAGTCCGCTGGAGCCATGCAGGATTCGTCGAATTTGCAGCGGCTTACTATTCCGGCTTCGACCACTTGCCGTCCTTCGGCGTAGACGCTTCCTCCGCTGCGATCCGGCAGTTCTACCCTCGGACGCACATGGCCGGCGGCGACGTTGCGCTGCCGGCGAAATGGTTCACCGTCAAGGCGGAAGCCGGCTACTTCAGTTTTCCGGACGATCGGATCGACGAATATGTGCTGTATGTGGTCCAACTGGAGCGTCAATCCGGCGAGTGGTTCTTCATTGGAGGCTATGGCGGGGAAATCGTGACGCGCCGAAGCGGGCAATCCACGAACTTCAATCCGGAACGCGGGAAGACGCGAACCGTCCTCGCCCGGGCCGGCTACACCATCGACGTGAATCGAAGCGTTGCGCTCGAAGCCGCAGTGCGTCAGAACCTCGATGGCGCCTGGATTCGAGGCGAGTACTCCCAGGCAATCGGCCAGCATTGGCGCTGGACTGCAGGACTCTCCCTGATTCGCGGCGAGCCTTCGGACTTCCTGGGGCAATACCGCCGGAACTCTCACGCGTCCATTGCGGTGAGGTACAGCTTCTGAGCGCCACCGTCTTTGCTGAGCTATTGAATGCCTCGCCCTAAAGTTTTATCCTGTCCCCGCTGTTTACCGACACAATTGAAGGAGAAAGCGGGATGCCTTCCGTCGCTGCGCTTCCGGATCGCGCGCGTTTCGCCGAAACGATGCGGCAGGATTCCTGGTGGATTCAACCGCTGGTTGTATTCCTTGGATTGACCGCCTTTGTGGCGTATGCGAACTGGGCGGCTTTTCAAGGAGAGCATTACCGGTTTGGCCCCTATCTGTCACCCTTCTACTCGCCTGAACTCTGGGGAGACCCTGTGGAGAGTTGGTTTGGAGCGCCTCCGGCGTGGTGGCCTGTATGGCCTCCATTCTCCGCAGCTCTCGTGATTCTGTGGGCGCCGGCGGGATTCCGTCTGACGTGTTATTACTATCGCGGCGCGTATTACAGAGCGTTCTGGGCGGATCCGCTTTCCTGTACGGTGGGCGAGCCGCGATCGCATTATCGCGGCGAGCGCTGGTTTCCGCTCGTGCTGCAAAACGTTCACCGCTACTTTCTCTATCTCGCATTGCTCTTTCTGGTCTTCCTTGCGCACGACGTCTGGAAGGCGTTGTGGTTCGTCGATCCGGCGACCGGCGCGGAATCGTTCGGGGTGGGCGTCGGCACGCTGGTGCTTCTCGTCAATGTCGTGTTGCTGGGCGGGTACACGCTCGGATGCCATTCGTTGCGCCACCTGGCGAGCGGCGGACTGAACGCGCTCTCGAAGTCTCCAAAACGGTTTCTTGCTTATCGCTGCGTGAGCTGCTTCAACCGTCGCCACATGAACTGGGCGTGGATGAGTCTCATCTGGGTGGCGTTTTCCGATGTGTATGTGCGGCTCTGCTCGATGGGAGTCTGGACCGATTGGAGAATCTTCTGATGGCGGACTATCAGACTTTCGAGCATGACGTGCTGGTCATCGGGGCCGGCGGCGCCGGGCTGCGCGCGGCGATTGAAGCATCGGCCCTGGGAGTGAAGGTCGCAGTCGTCAGCAAATCGCTTCTGGGCAAGGCGCACACGGTGATGGCGGAAGGAGGCATCGCGGCGGCGATGGGCAACGTCGACGAGCGCGACAACTGGCGCGTGCATTTCGCCGATACCATGCGCGGCGGACAGTACGTCAACAACTGGCGCATGGCCGAGATTCACGCAAAGGAATCGCCGGCGCGCGTGCGCGAGCTCGAAGCCTGGGGCGCGCTGTTCGACCGCACCAAAGACGGACGCATCCTGCAGCGCAACTTCGGCGGCCACCGGTATCCGCGGCTCGCCCATGTCGGCGACCGCACCGGGCTGGAGATGATACGTACGCTCCAGGATCACGGCATCCATCGCGGGATCGATTTCCACATGGAGTGCACGGTTCTGCGGATTCTTAAAGACGGAGACCGCGTCGCCGGAGCGTTCGGCTACGACCGCGAGCGCGGCCGCTTCCGGTTGTGGAAGGCCAAGGCGATCGTGTTGGCGACAGGCGGCATCGGCCGCGCCTACAAGATTACGAGCAATAGCTGGGAATACACGGGCGACGGCCACTCGCTCGCGTATCACGCCGGGGCGGATCTGACGGAAATGGAGTACGTGCAGTTCCATCCTACGGGCATGATCTGGCCGCCGAGCGTGGCCGGCATCCTCGTAACCGAAGGCGTTCGCGGCGAGGGCGGCGTCCTGCGCAACAGCCAGGGCCGCCGATTCATGTTCGACGACATTCCGGCCAACTATCGCGCGCAAACCGCCGATACCGAAGAAGAAGGCTGGCGGTACACGCAGGGCGACAAGGACGCCCGCCGTCCGCCGGAGTTGTTGACCCGGGACCACGTGGCGCGCTGCATTGTCCGTGAGATCAAGGAAGGGCGGGGAAGTCCTCACGGCGGCGTCTTCCTCGATATTTCCTGGATCAAAGAACGCATTCCGGACGCAGCCGAGCGCATTAAGAGGAAGCTGCCCAGCATGTACCACCAGTTCAAACAACTCGCGGACATCGACATTACTAAAGAGCCCATGGAAGTGGGGCCGACGACGCACTACATGATGGGCGGCGTCATGGTCGACGCCGAAACGCAGATGTCGTCGGTTCCTGGCCTGTTCGCTGCAGGAGAATGCGCCGCCGGACTTCACGGCGCCAACCGTCTGGGCGGGAATTCGCTGTCGGATCTTCTGGTCTTCGGAAAGCGCGCAGGGGAGTACGCGGCAAAGTATGCAAAGGAAGTCCGCGCGGGCTCAATCAACCGGGACGAAGTCGACGCCGTCGCGCGATGGGCCTTGGGACCATTCGACCGGTATGCATCCGGGAACGGCGAGGGGCCTTATCAGATCCAGCAAGACCTGCAGGCCATGATGCAGGACCTGGTGGGCATCGTCCGCCGCGAGGCGGAAATGCAGCGCGCGCTGGACGAAATCGCCGCGCTCTGGAAGCGGGCGCACGGCGCGGCCGTTCCGGGCAACCGCGAGTACAACTCGGGATGGCATACGGCGCTGGACCTCCACAATCTGCTCACGGTTTCGGAATTGATCACGTTGGCCGCGCTCGCACGGAAAGAAAGCCGCGGCGCCCACTTCCGTGACGACTTTCCCAGCAAAGATGACGCGCGCGGCTTGACGAACATCATCATGCGTAAAGGCTCCGACGGACGGCCTGAATTGACCGTGAAGCCCGTCGCCGAAATGCCCGCGGAACTGAAGCAGATCATTGCGGAGATGAAATGATGGGTGAACAAACGGCGCCTTCAAAAGCGACTTTCCGCATCTGGCGCGGCAACGCCGAGGGCGGGAGCTTTAAGGATTACTCAACCGAGGTGTCGCCGGGGATGGTAGTGCTCGACGCCGTGCATCTCATCCAGGCGCAGCAGGCGCCGGATCTTGCCGCGCGCTGGAACTGCAAAGCCGGCAAGTGCGGTTCGTGCTCGGCCGAGATCAATGGCAGCCCGCGACTGATGTGCATGACGCGGCTGAACGCGCTCCCGCTCACGCGTCCCATCACCATCGAGCCGATGAAGGCGTTTCCGCGAATCAAGGATCTCGTGACGGACGTCTCCTGGAACTACGAAGTCAAGAAACGCATCCCGGAATTCAAGCCGCGTCCGCCGGACGGACCCAACGGCGAGTGGCGCATGTCGCAAGAGGACGTCGACCGCGTGCAGGAGTTCCGCAAGTGCATCGAGTGCTTCCTGTGCCAGGACGTCTGCCACGTCCTCCGCGACCATCGACTGCATTCCGAGTTCGCCGGCCCACGCCACTTTGTCTTCACGGCCGCGCTCGAATTGCATCCGCTCGACAGCGTCGACCGGACGGAGGCCGTGCGGCAGACGCAAGGCGTCGGGTACTGCAATATCACAAAGTGCTGTACGAATGTTTGCCCGGAGAACATTACGATCACCGACAACGCGATCATTCCGCTCAAGGAGCGCGTTGTCGATCGTTACTACGACCCTCTCTACAAGCTGTTTCGCATTTTCAAAAAGTGATTTGCCGGGCGAGGAGGTGAGAATGTTCGAGCCTCGACCAATATCCGCCGAAGCCATTCCGGATGCTCTCGCCAAAGCCGAACGTTATCGATTTCTGAACGAGCCCGCGCAGGCCGAGAGCATCTGCGAGGACATCCTGAGAATCGACCCCAACCACCAGCAGGCCCTGATCCTGCTGATCCTTTCCTTGACCGACCAGTTTTCGGAAACAAACGCAGCGCCGCAAGCCGAACGGCTCCTCCCACGGCTCAATGGCGAATACGAAAGAAACTATTACGCGGGGATCATCGCGGAGCGCTTGGGTCGCGCCCGAATGCAACGGCAGGAGCCAGGCGGCGGCTTTCAAGCCTACGAGCTGTTTCGCGACGCGATGGCCCGGTTTGAGACTGCGATCCGTCTGCGTCCCCCCGGCAACGATGACGCCATCCTCCGCTGGAACGCCTGTGCGCGCACGCTGAACACTCACTTCGAATTGCGTCCTCGTCCGGAAGAAAGCTACGAGCCGATTGTGGGAGAGTGACGCAATTGCGAATCTAAAAACTGATGCGCGTGTTGAGCACAAAGCTCCGAGCCCCGCCCGCCGTTGTGATCCGGCCAAAGTTCGTGCTGTTGATGTTCGTGGTCGGATTTCCAAAGTTCGGACGGTTCAGCACATTGATCGCGTCCACGCGAAGTTCGAATTCCTTGGTTTCATGAATCCGGAATCGCTTGATCAAATTCATATCCAGGTTCAAGCTCCCGGGTCCTCTGACTGTGGAATATCCCAGCGTTCCAACCTCGCCGGGTTGTGGGTTCACCAAAACGACGTCGCCGCTCGGGCTCACAATCGCTCTGTTGTTGTAGCCCGCGCTCAATCCGTTCACAGTCGGAACGACAAAGCTCGGATCTGGGATTTGCGTGAATCCATCGAAGTAGACAACGCCATTCGACACTTTGGTCACTTTGCCCATATCCTTTGGCCGTCCTCCGACGATGTTTGGCGTGGCGCCCACGGTGCTGATCGTCCCGATGCCCGTCGTCAGATTCAGCGGCGCTCCCGTGTTGTAGTTCATGATTGCGCCGAGCTGCCACCTTCCAACGATCTGCTGGATCCAGGCCGGGGCTTCGCCGAGCAGGAAGCGTCCGGTTCCGAACGGTAGTTCGTACGTGCCGCTGCTTGTGATCTGATGCGCGCGATCGAACCCAAGCAACGTCCTTTCAATGGAGCGGCGCGTTGGATCGCGATAGGTCGCTCCGGCGTCGGTATCGGCGTCGCCCAAAGCCTTGCTCCACGTCCAGGTCGTCGTGTTCGTAAAGCCCGCGGCAAGCCGTCTTGTGAACTGGACTTGCAGCGAGTGATACGTGGAGTTGCCAAGATTGTTCAGCATATTGACCGCCGCATACTGCGGGTTGACGACGATATAGTTTTCCGGGAAGCCGTTCCTGCGGAGAATGGCGCCCCGGCTCGTGCTGCCCGTGCCCGTCGTATTCGTGTTCAGGAAATCCAGGAACGCCCCGACATTGCCGTTGGCGATGAAGGCGCGCGTTGTGGGGTTCGTGCGGACCGCCATGGCGCCGGTCCACGTTGTGCCGTTGACCGTCTGCGCCCCTGCGCCGCCGAGGTTGATCCCCAAGAGCATCTGGTTCAGAAGCGCAGATTCACCGCCGGCGCGGACTGCGTTGAACGCATCGAAGAGCTCTTTGTTGCGGTGCAGCGCGTCGATCTGATTGAGATTGAGCGTACCCCAAAGCTTCGTCCCCTTCGTTCCGATGTAGCGCACTTCGACCGTCGTGTTGCGGGCCAGCTCGCGCTGGATTTCGAGGTTCCAGTTTTGGGTGTATGCCGCAACGCGATTATAGGTGCTGATCGTCAACGTGCGGTCCGTTGTTGGAACGATGAAAGGCGCCGAGGCAGCCGTCCCTGCAGGAAACGGAATCGGAAGTGTCATCGTGTCGATAGACGTATAAGTGGGCGGCACATACGCCACGCCGTTTCCGGCGGAGCCGATGAGATTGATGCCGGGCACGGTGCCGAGCGTGTTGTCAACGGTGATGAAGTTGCGCAGCGCGCCGATAAAGTTGATGCCGTATCCCGATCGAAGGACAGTCTTCCCCTCCCCAAACCACGGAACCCTCCAACTCAGGCCAACCGCGGGCGCCCAGTTGTTCAGATCGTTGCCCTTCAGGTTGGGCAGAATGTCCGGATGCGTCGAGTTCTTGCCGACGAATTGGACCTCGGTCAGATTGGTGCATGTGCTCGTGAAGCCCGGCGTCCCCGGACTGGACGTGCAAGTCACGCTCGTCAGCGCGGTCTCGTCGTCGCCGATGATTCGCGCATTGAGACCGTTTTCCTCAAAGGGCTGGCCATAGTACTCCCAATGTATGCCGAGATTGAGCGTGAGATCAGGACGGATCTTCCATTCGTCTTTGAAGTACGCGCTGATTTCGCGTTGGACCTGGCGGAAGAACTTCGTTGGAATCGTCGGAGCGCCCCTGAACGTTGTATCCGTGGCGCTGGCGATTCCAAAGGACTGATTGATTTGGCCGATGGACGCCGTCAGGTCCGTCAGCAAGCTGCGTGCGGTGGCGGCCGTGTTGGGCGTTAGGCCCGCAAACGTCGTGCTGTCGAGTCCGGCAATCGTGTTGACGCCGGCGCCGAAAGTGGCAAACGGCGTGAAACCAGGATCGCCGAACCCGCTCGAGCGTGTGTCGCGGAATTCGAAGCCGCCTTTGAAGGCGTGTTTTCCATGAGTCCAGCTCACATCGTCGCCGATCGAGTACATCGGGCTGACATGCCCTCGCCACGCGCCGAATCGGCCGTACTGCACAAACGGCGTCCAGAGCGACGGGATTGCGTGGAATGGAATACCGTTGGCTGTCGGAACGAACCTCAACGCCTCTGCGCCAATCTCGCCGCCGCGGTTTGCAGGCGGGAACTGCAGATCGATCGACCGCCGCCGTCCGGCGCGAAGCTCATTCAACAGCGTCGGCGACAGAGTCGAGGTGAAGCTGATGATGTAGACGTCCGGACGCTTCACGGCTTGCCCGTCAAATCCTTCGGGCCAGGAACGCAGGACCGCCTGCGCCGCGCCGCCCCAGGTCTTTTCCTTGGCGCCGATGATGCTGAGTCGATGCGAGGCGTTGAAGTGGTGGTCGATTCGCGCGTTGTACTGGTCGCGATTGACGTCGGGTCCGTTCCCAAGCGTGAAATCCAAGCCTTCGACGCGGCGCGTGAATCGGATGAGCGCGGTGTTCAACCCGTCGCCTCCGGTGAATTCATTCGGCAGCGGCATGCGTCGCAGCGTTTCCCGCATGTAGGCGCTGGTATTGATAGCCGAACGCAGCGGGTCTCGGAACGTGCGGCAGTTGGCGACAGGAGCGCCGTTGAAAGTGCAGTCTCCGAAAAGATCGATCGCGGCCAGATCGCCCGTCGCATTGGCGGGCTTTACGGGATTGCCATTGCGATCCACCGTCGGATTCGAGTTGTTGGCGTTGGCGTTGTCAACGCCGGGAAAGTATCGAAAGATTCCCTGACGCGCCATGGCTGTGAGCGTGGCGCCGGTCGCGTTTTCGCGTTTAAGATCGCGCTGGCCTTCAAACAAGACAAAGAAACAGGTCAAGATATAAAACGCGGGCTTTTAGGAAGGCGGCGGGAAGTACGTTTCCGGGTGAGCGATTCGACTGATAGAATGGCGAAGTTTGAGGAACTTTTTCTCGGGATTGCCGTTTAAACGGGTGATGAGCAGGCGATGAAACGACTCTATTACTTCTATGGGGACGCTGCGTACGTGGCGCTGCAGTCGATTGCGGCCCACAAGCTGCGCGCGTTCCTTACGCTGATCGGGATCATCATTGGAGTGGCGTCCGTGGTTGTGGTCGGAGCGTCGATCAGCGGATTCAATACGTACATCGTGTCGACCGTCTCGCGGATACTCGGCGTCAACCATTTCATGATCGCGCGCTTCGCCCATCAAGGCGAATGGACGGAAGAAGAATGGGAGCGCGCACAAAAGCGCAACAAGCTGCTCTACGTGGATGACTATGAATGGCTGGCAGCCAATTGCAAGACCTGCGCCGAAGTGGGCGCTCAGGCCAATGCTTCGGTCAATTTGAAATACGAAGGTCGGGAGCTCTTCGGTACCGGCATTCTCGGCGTGACGGCCAACATGGCTGCAATCGAGAACAAGACCATTTCGGAAGGCCGGTTCCTCGCGCCCCACGAAGTGGAGCATGCGGCCATGGTCTGCGTCATCGGCGGCGACGTGAAGGAGCAATTCTTCGGTCCCAACGATCCGGTGGGCGAGACCATCAAGATCCGGAATGTGAATTTTACGATCATTGGCGCCGAGCAAAAGCGCGGCCCGTTCATGGGCCAGGCCATCGACAATCACATTTACATTCCCCTGACGACCTTTGGAAAGATCTTCGGGCGCGAGCAAAGTCTTCAGCTTCACGGAAACGCCGAGACGGCGGAAAAGCTGAACAGGGCCATCGAAGAAGCGCGCGTTGCGATGCGCATCCGCCACAAATTGACGGGCAACGAAGAGGACGACTTCGGCATCGTCAACACGGACGCCCTCAATAACCAGATTGACCGGTTCACCGGTACGATTGCGATGGTCGTGACGCCGGTGACGCTGTTGTCGCTGGTCGTCGGCGGGATTGTCGTGATGAACATCATGCTCGTGTCCGTGACCGAGCGGACATTTGAGATCGGCCTGCGCAAGGCGGTCGGCGCGCGGCGGATTCAGATCCTGCTGCAGTTTTTGATTGAGTCGTCGGTGCTGGCTGCGGTAGGCGGAGTCCTCGGCCTGCTGGCGGCCGCCGTCATCTCGTGGATCGTCAGCATCGCAACCCCCATTCCGATGACGATCACGATCGGCTACATCGTGTTGTCGCTCGTGGTTTCCGGAGGGATTGGGATGATTGCCGGCATCTATCCGGCGGTGAAGGCGTCGCGTCTGGATCCGATCGCGGCGCTGCAGAAGAATTGAGGTTGTGGTGAACATCCCATCTGCTTTCCCAGTCGACACGATCTCCATGGCGCTGGGCGCCATCCGCAGCCACAAGTTCCGCAGCGGCCTGACGGTGCTCGGCATCGTTGTCGGCGTCATGACGGTCGTGGCGGTTGCGTCTATTCTCACCGGCCTGCGCGCGCGCATCGTCGCGATGGTTGAAGAATACGGCACGAACAACATTTACGCGTTTCATCTGTCGACGGGGCCGCGCGTGGGGAACCGGGATCGGAGCGAATTCCAGCGCAAGGGGCTGACGCCCGAGGACGGCCAGGCGATTCTCGAACAGGCTTCGGCCGTCGAGTATGTTGCAAACACGCTGTTTCTGTGGCGCATCGACAACACGCTCTCGTATGAAGGCCACAAGTACCGCTCCGGCTTCCTGCTGGGCGTGTCGCCGAGCTATGCGCAGGTCACCAACATCTCGCTGCGACAAGGACGTTTCATTGGCGAAACGGACGATCGGCATAAGAGGGAAGTCATGGTCATCGGGCCGAACGTCGCCGAATCGCTGTTCCCGAATCGCACGACGATCGTCGGAACCTACGTTGACCTGATGGGCCGTCCGTTCGAGATCATCGGAGTGCTCGAAAAGCGGCAGAACACGTTCTTCGGCGAGAGTGAGGAAGACAACCAGATCATCATTCCTCACGAGACCGGCCGGAAAATGTCTCCAATGAGCACGGAGATGATGCTGCATATCCGCACGAAGTCCGGAATGCTGGACAAGGGACTCCAGCAGGTGGAGCAGATACTCCGCCGGCGGCGCGGCGTGAAATACAACCAGCCGAATGATTTCGATTTGCAGACGTCGACGCGGATCATCGAGCAGTTTGACGCGATCACGATGTACGTCGGATTGTTTGCGATCGCGATTTCCGCCGTGGGCCTATTGGTGGGCGGCATCGGCGTCATGAACATCATGCTCGTCAGCGTGACGGAGCGGACGCGCGAAATCGGCGTCCGCAAAGCGATCGGCGCGCGCAAGCGCGACATCGTGCATCAGTTTCTGTTTGAAGCCATGACCCTGACGTTCCTTGGCGGCGTGCTGGGCGTTGTGGTCGCGGTCATCATCAGTTCGATCATCATGCTGTTTCTGCCGGAGCTTCCCGCCTCGATCCCTCCTTGGGCCGTCATCGCAGCCCTCCTCGTCTCGACGGCTATCGGTCTGGTCTTTGGGGTTTGGCCTGCGAAGAAGGCCGCGAATCTGGATCCGATTGAATGTTTGAGGTACGAATAGGGGGAGTTCAGCGGCAGATTACGCGGATGCGAGTACTTAGAGTCAGAGACCAGGCGATTCACGTACTGAAACTGGCGAACAGCGCTTCTTGAGTCTTTCCAAAGAAGTGAGAATTCTGCGGGATCTTGACTTCACTTCTCACTATTCCGGTCGGTTCGTTGTTCACGTTCCTGTGGGCGCTTGGGCGTGCGCGGCGCCTCAGCGTGGTCCGGTTTGTCTGAGGAAACATTCGGAGCCATGACGGAGCGCTTCACCCACTCGGGCAATTGATGCAGATCCGATTTGACCTTTTGATATTGGCGTTGCGACCAACCAGGCTTCAGCATAAAACCTCCTAACTGCTCAGCCCTGCCTTAATCATATCTTCTTGGAATTTTTCATAATAGAAGGCTTCCCGCAGCGGATAAAGCGAAGGCGTGTAACGTAACGACCGCGGAAAGGCCGTCGTTCGATCCCAATTAACAGCTTTGCCTTCCTGATCTTTTCGTTTATCCATCGTAAACAGCTCGATGTATTTTCTCGGCGCGATACCGACGAAGGGATCAAACGGCACTTGTGTTGCGGAATCACCCTTTCCCTCAACCGCGACAGAGTCGGGGTACAGTTCTGCTGCCAGGCTTTTGGGGTATGGTTCGATGTATACGACCCGGGAAATGCCCGCTGCAACAATGTGCTTCGCGCAATCGTGACATGGGAAAGTGGTCGCATATAGGACAGAACCCTTCACACTGACGCCTCTTGCAGCCGCGTTGATCAACGCTGCCATTTCCGCGTGAACAGCTCTCATGAATTCGACGCTATTCATGAGTTGCGTGCCTTTGATCGGAGTTTGCTTGAGAGCTTCTTCGACCAGAGTTTCGATATCTTTATCCGATTTGTCCGGCGCCAACCATCCGCTTTCGTGCAACTTGGAAAGAATGTCTGCGAACGCACGTCTCTTCATCGCATCACTGCTGTCGTATCCGAGAACATGATCCCGGCGATCCGGTTCATCGCCTTCCCAATACAAGCCGCCATGCGCTTTAGGGACTTCATTCGTGCCCACCGCAATGATTTCACCCTCCTCGGTCGCGATCGCCGCGCCAACTTGTCTCCCGAGCTGAGCCGAACGTAGCGCCGCGGCCTGTGCGTGAAACATTGCATATTCATCGCGGCGCGGCGTGGGGAACGGATAGCCGAAAACCGCTTCGACGAATCTCATGATCGCGCGGCGCATTTCCGCAGGTTCATTCACGTTGACAAAGAGGTCGGCGAGTGGAAACGTTCCGCGGACATTCTGGCCGTATTCCTTTAACTCAGATTCATCGCGGCGAATGAGTTTTTCCGCGTACTCCAAATACTCGTGCGATTGCATCGAATTGTGAGAATCGGCGATTCTTCGGGCCATAGATTTCACAATCATCTCGCGTTTCGCACTCGCCGAAATTAGAACAAAACGCAGACCATAGATTCTTCGCAGCGTCGCGACCTCATCGGGGTGTTTGAGCGATCGCAGCAGAAAGGCTTTTCGCTGACACGGGATGCGTTCATCGCCGGTGGTATCTAGCCGGCACTCGCGAATAGCACCTATGGCGAGGAGCGCAAGAGCATCGCCAGCCTTTAGAAGCTCCCGAAATTCGTTGCCCGCGTCCATGTGGGCGTGAATGCGCTCATCCTCGAACATTGGCTTTTCAAGACTCGGCCATCGTCCAAGATCATGCAGAAGCTGGCTGAGTCGTATCTCCTCGCAGGTGTAATGTACGCTGGAAAGGACCTCACGCAATACCGCCACGACCTGGTCAAAATCAACACCGACGGGACCCACCAAGCCGATCATGATCTCTGGGCCGAGGTCTTTGCTGACGCCTGCCGCGGCGTCAGTTGGCTTGTCTGGATCAATCGGCGTCGTATGCACAACCAATACTGATCCATGCGAGGCCCGAGTCAGGTCCGTCAGTACAACACTACTGCTTCCAAAATTCCTCGGTTTTGAAGACAAACCCAGGCAGGACGGGATGGCCGTGAAGGGTTGAAGGATTTTCCAGACGTTCCACCGGCTGCCCCGGACGGTAGATGTGTACGACTTTCTTGAACGGGTCGATCAACCACGCCAGTTGAACGCCGTTGGCGATGTACTCCTCCATCTTAGCCTGCAGCATTCTGAATCGAACAGGGCGGCTGTCGCTGGGGGACATCAGCTCCAGGACGAAATCAGCACAGAGGATGGGAATCTTGTATTCCTGTTCTTCCTCATCTAACGCTTCCCATCGTTCGCTCCGGACCCATGCTCCGTCGGGTGCCCTTTTCGAGCCGTTTGGAAGACCGAACAATGTGCCGGGAACGAACGTGATTCCCCTGCCATCCTTTCTCGCCCAATCGTCAAGGTCGCCGAAAATGATGCTATTGCGTTGGCCGGTTCCCGGTCCTGGGAGCGCCATGATCACCAGTTCTTTCTGGGCCGTGAATTCGAGATGAAGTTCGCGATTGTCCGCGCAAAGCTCGATAAATTGTTCGTCGGAAAGCGCGACATTTTCGAGGTTCAGGATCACCCAGTCTTCGCCAATTTGTTCTTCGATCAGGGGCGTACGGGTCATATCTCTACTCCTGCCCAGGATTGTATCGCATGAGGTATGCCAGGATAGAGTCGTGGAATTGGCCGCAGATTACGCAGATAAACCTTCCTCATGAACGGTGTCTGTGTGATCTGCGGCTTCTTCAGACTATCGCCCCGCTGCGGGGATTTGCACAATGTCGGCGCCGATGGCCGAGGACTGGCTCACGTTGACTCTGCGTGCGGCGTCTTCATTGCGCGAGATGAAGCGGTCGTTGAAGTAGGCGCCCTCCGGCATGTTCTGCCATGAAATAAGGATGTAGTTGCCGGGCGCGACGCCTTGAATTCGGAAGCGTCCAGCGGCGTCGGATCTAGCCGTGTAGTAAAGAGCGCGATTCAGACGCCGTTCGCGCGGCGGTGCGAGCACGGCCGTAGCGCCGGCCACGGGCTTACCCGCGGCGTCGCGGATCACGCCTTCGACAGTGCGGGCCCCGGAGCGGATGATGACTTCCAGGGGCGTGGGCGGTTCCTTTCCTACATCGAATCCGGAATCGAAAACGCTGACCGCGCCTTGCCGCACATCCGCCAGATAGTAGTCCGGCGGCAGCCCCGGGCCGAGCAAAGCCCGCCAGCGCCCCGTGGGAACGGCGCCGATCATGAACCCGCCGTTCTGGCTGTTGGCCAGGACCGGCCGGTTCGTCACGCCCTGATACACGCCGGCGCGGGCCGCCGAGCCGTCCGCTTGCAAGTAGACGCGCGTGGGAACCGCGCCGGGCGCGCGGCCGTCGACGGAAACGGTTCCCGTGACGCGGACGTTCGGATGGATGTCCAGCACGACGCCTGTAATGTCTTGATCGACAACCTGGACATCCGCGCTTGCAAAGGCCAAGCCGGAGCCGCCGTCCGGATTCTGCTCTCGCACCCACGCGCGCAGATTGTAAACGCCCGGCGGAACTCCTTTAAGGTCGAATTCGCCGACGTACAATCCGTCGCCTGCTTTTGGCAGGTTGGCGTCCAGGACCGGCGTGGCATACGTGTCCGGAACATTCGCATCCCGACGGCGGATAGCGTAATTCGCTGTCACATACGTAGTGTTGCGGGGGACATTGCTGCGAATGGTTCCTTTAACGTGGAATGTGGGAATCTTTCTTATTTGTACGTCGATGCCGGACACAGGCGATTCGCCCCGCACAAACACGGGAATCGCCATGCCGACATCCGGAGTTCCCGGATAGTACGTGGGCGCCGGTGGATAGCCGCCATCAGGTCGTGGCGCAGCAGCCGTAGACTGCGACAACCCCGCTTCGTCGGGCCTGATTCCTGGCGTCGCTGCAACGAGGTATTCGCCTGGAGTAAGCCAGAAGAGCCGGTACTCGCCTTCGTCGTTCGTACTTTTTGCTGCGGCCGGTTCGAGCGTGGGAAGACCGGCCCGATACGTCACGGCGAATGCCTGGACGGTAACGTTCGTTTGGGGCAGTCCGGCGGCGTCTGTGATTTTTCCCGTGATCGTAGCGCCTCGCGCCATTGGAACCTCGACGGCCGTGGCCCTCCCCGCATGGACCACCACCGCCGCCGGGAACGTATCTGCCGATAACGGGAAGTAGCCGTCACGCAGTGATCGAATCGTGTAGCGGCCAGGCAGAACATTATTGATGACGAAGCGGCCGACGCTGTCGGCCCTTCCCACAAATCGCGCGTCGTTAGCCGCCTCGAACTCCGCGATGGCTGTAATGACCCCAGGGTTTGTCATGGAGACGTTGCGCGCGGCTGCGGCGTCGGAAACGTACTGCATGTATCGGGCGTCAATCACGCCGTCGGGCGGGGCGCTGATCGCCACGCCGCGGTTCTTGAAGAAGGTCTGCAATTGGGCGAAAGCGCCAGGGTCGACGGGCCCCCCGGACAGCCAGACCTTCGCCTCGGGAACAGGGGCGCCTGTGGAGGCGTGCACAACGATTCCCTGGATCGTGCCGGTGTCCGCCAGATATTGACGCGCCAGTTCCGCCAAGTCCTTCTGATCGGAATAGGACTGGAGGACTTCCTGGTACAAGCGCCTGCTCTCGGCGGCTTGCCCGAGTTTTTGGTAAGAACGCGCGGCGGCCATCAACGACTGAGCCGCGAGAGCGCGATCGGAGACGGATTCTCGTGCGGCGCGCTCGTAAAGCTGAATAGCTTGCTCGAGATTGCCGGCGGCGCGCTCCTGCACGAGCGCCTGGTTGAAGAGTTCCTGTGGGGTCTGCGCCTGAAGCGTCGATGCGACGCCGAGAAGCATCGCGGCTAGCACCCAAATTGTGTGTCTCATGTCACCTCTCTTTGCAAACGTAAGCGGTGTTCTGACCTTAGAGGCGCTCATAGAGCGCCGCCGTCAACAACAGCGGCTTCGAGCGTAGAGCGTTACTGCAGGCTGAATCTTCACGACGTCTTCGCCTGTTTGCACAATTTGCGCATGGAACTTGTCATGAATTTTCAATCCCCGACGAACCGGTAGCCGATTCCGTGGACCGTCAGTAAATGCTTGGGAGACGCCGGATCGGACTCGAGTTTGGAGCGGAGAAGCGCAATGTGATTATCGACCGTCCGGCTGACCGGATAGGATTCGTATCCCCAGACCTCGTTCAGTAGTTCATCGCGGGTCACCGCGTCGCCGGCTCGCGACGCGAGGAAACGGAGGACGGCGAATTCCTTGCGAGCCATTTCCACCTGTCTCCCGCTCTTGCGCGCTTCGTACCGGCGGAAGTCCACTTCGACGTCGCTGAACCGGAGCGAGTCCGGCAGGTCGGGTTGCGGTTGCGCGCGCCGCAGAAGAGCGCGCACGCGCGCCATCAGTTCCTTCACGGAGAAGGGCTTCGTTACGTAATCATCGGCGCCCATGTCAAGGCCGGCCACGCGGTCCGCTTCTTCGCTTTTCGCGGTCAGCATCAGAATAGGCGTGTGCACGCCCTCGCCGCGCAACTTGCGGCAAAGTTCAAGGCCGCTGACGCGCGGCATCATGAGATCGAGCACGATGAGATCGGGCCTGTGCACGCGCTGCATCCGAGCGCCGGCTTCGCCGTCTTGAGCGGTGAACACTTCGTAGCCTTCGAACCGCAGATTGTCCGCGAGTCCGCGCAAGATGGCCGGGTCGTCTTCCACAACCAGTACTTTTGTCACGCCCGCGCCTCCGATGAAATCGGAATCCGAATGGAGAAGGTACTTCCTTTGCCGGGAGCGCTCTGCACGTCGACCGATCCTCCATGCGCTGCGGCAATGTGTTTCACGAGCGTAAGGCCGAGGCCGGTTCCAGCGACGGAATCGGTATCCGCTGAACGGACGCGGTAGAACTTCTCGAAGATCCGAGCCTGGTCTTCCGGCGAGACGCCGATGCCGTGATCAGTTACGGCAATGACGGCGTCGCCGTCATTGCGTCCGCAGCACAGCTCGATCTGCCGCGAGTCTTTGGAATACTTCATGGCATTGGAGAGGAGATTCAATATCGCCTGCTCAAGGGCGTCGGCGTCGGCAGAAACGCTTGGAACGTTCTGGTCAATGGAAACCTTCAGATTGAAACCTTGTTGCGAAAGCGGATATTGCATCGCGCGGGCCGCGGAGCGCACCACGTCCGGCAGCGCCGCAGGACGCAAGCGGTAAATCTTCTTGCCCTGCTCGATTTTCGAAAAATCGAGCACGTTGTCCACAAGGCGGGCGAGCCGTTCGCTCTCATTCACAATCGTTTCGAGATATTCGCTTCGAGCGATTTCATCACGCGCGCGGCCGAGCACGAGCGTCTCGGCGAACATCCGGATCGCGGTCAGCGGCGTCTTCAGCTCATGCGATACGCTGGCGACAAAGTGGGAGCGCAATTCCGCCATTTGAAGCTCGCGATTCACGCCTCGAAGGAAGAGATATCCGCTGAGAACGGCGAGAATCAGAATCAGCCCCATGCCGCAAGCGATCAACGCGGCGGTCGTCCTATTGCCCGCGAAAGAACGATTCGGATCAAGTTCGAGCTCGACGCCGCGGAAGCCGGGACTGAGTGTATAGCTATCGGCGGTTTTCGTGGAGCGGAGCACGGTTCCCGGAGGCGCCACTTCGCGCGCGGAAACCCCGAACAGCAGCAGACCGAGCGTCGGCGCCGGCGTCAACTTCAGCAGCCACGGATCGTTCCCGTAGGCAACCCACTGCATTTCGGCCAGAGGCTGAATGACCTGGGGGAAATCCTTGAGCAGAGCCTGCATCTGCTCAAAATCCTTTTGCTGCCGGCCAGTCTCCGCGTACGCCCGATTGGCGGCGTCCGTCGCGATCGCCGCCAGGAGCGACCGGATCATGGTTGTTTGCGACGGCTCCCGGAAGCGGACGCTTTGAACGGCGCCTACAAGATAGTCCTCGGCGGCGTGGAGATCGAGCTTCAGTGAAACCAGCCGTTCGGCGGCGTAAAGAGCAAAGGGCATTCCCGCGTCGTCGCTGGTTGTGCTGCATTCGCGAAGCATCTCATGGTAGACCGGCTTGGCCTCGTCGGACTTGCCGGACTTGACGAGAACGCGCGCCAGCATCAGGCGCGCGTCGCAGCGTTCTTCGCGCTGCCGTGCTTCCGACATCGCCGTCCGATATGCGGCGGCAGCGCCCGCGAAATCCTTCGATCGAAATTCGCGGACTTCTCCAATTTCTTTGTTCGCAAGAAAGCGCGGGCTGGGAAAGGCCGGAGTCTTTCGCCTTTCCCAAGGAAGCACAAGCTCGTTGCCGATGACCGGCGTTGCAAACACGATCGCTGCGTCGGCCTGGCGCGCGGCGCGAGTGGAATCCCGGGCGGTTACGCGCCGATTGATTTCTTCAAATCGGATCTTTTCGAGTCGTTCTTCCAGTTCCCGCTTCGCCTGTTCGACCGCTTCACGCCGGAGTCCCGGCTCGCGCTCCCTTTCCAGCTCCTGGCCCTGGAGAAGGAATCGATACGTGAGCACAGACAGCGCCGTCGCCGGCAGCACGACCGCCGCGAGGAATAAGATCAGTTGACGAGTGCGGCGATTCATCTGGATTTCCGAAAGATTCTAGCCTGCGGGTTCGAATCCTGTCGTCACGAAATTGTCATGGATCACCCCTTCTGAGTGTATGGCCGCCGGGACGTTTTCATGACAAAACCTTTGCAGACCCGTGATGCAGCGAGCCGCGGCCCCACGTAGATTCACCGCCATGACGCGCATTGCCATTATTGAAGACGATCCGGCGATCCTTCGCGGGCTCGCCGACAATCTCCGCCACGAGTCCTACGACGTGCTGACCGCATTGGACGGTGCTGATGGATATCGTCTGGTGTGCGAAAGCCGGCCGGACCTCGTGATCCTCGACCTGATGCTTCCAAGACTCGGCGGCCATGAGGTCTGCCGCCGTCTGCGTGAGGAGGGAATCGGTACGCCGGTCATCATGCTGACGGCTGACAACCAGGAAGCAAGCCGTGTGAAAGGCTTCGAGGCGGGCGCCGACGACTACGTGCGGAAGCCGTTCTCATTGAGAGAACTGCTGGCGCGAATTGCCGCGATCCTTCGCCGTTCCCAGCAGTTCGGCGGCGCCGCGAACCCCAACGAACTCGCCGAAGCGCGGCGCATTCAGAGGGGGCTGATGCCCGAAAAGATTCCACAGGGGCCTTGTCTTGAAATCGCAGCCGTTTGGCGCCCAGCCGGAGTTGTGGGCGGCGACTACTTTGACGTGATCAAACTCGATGACAACACGATTGCCGTGTGCATCGCCGACGTCAGCGGCAAAGGGCTGCCCGCCGCGATGATCATGTCGAACGTGCAAGCTGCGGTTCGGGCGTTGGCGTCTGATGGCGCCAGTCCCGCGAGATTGTGTGAGAAGGTGAATCAAATGATGTGCGTCAACACGCCGGGCAATGCCTTTGTCTCGATGTTCTACGCCGTCATCGACCCCGCATCCCAACGGCTGCTCTATTGCAACGCGGGCCACAATCCGCCGCTGACGGTCTCCTCAGGCGGCGCTATCCGGGCGCTCGACTGTGGCGGCATCCTTGGGGTTTTTCGCGACTGGCGCTATGACGACTTGGAGATTCCGATCGAATCCGGCGACTGCATCGTTCTCTACACCGACGGCGTGACGGAAGCGCGCAGCTCCGCAGGCGAAGAATTCGGCAGCCAGCGCCTGGCCGACGCCCTGTTACAGTCGCGCTCGGGTTGTGCGGTCGATTTGGCCGATGGCGTTGTTGAGGCGGTCCGCAGCTTCACCGGCGGCGTCTTTCATGACGACCTCACCCTAATCGCGTTGTGCGCTACGCGCCGCTAGCCGTTGCGTGAATCCGCTTGCTCCAGCCGCCGCGTTTCCTGCCACGTGTACCAGATCCGTTGCGAGACGGTCCAGTTGGAGAGGATGGCCATCACCCAGAGGACGGCCGGCATGCGATTGAAGAGCGCGCCGATGATCAGCAGGACCACGCGTTCCGGCCTTTCCAGGAAGCCGACTTTGCAGGCCGGAATCAAAGACTCTGCGCGGGCGCGCGTGTAGCTGGTCATGACGGAGCCGATGAGGACGAGGCCGGTGAGGACAACGTAGAAGATGCTGCCCATCTTGGCATACCACACGACGATTCCGAGCAGCAGAATCACGTCGGAATAGCGGTCGATGACGGAATCGAAAAACGCGCCGAATTTCGTAACGCGCCGCGTCCGCCGAGCGACTTCGCCGTCGACGATGTCGAAGACGCCGCCGAATAGCACGACCAGCCCCGCCCAGAGCAGAAGGCCGCGCGCGAACAGCACAGCTGCGAAGGCGTTGATGATCAGGCCGATGAGCGTGAGGACATTGGGATTCACCATCAGATCCGACAGCCAGGTGACAAGCGAATCCAGGACTCGCTTGCCCCCCGCGCCGATACGGCCGCTGATGGATGTGGTCGCCTGCATCAATCAGTCTCTAGTTTTGAGGATCGTGCATCGTACTGAATCGCAGAATTTCGAACGTTCTCACTCCGGACGGTATTCTCACCTCCACCGTGTCGCCTTCGCGCTTGTTCAGCAGACTGCGGCCGATCGGCGACGTCGTGGAAATGAGACCCTGCCCGACATTGGCGTCTTCGCTGGTGACCAGCTTATAGGTGATTTCTTCGTTCTTGTCTACATCGAGAAGCAATACGGTGGAGCCTAGCGAAATGCGGTCCCGCGGAATCTTGTCGAAGTTGATCAGCGAAAGGTCGGCCAGCCGCTGCTTCAATTGGGCGAGCCGCGCCTTCACCAGATCCTGACGTTCCCGCGCCGCTTGATAGTCGGCGTTCTCGCTGAGATCGCCGAGAGCTGCAGCCGTTTTGAGCGCGCGCGGCAGCTCTTCACGAAGTTCTTTTTCCAGCGCCTGAATTTCTTCTTCTAGTCTTTTCCTGGGGTCTGCGCTCATTGCCGTCCTTAAAACAACCTGACTGTGATCGTCAGGAACTTCCTGGGATCTTGTCTGAAATCGTACAACAGTTTCTGGATCTCGGACGCCGCCTGCGTCAGTCCGTTGTACAGCGTCGGATCCTTGAGGAGCTTGCCGGCAGTGCCTTCGCCTTTTTCCATGGACGCGGCGATCGCGTCGAATCGGTCGATGGTCGTGTTGAGCTTATTGTAAAGCGCGTCGTCTTTGGTGATGCGGCCCAGGGTCCCTTCGCCGCGAGCGATGCCGTCGGTGATGGAATTCAGCCGTGCGACGAACTGATTCGACCTGTTGTAGAGTTCGGGATCCTTGTAGAACTTGCCGAGAGTTCCTTCTCCTTTTTGGATCGTCGCCACCAGCGTGTCCACGCGATCCAGCATAACGTCGACGCGCCGGTACAGCGCGTCGTCGGAGACCAGTTTGCCCACTGTCCCTTGACCGGTGCGGATGTCTTCAACGAGAGACTTTGCTTCGAGCGTCGTCGCATCCAGGTTGTCGTAGATGGAGGAATCCGTCAGAAGCTTTCCAAGAGTTCCTTCGCCGCGATCCACGCGCTCGGACATTTTGACGATCTGATCGCTCAGCACATTGAGGTTGGCGATGAAGTCGTTCGTTCCCGTGACGATCTGCCGGATGTCGCCGGCCTCCGAGCCCTGAAGGTAGCCGCCTTCGGGAACGACGGTTCCTTCTTCGGTGCCGCGCGTGATTTCAACGTTCTTGTTGCCAAGGAGGCCGATGGTCCCAATGCTGACAACCGAGTCGGAGCGGATGATGTTCTCGTATGTCCGATCGAGCCGCATGGCGATTTCGACAGAGCGGTTGGGATCGGCCTGCGGCGAGATTTTGACGGACGTTACATTGCCGATGGTGACGCCCTCGAGCCAGACTTCAGCGCCGTCGCGCAATCCGTTGGCGGACGGAAAATAGGCATAGACGGTGTACTTGCGGGTGAACAGCCCCGATTCGCCGCCGACGAAGAAGATGGCGGCCGCCAGAAGCAGAAAACTGAAGATTACGAGCAAACCGACGCGGAGTTCAGTCCACGCGAGTGATCGACGTTGAGCCATATTTTTCTCCAATCAAGCTAAAAAGCGTTTAACGTACGGGTCGTCGGACCTTCGGAGTATTTCGTCGGGTCCCTCGAAGACGATTTTTCCGTCCCGCAGCATGACAAAGCGAGTATTGGCGATGCAGAGGTCCTGTCCCTCGCGATAGAAGCGGATTCTGCCGTCGCCGTTGACGGCGTATTCGGTTGCCAGGGTGAACGCGTCGCGCATCCGATGAGTCACGAACACTCCAGTGACTCCCTTCAGGTCGCGCAGCGCAATGATCAGTTCGTTGATTTTTCGCGACGTCACCGGGTCGAGCCCGGCGGTCGGCTCGTCGTACAAAATGATGTCCGGGTTGCTGATCAGCGCGCGGGCTAGGGCGACGCGGCGCTTCATTCCGCCGGACAGTTCAGCGGGATATTTGTCGATGGCATCGGCCAAATCGACAAAACCCAAGCTCTCGCGCACGCGCGATTCGACTTCGTCATCGTCGAGGCCGGCTTCGTACAGCCGATACCCGACGTTCTCACGCACGGTCAATGAATCGAAAAGCGCTGATTCCTGAAATACCATGCCGAGTTTTTGCCGCACTTCTGTTAGATCGCTTTCGTTCAAATCCGTAATGTCCCGGCCCTGAACAAAGATCCGGCCCCCGTCGGGCTTTTCCAGGCCCATGATCAGCTTCAGAATCGTTGATTTGCCGGAGCCGCTGGCGCCGATGACGATCTTCGTCTCGCCTTTGTGAACTTGAAAAGACACGCCGTCGAGCACCGTGTAGTCTCCGTAGAACTTGACGACATCCCTCAGTTCAAGCGCGGGCTGGATCATGTGTAGGCCAGAATGACGCGCGTCAGGAGCAGATTGAAAACCAGAATCAGAATCGACGCGGCGACGACGGCTTGAGTGGTCGAGCGTCCCACCCCCTGCGTTCCTCCGTAGGTGCGAAGACCGCAATGGCAGCCGATGAGCGCCACTGTTGCGCCGAAGACCACGGGTTTCAGCAGGCCGCCGAAGAGATCCATGTAGACCAGGCCGTCCCACGCGGAACTCAAATATTGCGTCGAGTTCAACCGCAGGATCTGCACGGCGACAAACAGCCCGCCAAAAATTCCGACTGCATCGGTCACGATGGTGAGTACGGGGAGCATTGTCGTCGTGGCCATGACGCGCGGAACCACGAGCTTCTTGACCGGATCGGTTCCGAGCGCCCGCATCGCATTGATTTGCTCGGTCACGAGCATCGAGCCGAGCTCGGAGGCCATTCCGGATCCCACGCGTCCCGCAACCATCAAGGAGGCGAGCACGGGGCCCAACTCACGAACCAGTGAAATGGCCACCAGCCGTCCCGTCAGGTCCGTTGCGCCGAATTGCGCCAGGCTCGAAGAACTCTGCAGCGTAAGAACCGCGCCGGTGAAGAAGCCGGTCAGGATCACCACGCTCAGGGAGCCGACGCCGATCAGTTCCATCTGAACCAGGATATCCCGAACGTAATAGGGCCGGCGAAACGCCCTGATGAAGGAATTCGCTGCCAGGTATACGACGTCTTGCACCTCCTTAACAGCGCTTCGAGGTGAGAACGGCATCGCATGCATCGTAACGAAACGCCTCTTCTAATTCAAGCAGTTACGGGGATGGGATGCAGCAAGCCTTGATAACGGCCAACGAAATTAGCCGCAGATTACGCAAGTGCTATGACCCCCTGCGTTGATCCCACGCGCATTTCTCCCCCTTTGAGGGGGAGAGCGCGAGCGCCGGCGAGCGCAGGGGGTCATGTTCAAAGCTCTCGCATGTCCGGGGAGCAAGGTATACTCCGCTCATGTTGAGTTTCAAAACTGCGGGCGAATCCCACGGACAGGCGCTCGTGACGATTGTCGAAGGATTGCCGGCGAATCTACCCGTAGACTTCGACTTCATCGACAACGAACTGCGGCGACGGCAGTGCGGCTACGGACGCGGCGGCCGTATGAAGATCGAGCGAGACCGCGTGCGCTTTCTCTCGGGCGTCCGCCATGGCAAAACATTGGGCAGTCCGATCGCGATGATGATTGAGAACCGCGATTGGCCCAACTGGGAAGAGACCATGTCCGTGCAGCCCGTGGCTGAGGACGCGGCTGCGAAGAGACGCGTCACGCGTCCGCGTCCCGGCCACACGGATCTGGCGGGATCGCTCAAGTACAACCAGGTCGACGCGCGCAACATTCTGGAACGGTCGAGCGCGCGTGAGACTGCTGCTCGCGTGGCCGCCGGCGCGCTCTTCAAAGTGTTTCTGCGCGGTTTCGGCATCGAGATCCTCAGCCACACGACGGCGATCGGGCCGGTGAAAATTCCCGATGGATTCGCGGTGACATGGGAACAGCTCGAAGAGATTCGCAATGACGATGTCGTCCGATGCGTTCTTCCGGATGCCGCGTCCCACATGGTTGCAGAAATTGAGAAAGCGCAGAAAGCCGGCGACACTTTAGGCGGTACGTTCGAAGTCATTGCGCGTGGAGCGCCGACCGGACTCGGGGCCCATATCCGATGGGACCTGCGACTGGACGGACGTCTGGCGCAGGCGGTCATGTCCGTCAACGCCGTGAAGGCCGTCGAGATCGGCGACGGCGTACGAATCGCGTACGGCCGAGGTTCGGAAGCCCACGATGAGATCGCTTACGACGCCGCTTCGAAAAGGTTCTACCGCTTCAGCAACCGGGCGGGCGGCATCGAGGGAGGCATCACCAACGGAGAGGCCGTTCGCGTCATCGGATATTTGAAGCCTATCCCAACGCTCAAGAAGGCGCTGCGATCGGTCGACATGATCACGAAAGAGCCGTTCCTCGCCCAGCACGAGCGCTCCGACACTTGCACCGTTCCCGCGGCCGGAGTGATCGCCGAATCCATGGTGGCGTTCGTCCTGGCTCAAGCGTTTATGGAAAAGTTCGGAGGCGATTCCATGGAGGAGACCTCCCGGAACCACGCCGGCTACCTGGAGCAGTTGCGCGACTATCCGACTTTAGGATAGCCGTCCGCCGCAGCCCCCATGTAACATTGGACTTGTGATACGCCCGATCATGCTTTACGGCGCTGAAGTCTTGGAAACGCCGTCGGCGCCGGTGACCAATATTTCAGACAACGAAATCCAGCTTGTCCGGGACATGGTGGAAACGATGTACCACGCGTCGGGCGTCGGCCTGGCGGCGCCGCAGGTCGGCGTCGGCAAGCGCATCATGGTGACGGATCCGACGGGCGGCGAAAAAAAGAGTCAGATCATTACGCTTATCAATCCTGAAATCGTCTCGAGCGAAGGCGAACAATATGAGGATGAGGGCTGCCTGAGCATACCGGGATTCTCCGCAGCCGTCGTGCGGCCGGCGCGCGTGGTTCTGAAAGGCCTCGATCTCAACGGCAAAGAGGTTTCAGTCGAAGGTCGCGATCTTCTCGCTCGGGCGTTTTGCCATGAGATGGACCATTTGAACGGCGTGGTCTTTCTGGACCATCTGAGCTTCCTCAAGCGCGACATCATCCGCCGCAAGATCAAGAAACTCATGAAACAAGGCGAGTGGAAGCGATAGGCGTCCGGCTGGTCTACATGGGTACTTCCGCATTCGCCGTTCCCACCCTCCGCGCTCTGTTCGAGGCGGGGTACTCGATTGCGGGCGTCGTCACCCAGCCGGATAAGCCCGGCGGCCGCGGCCATTCGCTGCAGGCGTCGCCGGTGAAACAGGAAGCGGCGCGGCTGCATCTCAGCGTGTATCAACCCGCGACATTAAAGGATGACGCGGCCCGCGCGTTGTTCGAGGCATTGCAGCCGGACATGCTGGTCGTGGCCGCATACGGGAAGCTGGTTCCCCCGTGGCTCATCGCGTTGCCGCGCTATGGCGTGCTCAATCTGCACGGTTCGCTCCTCCCGAAATATCGGGGCGCGGCGCCCATTCAAAGAGCGGTTGCGAACGGTGAGAGAGAAACAGGCGTGTGCACCATGCGCATCGATGAAGGGCTGGATACGGGGCCGGTCTATCTCTGTGAGAAGACGCCGATTGGTTCCGACGAAACATCCGAAGATGTCTCGATCCGCCTCGCGACTTTAGGAAGCCGCCTGATGATTCGAACCGTGGAGGGCGTGGTAACTGGAACGTTGCAGCCGGCGCCCCAGGATCCCACGCAGGCCACATACGCCCCGCCGCTCAAGAAAGAGGAAGGGCGCATCGATTGGACCTGGCCCGCGCCCATCGTTCACAACAAGGTTCGGGGCTTTCGGCCCTGGCCTGGAACCGTGACGAAATTTCGTGACGCCGTTTGTAAAATTTTGCAGTCCAAAGTGGGACAGGCCACGCCTTCGGCGGCGGCCCCTGGCACGATTCTTGCAACCAAGCCCTCGTTGGCCGTGGTTTGCGGGGACGGGACGCTTCTCGAGGTGGTCGAGATTCAGGCGCCCGGGCGGAAACCCTTAGCAGGCGTGGACTTTGCCAATGGCATGCGAATCCGGGCGGGTGAAAAATTTGAACCGGTTGTAGATAATGACCAAGGTTAGGGGGCAGGACGGAGAGTCCGTTGTCAAATGTCAAATGGCATGTTGTCGAATGTCAAAGGACATCGCACAACAGCCAACTGACATCTCACAACCGCGCCTCCCACGCGCGTCCTCACAGTAGATGGTGGCGTTGATGAGCACCAGGTCCGAACCCAAGACGTCAGGCCGCCTGGCGAGGCTGTCGAGTCTCGCGCTCATGGCTGCCATACTCGTTGTGGCAGGGACCCTTAGCGCCTTGACGGCGATGCGCTTTGCAATTCGGGGAAGAGAAGTTGCGGTGCCCGAACTGATCGGGAAGACCGAAGAAGAGGCGCGGCGGTTGCTTGAGGATAAGGGATTGGCCATGCGGGTCTCGAACACGCGGTTCAGCGAGCTTCCGGAAGGACGCGTCGTCGAGCAGTTTCCCAATGCGGGAGCGAGATTGAAAACGAGCCGAAGCGTAAGGGTCTTGCTGTCGCTGGGGAATCGCAAGTACGCGGTTCCCAATCTCGTAGGGGCGAGCCGGCGGGCCGCCGAATTGACGCTGGCCCAGAGCCATCTCCGCCTGGGCGCGACGCTGTACGCTCATACGACGGAAGGCGAGCCCGACACGATCGTCTACCAGTCGCCGCCTCCGGGTTCGCAGGGCGGCGCGGATCCATCGGTCAACATTCTCATATCGCGCGGGCCGCAGGAGCAGTACTACATCATGCCGGACCTGATCGGCCGTCCGGCCGAGCTGGTGGCGTCGCGCGCCCGGAGCGAAGGATTTCGCGTCGGAAAGCTGAGCTATCGCAAGAGTCAGGGCGTCGAGCCGGGCGTCGTGATCCAGCAGAAACCGCAGGCCGGGTACCGCGTGTCCAAGAACGACACGATTTTCCTGGATGTGAGCCAGTGAGCATTCGCCTAGCGCCTTCCATTCTTTCCGCAAACTTCGCCGCTCTCGGCGACGATATTCGTGCCGTTGAAGAGGCGGGCGCGCACTTGTTGCATGTCGATGTGATGGACGGCCACTTTGTTCCAAACATCACGATTGGGCCGCCGGTTCTGAGGTCGATTAAGAAAGTCACAAGGCTGCCGCTGGACGTTCATTTGATGATTTCCGATCCGGACAAGTACATTCCGGCCTTCGTCGACGCCGGCGCCGCCATTCTCACAGTTCATGCCGAAGCGACGGTGCACCTGGACCGCACCCTGAACTTCATTCGTTCGCACAACGTCGGCGTGGGAGTTTCCATTAACCCGGCGACGCCGGTGGCTGCCGTCGAGCAGGTGCTGGGTCTCGTCGATATGCTGCTCATCATGAGCGTCAATCCCGGCTTCGGCGGACAGGAATTCATTCCCTACACTTTGGACAAGATCCGCCAGGCTCGAGCGCTCATCACGGAAAAAGGACACCGCTGCGTCATTGAAGTCGACGGGGGCGTGAACATGGACACGATGCAGTCCGTGGTGAAGGCCGGCGCCCAAGTGATCGTTGCGGGATCGGCCATCTTTCATGCGGTCGATCCCGCCCGTAAAGTCAAGGAGATGCTGGAAATGGCGGCAACGCTCGGTTATGATGCCAGCTACGTTTAGTGAGGTAATATGCGAAAGCTTTGGTTCTTGACCCTATGTTGTTTTCTTTGGGGATGCGGCAAAAGTGTCGAGGCGACCGCTCCGACAATAGCGGAACCCGACCGTGACCTGTACGAACAGGCCATGAAGCAGCTAAACAAGAGCCGATGGGACACAGGGCGACTGCTGCTTCAGACGCTCATTACTACCTATCAGGAAAGCGAATACCTGCCGCAGGCGATGTACGCCCTGGCAGAGTCGTTTTACCGTGAGGGAACGACGTCCGCTCTGACTCAGGCCGACGCAAAATTCAGAGACTACATCCTCTTCTATCCCGACACCGACCTCACCGACGACGCCCAACACATGATCGCCATGACGCACTTCCGGCAAATGGAGAAGCCGGACCGCGATCCGACCCAAGCGCGTCTTGCAGAAGTCGAGTTCAAGAAAATGATTGAAGAATATCCGGACAGCGACCTGCTGGACCCATCCAAAGAAAAGCTTCGCGAAACGCAGGAAGTGCTTGCGGAGGGCGTCTATCGGATTGCCAAGCACTATAGCCTTCGAAAAGCCTGGCCCGCCGCGACAAGCCGCTTCAAGGAGGTCATGGAAAACTATCCGGATTTTTCCAAGATGGACGACACGGTCTATCTCCTGGCGGAGTCATTGCGGGAAAGCAACAGAGAAGAGGAAGCTGCAGTCTACTACGCGCAGGTCGTTCGAGACTTTCCCATGTCGGAGCGCAGCCAGACCGCAAAGGAACGGCTTGCGGCTTTGAACATGCCGGTTCCCGATCCCAATCCGGTGGCGTTGGCGCGTTCTCAAGATCGTGACGAGGGCAAAAGCATGCTGGCCCGCGTCTTTGCAATGTTCAAGAGCCGCCCCGACGTCTCGACGGACACGAACGCGCACTCCGTCCTGGACGCTGAAAAGGCCGCGGCTGCCGCGGCCGCCCAAGAAGGCGGCGGGCGCAACGACGGCGATGGCCGTGGAGAATTCTCGATCGAACCGGTCGTTCAAGGACCGCCGCAGCAGGCAAACCGGCCAAACTGATACAAGCGCGGTATGCGAAGAACCATACTGGTGGCTGACGACAGCCCGACAATCCAGCGCCTAGTCGCTCAAACTTTCGCAGACGGAGACTTCGACATCATCGCCGTGAGCAACGGCGACGCCGCTGTCCGCAAACTCGACGAGACGCGGCCCGACGCGATTCTTGCCGACATCTACATGCCCGGAAAGAACGGCTACGAAGTCTGTACGTACGTGAAGAATCACGCCTCGCTGTCGTCGACGCCGGTCATCCTGCTTGTGGGCGCCTTTGACGCTTTCGACGAAGCAACCGCCCGCCGCGCCGGCGCCGCGGCCAATATCACAAAGCCGTTCGAACCGCAGGCCCTGGTCAGTCTGGTCCTGTCGGTCATGTCGGAGGAGCGCGCCGAGAGCGCGGCCGCGGTTGAAAGTCCTGCGGCCGTCGAAGACCCGCCGGCTGTTGCTGAGACTGAGATCGACGCTGAGCCGGACCCCCTGCCGCCGGCAGGCGGTCCGGCCGAATCCACCGACGACCTTTTAGGTCTCAATGAACTATTCAAGCCGCCCGAGTCTCCGTCCCGCCCCGCTTCACTGACTGAAGAAGAAGTCGACCGCATTGCCGACCGCGTCATCCAGAAGCTTTCCGTTCCCGTGATCGAAAGCATCGCCTGGGACGTTGTACCCGACCTGATGGAGAAGGTTCTTCGCGACGAATTCAAGCGAAAATCATGAAGGTGGAGATCTCCAAGACCTATAACCCGCAAGAGGTCGAAGGACGGTGGTACGCCTGGTGGGAATCCCAGGGATACTTCCGCGCCGATTCGCGCTCGACGCGTCCCGCTTTTTCGATCGTGATGCCGCCGCCGAACGTAACAGGCGCACTGCACATCGGGCACATGCTGAATAACACGGTGCATGACGTCATCGTGCGGCGCAAGCGGATGCTTGGATTCAACACGCTGTGGCTTCCGGGAATGGATCACGCCGGCATTGCCACCCAAAACGTCGTCGAACGCGAGCTGCGCAAAGAAGGGCTGACGCGGCACGACATCGGCCGAGAGAAATTCGTCGAACGCGTCTGGAAATGGAAGCAGGAGTATGGAGGGATCATTCTCCGGCAGATTCGACGCATCGGATCCTCCTGCGACTGGTCGCGCGAGCGGTTCACGCTCGACGAAGGACTGTCTCGGGCTGTTCGCGAGGTTTTCGTTCGTCTCTATCGGGAAGGCCTGATCTATCGTGGAAAACGCCTGATCAATTGGTGTCCCCGATGCATGACGGCGCTTTCAGACCTCGAAGTGAAGTACGAGGAATCGGATTCGAAGCTGTACTACATCCGGTATCCACTGAAAAACCGTCCGAGCGACTTCGTCGAGGTCGCAACCACGCGGCCCGAAACGATGCTGGGCGACACGGCCGTCGCCGTGCATCCTGACGACGCCCGATATTCAAAATACGCGGGCGATTCTGCCGTGCTGCCGCTGGTGGGGCGCGATCTGCCGTTCATTCAGGACGCCGCGGTGGATCCCGCGTTCGGCACGGGTGTGGTGAAAGTGACTCCCGCCCATGATCTCGCGGACTTCGAGATCGGCCAGCGGCACGGCCTGGAGCAGGTGAGCGTGATCGGTGAGGATGCGAAGATCACGGAAGAAGGCGGCGTCTACGCGGGATTGGACCGCCTCGATGCGAGGAAGCGCATTGTTAAGGATCTCGAGGCCCAGGGCCTGCTGGTGAAGACCGAGTCGCTGCGGCATAACGTCGGGCGCTGCGACCGCTGCTCCACCGTTGTGGAGCCGTTGCTGTCGACGCAATGGTTCGTGCGGATCAAGCCGCTCGCAGAACCTGCCATTGAGGCCGTTGAGTCGGGCCGCACGCGATTCGCGCCGGAAAACTTTGCGAAGATCTACTTCGAGTGGATGCACAACATTCGCGATTGGTGCATCTCGCGCCAATTGTGGTGGGGGCATCGCATTCCCGCCTGGTACTGCCGGTGCGGCGAAACGATCGTATCGATGGACGAGCCGGAACGCTGCACGAAGTGCGGATCGGACGAACTGCAGCAAGACCCGGATGTGCTCGACACGTGGTTCAGTTCGGCCCTGTGGCCGTTCTCGACGCTCGGATGGCCCGAATCCACGGACGATCTCAAGACCTTCTACCCGACGTCGCTGCTTGTGACGGGTTACGACATCATTTTCTTCTGGGTCGCGCGCATGATGATGTTTGGACTAAAGTTCGCCGGCGACGTCCCGTTCCGCGAGGTTTATATCACCGGCATCATACGCGACGCCGAGCGGCAGAAGATGTCGAAGTCGAAGGGCAACGTCGTCGATCCACTTGAACTGTGCGACCGCTTCGGCACCGACGCCGTGCGATTCGCGTTGGCCCGCATGGGCGCTCCAGGCGCCGACATCTCACTGTCAGAAGAGCTGCTGGAGAGCTATCGGAACTTCGCCACGAAAATCTGGAACGCCGCGCGGCTTATCTTCCGGTATGTCGACGAAACGGACCGGCTCGCGTCCGCCGCTGAACTGCAGAACTCGAATCTTGCCATTGCGGACCGCTGGATCCTGTCGCGCCTCGCGCAGGCCTCCCGGGAAGTCAACGCTTCTCTTGAGCAATATCATCTGCACGAAGCCGCGCGTACGGTTTACCGCTTCTTCTGGGATGAGTTCTGCGACTGGTATCTGGAGATGGTCAAGATCCATCCCGAGCGGTCAAAGGCTGCGCTGCACTATGTTTTCGAGAGTGCGCTTCGCTTGCTGCATCCGTTCATGCCGTTCATCACCGAAGAACTGTGGCAGAACATTCCGCATCGGGGAGACTCCATCGTTGTCGCGCCATTCCCGCAATACGACGCCGCGTTCGCGAACCGCGCCGTGGAGTCTCAGATGGAGAAAATCCAGGACGTCATCACGAAGATCCGGAACATTCGCGGCGAGATGAATCTGGATCCAAAGATCGCGGTGACGGTCCGCGTGGCGACGGCGGATTCTGAAATCAGCGCGATCCTGTCGGACGCGCGCGACTATATCTTCAGGCTCGCCCAAGTCCGGCAGGTCGAGATCGTCCCCCAACTCTCCGGCGACAAGATGGCCGCACGCGCCGTGGCGGCGGGCTGTTCCTTGGAAATCCCGCTGGCCGGCTTGATTGATGTGGAGGCGGAACGCGCGCGCTTGTCGAAAGAGGTTCAGAAAACGCGCGCCGAAATTGAGAAGCTGGAACGAAAGCTGGCCGACGCGGCTTTTGTGGCGCGGGCGCCGAAGGAAGTTGTGGGAGAAAACCGCCGGCGGCTGGCGGAATACCAGGACCAGTTGGGTAAGCTGATGGCGGGATTAGAACGGCTGGGTTGACCTGCGCGGTCATAGAAAGTGTGAACAAATCGGCACGAAGCATTCTTGACCCCCTGCCGCCTTCGGCGGCTCACCCCCTCAAAGGGGGAGTAAACGCTTCCCGAGCAGGGGGTCAAAACTCTGCTCGGCATTCATTCACGCCTTCATAGACCGCTACAGCTATGGACCTCTTTTCCATTCGCGACACACTCCTCGCCGCCATCCGCGAAGACTTGGGCAGCGGCGACATCACCTCACAGGCGACCGTTCCGGACCACAGACAAGCGGCCGCGCAGTACACGACGAAGCAAGCGCTCGTCGTGGCGGGCGTGCCGGTCGTCGCAGAGGCCGTTCGCCTTCTGGATTCCGATCTGAAGTTTCGCGCCGTCAGTCAGGACGGCGATTCCGTTTCAGAAGGCTCCGTCATCGCGGAAGTGCGCGGACGGGCGCGATCCATACTCGCCGCGGAACGCGTCACGCTCAATCTGCTGCAGCGGATGTGCGGCATCGCGACGCTGACGCGGGCGTACGTGGAGCGCATCGAGGGAACGGGCGCGCGCGTGGTCGACACGCGCAAGACGGCGCCGGGCCTGCGCATCCTCGACAAGTACGCCGTTCGATGCGGCGGTGGAATGAACCACCGCATGGGACTGTACGACGGCGTGTTGATCAAGAACAATCACCTGGCGTTTCATAGATCCGTTGAAGAAGCAATCCGTGAAGCCCGGTCGCGTCTTGGGCATCTCGTCAAGATCGAAGTGGAGGTCCGCCGCGTCGTAGATGTGCAGGCCGCGATCGACGGCGGCGCCGACGTCATTCTGCTCGACAATTTCACGCCCGAGGACACGCGGCAGGCCGCGGCGATCTGCGCCGGGCGCGTTCCGCTGGAGTCCTCAGGCGGCGTCACGCTCGAAAACATCCGCAGCTACGCCGAGGCCGGCGTCACCTACATCTCCGTCGGGGCGCTGACGCATTCGGCGCCCGCCGCCGACATTCACCTGCGCGTCACGCCTGCCGCATCGACGCGCGACGTGGTTTGAAGTTCGACGCCTCTCGCATGGACCGGAAACTCGATGCGCTGCTGTTCGCCCTGATGCAGAACATGACCATCACGGTTTCCGGTGAAAAGCTCGCCCGGGATCTCGGCGTGCCGCATTCGACGCTCGTCCGCTGGATCGACAAGCTCCGCGAGGCCGGCGTTTCCATCCACGGCGAGCTGTTCACGGGCTATCGCCTGCTGAAGGTTCCTGACGTCATGCTGCCGCAGCTCATTCGCCCACGGCTGCGCACCCATGAGTTTGGGCGAAGCCTCTACCACTTCTACCGAGTCGACTCGACCAATGCGTTCGCATTGCGGCTCCTGGCTCATGATCCGAAGGTCGCCAATGGGACGGTCGTGATCGCGGAATCTCAGACGGCCGGTCGCGGCCGGATGGGCCGGACGTGGCACTCGCCGCCTGAGAGCGGACTTTATGTTTCGTTGATATTGCGTCCGAAGATCGCATCGAGCCTCGCGCCCTTGTTTACGCTGGGCGCCGCCGTCGCCATGCATCATGCCGTCGAGCGCGAGACGGGGCTCGATGTCGACATCAAGTGGCCGAACGATCTGCTCGTGGATGGGAAAAAGGTCTGCGGAATTCTCGCCGAAATCCAGGCGGAACTCGATCGCGTGAACGCGCTCGTCATGGGAGTGGGCCTGAATGTGAACCAGGAAAGCTTTCCGCCGGACATTGAGAGCCGCGCAACATCGCTTCGTCTGGCGTCCGGCCGCCTGCAGTCCCGAGTGGAGATCTTTGCCGGTTTTCTTCTGGAATACGAATCGTTGTCGGACCGCTTCAGCCAAACAGGGCCGCCGGCGATCATCGACGAATGGACGGCGAATTCCAGCTTTGCTCAGGGACGCCGTTTGAAGATCGATGACGGCGTGCGCGTCATCGAAGGCGTCACTCGCGGTCTCAACCCGCTCGGCGCGTTGCGCATTGAGACGATGCGGGGTGGGATTGAAGAGGTTTATAGCGGGGATGTGGTTGCATGAAGTCGCAATTCACACTCGCCCCCATCGCGCTCATGGGATAATGCGCCGGCAGGAGAGACGTATGAAGCGTTGCGTATTCGCATTGGTCTTCGCATCCATGCTGTTGGCATGCACGCGTCCGGATCAACGATCCAATGAAACCTCGCAGCAGGCCGGCGGCGCGGCGGCGCCGGGCGACTGGATCATCGTTCGATATGAAGTCGACCCCGAGACGCTGAACCCGCTGCTTTTCACGACGGCGGCCGCTGGCCGGGCCCTGTATGGCGTGAATTATTCGCAGATCTTCGAAACTCTGCTGCAATACGATCCTGCCGACTGGTCGTTTACGAAGCCGGTGCTGGCGGAGTCGTATCCGGAAATTTCGCCGGATCACCTGACCTACACGTTCACGATCCGGGAACGCGTTCAGTGGCATGACGGACGTCCGTTCTCGGCGGACGACGTGTTGTTCTCGATCAAGGTTCTCATGTCTCCGCTCGCGGATACCGCGCGGCTGCGCGGGTATTTTTTGAATCTTGTCGACGTTCAGATTGTCGAAAGCCGCAAGGTCCGGTTCACGTTTTCGAAACCCAATTTCCTGAACGCCAACAATCTCGGCGGCGAGGCGCTGGGGATTATTCCAAAACACGTCTTTGATCCCGCCGGGCTCCTCGACAACCTGACCTATAAAGACATGATCGGCCCGAAAGGGCAGAGCGCCGCTGTCAAGAAATTTGCCGAGGAGTTTCATAAGCACCCTGCGAACCGCGTCCCGATTGGAACCGGGCCGTACCGTTTCGAGCGCTGGGAGAGCGGCAAGGAGCTGACCCTGGTTCGCAACGACGCGTATTGGGGGCGAAAGGCCTATCTGCAGAAGATCGTGTTTCGCGTTATCCAGGATTATCCCGCGGCGCTCACGGCATTGAAGGCCGGCGATGTGGATTTCAATCCCCGCATGACGCCGATTCAGTATGCGCAACAGACCAGCGGACAACAGTTCGAGTCCCAATTTGTGAAGGCGACGCACTCGCCGCCGCAGTACGCATTCATCGTGTGGAACGCCGATCGTCCTTTTTTTAAGGACAAACGCGTGCGCCAGGCGATGACCATGCTTATCGATCGCCGGCAAATCATCCAGACGCTGCGGTTCGGTCTCGGGAAGCTGACGGAATCCCACTTCAACCCGAGCTCTCCGGACTACAACAAGAATCTCAAGCCGTACCCATACGACCCGGCGCGCGCGGCGCAGTTGCTGGATGAGGCGGGATGGAAAGATGCGAACGGCGACGGAATCCGCGAAAAAGACGGCGTTCCGTTCCGCTTCACGTTTCTCGGGTCTGCAGGCAGCACGTTTACGGATCAATTGCTGCCGATTCTCAAGGAAGAGCTGCGCAAGGTCGGAATCGAGATGCTGGAGCGCCGCCTCGAGTTCACCGTCATGATCAAGAACCTGAGGGACCGTCAATTTGACGCCTCGACGCTGATGCTGGTGTCCCCTCTTGTAGCGGATCCGTATGAAACATGGCATTCCAGCTCGATTGCCAATCGTGGATCCAACTATGCCGGCTTCCGGAACGCCGAAGCGGATCGATTGCTCGAAGAGGCGCGGATGGAGTTCGATGCCGATAAGCGCCGCCAGCTTTATTGGCGCTGGCAGGAAATCGTCCACGAAGAGCAGCCGTATACGTTCCTCTACGTTCCTGAAGATCCTGCGGCGTACCACAAACGCTTTCAAAATGTCGTGTGGCAGCCGCCGGACCCGGGGTATGACCTGAATCAGTGGTTCGTGCCCCAGTCGCTTCAAAAGTACGCTCTGGCGCCCGCAAACTGATTGGTGTGCGCAGCTATCTGATCCAGCGCGTTCTTCTGATGATCCCGACGTTGCTCGGGATATCCCTGATCTCGTTTCTCATCATTCAACTCGCGCCGGGAGACCCCGCAACCATGCGCCTTGGCGGCGCGGAGGGCGTCCGCGATCAGGCGATGGCGGAGCAGATCATCCGCGAAACGCGAGCGCTCTATGGATTGGATCAGCCGCTGTACGTTCAATACTGGCGCTGGCTCAAGCGCGTGGCGACCCTGGACTTCGGACATTCGCTGCGGGATCACCGGCCGGTCATCGAGCGCCTCAGCGAACGCATTCCCGTTTCGATTCAACTCAGCGGAACCGCTCTGGTCGTTGCGTATCTGATCTCGATTCCGCTGGGAGTCTTTTCGGCGACGCATCAGTATTCGCTCGCGGATCGAATTGCCACGATCGCCGTCTTTACTCTCTACTCGCTTCCGAACTTCTGGATTGCCACGATGGCGATCGTGTATCTGGGCGGAGGCGATTTCTGGGACGTGTTTCCTGTTTTTGGGCTGCAGTCGGATGGATCCGAGAATTGGGCGTTCTGGACTCGCATTGAAGATCGCGCGTGGCATATGGCGCTGCCCGTCACGTGCATGACGTATTACACATTCGCGGCGCTGTCGCGGTACATGCGGTCCGGCATGCTGGAAGTGATCCGGCAGGACTTTATTCGGACGGCTCGCGCCAAGGGGCTCAGCGAACGGATTGTGGTGTACCGCCATGCGTTGCGAAATTCGCTGATTCCCATCGTCACGCTCATGGCGGATCTGTTGCCGGCCTTGATTGGCGGGAGCATTGTGGTTGAAACGATCTTTTCGATTCCCGGGATGGGACAGCTCAGCTTTCAGGCCGTTCAGGACAGAGACTATCCCATGATCATGGCGGTCTTCACCATCAGCGCTTTCCTGACGCTGGCGGGCATCCTGCTTGCGGACCTGCTGTATACGGTCGTCGATCCTCGCATCGCGTATGAGAAGAAATAGAGCTTCGAGTCCCGAGGATTACTGGAGCATTGTCGCGCGTGAGTTCCGGAGCAACAGGGTTGCGGTCGTCGCGCTGTGGATCGTCGCCGGGCTGTTTGCATTGGCGCTGTTTGCAGACTTCATCGCAAACGACAAGCCATTGATGATGCGCTACAAGGGCGGTCTGTATTTTCCCGTCGTAAACGATTACGCGGTCCGGCTCGGGATTTCGCGGCCGGCGTCTGAGTTTGTCAACATTTCCTACAAAGAATTCGTTTCCAGAAACTTCACCTCCGGCGATTGGGCGCTTTTCCCTCCGATTCGTTATTCGCCAAACGACGTCGACCTGCGGGCGGCGATCCAGCCTCCATCGGCCGAGCATTGGTTGGGGACGGATCAGATCGGCCGCGATGTCGCGAGCCGCATAGTGCATGGCTCGCGCGTTTCTCTATCGGTGGGCTTTGTTGCGGTTGGGATTTACGTCGTGATCGGATTGGCGATCGGCGCGCTGGCGGGGTACTACGGCGGGCTTGTCGACATTGCGGCGTCACGCCTGATTGAAATCATGCTCACGATACCGACGTTCTTCCTGATCATCACCGTCGTTGCATTCCTGCCGCAAAACGTGTTCAACATCATGGCGGTCATCGGGCTCACGAACTGGCCGACAGTGGCGAGGCTGGCCCGCGGCGAGTTTCTGAAGGCGAAGGCGCTGGATTACGTGGTGGCTGCCCAAGCGCTCGGCGCCACGGATTTTCGGACGATGTTCCGCCACGTATTCCCGAATGCGCTTGCGCCGGTATTCGTCGCCGCGACGTTCGGAATTGCGTCGGCGATCCTTGTGGAATCCACATTGAGTTTTCTTGGGTTCGGCGTCCCGCCGTCCACGGCAAGTTGGGGATCGATTCTCTCCAGCGCCCGGCAGATTCTGCCGGGCGGCTGGTGGCTGACGGTGTTTCCAGGCTTTGCGATCTTCTTGACCGTCACGTCGTATAACCTCGTCGGCGAAGGGTTACGCGACGCCGCCGATCCGCGTCTAAAAAATTAGCGCACAACGTATAATGGCGGGCGACGCATGCCTCGCATCAAGACCTTTTATGACGAGCTGGGCGTGGATCGGACGGCAACCGACGCTGAAATCAAGCACGCCTTCAAGGAGATCGCGAAAATCTACCATCCGGACAAGAATCCGCCGGATAAACAAGCCTGGGCGCACGAGCAGATGAGCCGCTTGAACTTCGTCGTTGAGACGCTGCTGGACAACGCAACGAGGAAGGAATACGACGATCTTGTCAAGAAATACGAAGAGCTGCCCGCGATCGAAGTTCCCAGGCGGCCGCCTCGGGAACAGAACGCGATCGAGCGGGAGTATGCGCAGGTGTCGGTGGAGATCATGAATCTGACCGGCAAATACGCCAACTGCCGGCTGAAGATCGTGCTTGGGGCGGCTGTTGCGGGAACGGCGTCCTCGCTCCATCTGCTTGCGTATTACAGCGAGATCTTCGACGAGCTGCCGCTTTTCTTCGCCTTCACGTACTTCTTCTCCCTGATCGGCGCGGTCATGACCGTGATCGGCGCCTCCGACTATTTCGGCCGCAATCAATACCGCCGGCGGATCGCGGAACTCGAAGAGCGGCGGGCGTTTCTTCGTCGCCGGATGTTCGAAGCATACGTGTATTGAACGCACTTTGGCACGGGATCTGCACCCTTGTCTTTGGGGGTAGGTGTTATGCACCCGTGGGAAGTCATCGCCGCCGTCGGGTCGCCGCTTGCCGTGATGGCGGTGCTCGCCTGGATGTATCGCCGGCGCCGGCGGAGCGAGCGCCTGCAGCCGCGCTTCGGCGCCGAATACGGTACGGTAGTCGAGTTTGGAAATCACCGTCCCAGCCGGTTTCGCCTTCAGCCGTTGTCGCTTTCGGACCGCGTCCGATTCCAGCAAGAGTGGAAAATGTGCGAGTCGTATTTTGTGATCGATCCAGTCGCGGCGGTGTATGCGGCCGACGGGCTTATCGCCGAAGTCATGCACTCATGCGGCTGTCCTACAGAAGCCGGTGAACGCTTCAAGGATTTTTCCGCACAGCGTCCGTGGTTGGCGCAAAACTATCTTCAGGCGCGCGAAACGGTCGCGCGGCATCGCCGCGGAAACGCATCGACCGAGGAGATGCGCCAGGCGATGGTGCGTTATCGCGAGGTCTTTGGAGAACTGCTTGGAGAGGCGCGAGACGTCCGTCTGACGCGCGTTTCGTAACGGCCTACTGCAGCGATTTCAGATAAG
>Ga0209172_10000894_pt1 | contig 73339 bp, 64 predicted proteins | sample LarsenN4metaG_FD_184113 | JGI IMG/M metagenome (GOLD analysis project Ga0209172, IMG submission 184113) | Hot spring sediment bacterial and archeal communities from British Columbia, Canada, to study Microbial Dark Matter (Phase II) - Larsen... ... | reverse complement strand
AAAGAAGCAGGCCGCCTGAAGCCTTTGCGGACCCGGGGCGCCCCAGCTTCCGCCCCGGCCCATCCGCCACAAGGAAGCTGACAGTTGACGAGCTACAAAAACACGACAACTTCACGCGCTAGCAACACACCGCTCCTCGCATCTCAAGGAGACCAAGCCATGACCGATGCCCGGAAAGACCTCGCTCGCCTCGCCACCGTCGCCCGTGCCCGCGGCGAGGGCCCAGTCATCGAGGTGCTCGGCGCCCCCTACGTGCTCAAGGCGACGAGCGCGGAGACGGGCGACCGCTTCTGCCTTCTCGAGCACGACGTGCCGCCCGGCGCCGGCGTGCCGCCGCACACCCACGCGCACGAGGACGAGGCGTTCTACGTGCTCGAGGGCGAGGTGGTCATCGACAGCGCCGACCGGCCTGCGCCGCTGCGCCTCGGCCCTGGCTCGTTCTTCTACAGCCCGCGCGGGCTTCGCCATGCCTTCCGCAACGAGGCGAGCCGACCCGCGCGCATGCTCGTGCTGTGCACGCCCGGCGCCGGCATCGAGCGCATGTTCAGGGAGATGGATGCCGTCGGCCGCCGCCACAACGGCCCGCCGCCGATGGAGGAGGTCATCGCCATCGCCGCCCGCGCCGGCGTCGCCATCGCCCGCGAGCCGACCCCGCCCGGCTCCTGACTCCACGCCCGTCCGCTCGCTGCACCCCTCTCCCGGCTGCAGCTTCCCCCTCCCCGCTTGGGGGCCCCGCGCCTACCCCTTGTCCCGCATCAGCCGCGCCTTCTGGCGCTGCCAGTCGCGCTTGGCCTGGTCCTCCCGCTTGTCGTGCAGCTTCTTGCCCTGCGCCAGGGCGAGCTTGAGCTTGGCCCGCCCGCGGGCGTTGAAGTAGAGCTCGAGCGGCACCATGGTCATCCCCTGCCGCTCGACCGCGATCGCGAGCTTGTTGATCTCGCGCCTGTGCAGCAGCAGGCGGCGCGGCCGGCGCGGGTCGTGCTGGAAGAAGGCGCCAGCCGCCTTGTACTCGGGGATATAGGCGTTGATGAGAAAGATGCCGCCCTTCTCGGCGGAGGCGTAGCTCTCGGCAATGTTGGCCTGGCCGGCGCGCAGCGATTTCACCTCGGTGCCGGTGAGCTCGATGCCCGCCTCCCAGGTGTCCTGGATGGCATACTCGAAGCGCGCCCGCCGGTTCTCGGCGATGCGCTTGCGGCCATCGTCCTTGGCGGCCGCCATGGGGCTCGACCTGCCAGACAGTCGCTACTCGGCGGCCTTCGCCTGCAGCAGGCCGATGCGGGCGAGCACGTCGTCGATCGCCTTCTTGTTGGCATCGCCTACGGGCGCGAGCGGCAGCCGGCACTCGGGCGAGCCGATGATGCCGAGCCGCCAGGCGGCGTACTTGACTGGCCCAGGGTTGGTCTCCACGAACAGCACGTCGTGCAGCGGCATCAGCTTGTCGTGGAGCTCGAGCGCCGTCTTCCAGTTGCCCTCCAGGCAGGCGTTCTGGAACTGGGCGCACAGCCGAGGGGCGACGTTGGAGGTCACCGAGATGCAGCCGTGCCCGCCGTGGGCCATGAAGCCCAGCGCCGTGGCGTCCTCGCCGGAGAGCTGGTTGAAGTCCTTGCCGCACGCCAGCCGCTGCTGGGTGACGCGCCCAACGTTCGCGGTGGCATCCTTGATGCCAACCACGTTCTTGAGCTGGCAGCAGCGGGCGAGCGTGGCCACCTGGATGTCGACGATGGTGCGCGGCGGCACGTTGTAGATGATGATCGGAATGTCGACGGCATCGCTGATCGCCTTGAAATGGCGATAGAGACCGTCCTGCGTGGGCTTGTTGTAGTAGCCGGTGGAGTGCAGGACGGCGTCGGCGCCCACCTTCTTGGCGTGGGCGGTAAGGTCGATCGCCTCGTCGGTGGAGTTGGAGCCGGCGCCGGCGATCACCGGCACGCGCTTGCCCGCGGTCTTGACGCACAGCTCGATGACACGCTTGTGCTCATCGTGGCTGAGGGTGGGGCTCTCGCCAGTGGTGCCCACCGGCACCAGGCCGTGGGTTCCCTCCGCGATCTGCCATTCCACCAGCTGCTGGAAACCCTTCTCGTCGACCTCGCCGCCCTTGAAGGGGGTGATCAACGCGGTGAATGAACCCCTGAACATGGGTTGCTCCCAAGCTTGGCGGCGCGCCGGGAACGACGCGGGCCGCCTGCGTCACCTTGAACGCCCAACTACCCTTGGCTAGCCTTTCGCCGGCCCGGCGCAACGACCATCGCTTCGGGCCGGTTGCGCACTATGCGCCCGGCCGAGGCCTCGGGCAAGGCGGATAGCGCGGGCTTTACACCGGCCTTGCTGATGCCTTGTTTGCGCGGCAAAGCGCAGGGCCCACCGTTCAGCACCGGGTAAAGAGACCACACGCGCTCCGCCAGATTGGACGTGATGCAGCCAGCCTTCGCAATCCTCGGCGCCATTCTCGTTGCAGGCCTTGTTGCGTCCGAGGCTGCCCTCGCCCAGGCCGCCGCCCCCGCAGAGGCCGCCCCCAAGCGCGCCTCCCCCGAGGAGGCCAAGAGCAAGAAGGCCGTTCCCAAGGCTGCGGCCGCAAAGACCAAGGATCCGGCCAAGGTCAAGAGCTCCGCCGCGGGGAGGCAGCCTTCCGGAGGCGACGCTGCCCAAGGCGGCGCGGCGACCCAACCTGCCGCCGTCCAGGCCCCGCCAGCCGGCCTGCAGCCGGTCGCAGTGCCGCGCCCCCTGGAGGAGGAGGCCCGCCACGTCGCCCGTTTCGATGCGGCCATCGCCCCGGTGCGCGATGCGTCCATCTCGCAGGACGAGGCGGCCGGTCTGCGCGAGGCCGTCTCGGCGGCCGCCACCGGCAGGCTCGCCGACATGCGCGCCCTGCGCGACAAGCTCTCCGACCCGGCCGCCCGCAAGCTGGTGGACTGGTACGCCTACCGTGGCGGATATGGCACGGCCGGCGAGATTCGCGGCTTCCTTGACGCCAACCCGGCTTGGCCCGACCGCAACCTGCTCACCCAGCGCGCCGAGGAGGCGCTGTTCTCGAGCTCGGCCGGCGCGCGCGAGATCAAGGCCTTCTTCGCCGCTGCCGAGCCGCGCACGGCGGTGGGCCTTGCCGCGCTTGCCGCCGCCTACCTTGCCGACAACGAAGAGGCCAAGGCGCGCGAGCTGGCGCGCAAGGCATGGATCGACCGCGACGTTCCGGCCGGTCTGGAGCCAGCCTTCCTCGCCCGCGTCGGCAAGCTCCTCACCGAGGCCGACCACAAGCGTCGCCTCGACCGCCTCCTCCTCAACGACAGCCGCTGGGCGGGCGAGCGCAACGAGCGCGCGGCTGTCATCCGCCGTGTCATCGCCCTCCTCTCGCCCGAGGAAAAGAAGAAGGCGGAGGCCCGGCTGGCCGTGTTCCTGCGCGCCAAGAACTCCGCCGGGCTGGTGGCCAAGCTGCCCGCCCACAGCAAGGCCGACTGGGGCCTCGTGGTGCAGAAGGCGCAGGCGCTGCGCCGCCAGAACAAGGACGAGGAGGCCTGGAAGCTGCTGCTCGAGCTCGAGCCGGCCGACGACGTGCCGGTGAAGCCCGACGGATGGTGGGAGGAGCGGAGGGCGGCGGCCTATGCCGCCCTCAAGGCGCAGAACCCCAAGACCGCCTACGAGCTCGTGCGCAATCCGGGCCCGCTCGGCGTCAATGCGGCCAAGGACGCGGCCTTCCTGGCCGGCTGGCTGGCGCTGCGCCACCTCAAGGACCCCAAGCTGGCGCTGCCGCACTTCCAGCGCCTGGCCGAGCTCGCGGACGGGCCGCTCAGCTACGCGCGCGGTCACTACTGGCTGGGGCGCACCTGGGAGGCCCAGCGCGAGGAGGCCAAGGCGCGCGAGCACTACAAGACCGCCTCGGCCTACTTCGACACCTTCCATGGCCAGCTCGCCCGCCTCAAGCTCGACCCGCGCGCGAGCCGGCTCGACATCTCCCCGCCGGCCGCCCCCACCGAGGAGCAGCTCGCCAGTTTCAACGGCGCCGATGCGGTGCGCGCGGCGGTGCTGGCGCGCAAGGCGGGGCTCGACATCTCGCTCGTGCGTTCCTTCCTCCTGCACCTGAGCAACCACTTCAAGAGCGAGGCCGAGGTTGCCATGCTCGCCCACCTCGCGGAGGCGCTGGGCGACACCCAGATGGCGGTGCGCATCGGCAAAACGGCGATCGCGCGCGGCATGAACCTCGTCTACTACGCCTACCCGATCCACTCGCTGCCGGCCTACACGCCCCTGCGCAAGCCGCCCGAGCCCGCCGTCATCTTCGGCATTGCCCGCCAGGAGAGCGAGTTCAACTCGCTCACCCTGTCGGGGGCGGGCGCCCGCGGCATCCTGCAGGTCATGCCGGTCACCGCCAGGCACGTCTGCCGCGACTACAAGATCAAATGCGACATCGCGCGGCTGATGAAGGACCCCGCCTACAACACCATGATGGGCAGCGCCTACATTTCCGACCGCATGGAGGAGTTCTCGGGCTCCTACGTCCTCACGCTCGCCGGCTACAACGCAGGGCCGGGGCGCGCGCGCCAGTGGATCAAGGAGTTCGGCGACCCCCGCGACGGCAAGGTAGACCCCATCGACTGGATTCACCGCATCCCCTTCGAGGAGACGCGCGAGTACGTGCAGAAGGTGCTCTCCAACATCCAGGTCTACCGCGCGCGGCTGGGCGAGGCGGCAGCGGTGCGCCTCACCGCGGACCTCAGGCGCCTCACCGCGGCCCCTGCCGCCGACGACGGGGCTCTCCCCGCCGGCGCTGCCAAGTAGGGCGGGCTCGGCCCGGCGCTAGCTCGCGATCAGCGGGTCGCTGGGGGCGAGCGGCTCGTGGAACTCGATGCCGGCACGGCCGCGCTCGATCCACACCACGCGACCCGACAGCCGCCGCCCGCTCCTGAGCTCCACCTCCACCGGCTGCCTGATCGTCAGGCCGGCGACGTGCTCGAGCCCCATGCCGTTGGCGGAGACATCGCGCGCGAAGGCCGCCACGGGGCCCCCGCGCGTGCGCACGGTACAGTTCTGCAGCAGAGCGAACCGGCGCGAGCTGCGCCGCTGCGGCAGCGTCGGCAGGAAGATGTCGCCGCGTGCGTTGAGGCAGGGCTGGCGACCCTCGGCGGCGGCGCGCAGCAGGCGGGTGAGCACCGCCGTGTTCTCCAAGAAGAGCCCGGTAAGCCGCCAGCGCATGTCGCGGTCCAGCGCGTCGACCGCCTCGATGGCCACGCGCGCAAGGCCGCGCCAGGCGGCGGCCAGCAGCTTGGCGCCGCGGTTGGCAGCGTGCGCAGGCCCGAGCTGGATGAGCTCGGCCTGGAAGGCGTCGAGGCGGCGGCGCGCACCCTCCAGCTCCCGATAAAGCAGATCGATGCACGCCACCGTGCGCGGCGACAGGCCCATCTCCTGCTGGCACTGGCGCATGGCGGCGACGGCAGCCGACCTGTGCGGGACGAAGCTGGCGACCGCCCGGGCGCGCGTGGGCGCGGCACCGGCGGCGAGCGCGTTGAGCGCGCTCGCGACGGCCGCGATGCGCAGGGCGGCAACGTGCACCTCGCACGCCAAACCCTCGAACAGCGCCGCACCGTCGAGCCGGGCCGGCACGACGAGAGCCGAGGCGGTTGGCGGCGGCGACACGTCCTGCCAGCGTGCCAGCAACGCCGTAAACATGCGCCGAGGAGGTCCCGCTTCTCCCACAAGCGCACCGACAATATCCCTTTGCTCTTTATGGATTCTTGAAGTTCAGTAGAGGAGTCGATGGATCGGACCGCCCATGCGGGCAGGGAGGAGCGCATGGACCATGCCACGCAGATCGCTCTGACGCGGCGGGTGCTCGACTGCGTCGACCGCAACGCCACCGAGCTTGCGGAGAGCGTCTACCGCAACCCGGTATCGAGCTACACCTGCCCCCGCCAGGCGGAGCGCGAGCGCGAGGTGCTGTTCCGCGGCCCCCTGTTTTTCGGGCTGAGCTGCGAGCTGGCCAAGCCCGGCGACTGGCGCGCCGACGACCTCTCCGGCGTGCCGATCCTGGTCGTGCGCGGCCCCGACGGCGCCCTGCGGGCCTTCCTCAACGTGTGCCGCCACCGCGGCGCCAAGGTGGCGAGCGGCTCGGGCTCGGGCAGGCGCGTCTTCGTGTGCCCCTACCACGCCTTCACCTACGACCTCGACGGCCGCCTCGTCCGGCTCGACGCGGCGGGCTTCCCAGGCCTTGCCTGCGAGGAGCTGAGCCTGGTGCCGGTCCCGGTCGCCGAGCGCCACGGCCTGGTGTTCGTGACGGCGAGGCCCGGCGCACCCGCCATCGACGTCGACGAGCTGCTCGGCGGGCTCGCGCCCGAGATCGCCTCCTACGGCCTCGAAGACTACAGCCACTACAGGACCGCCACTCTCGCCAAGGACATGAACTGGAAGCTCGTGATCGACACCTTCCTCGAGACCTGGCACGTGGCGACCCTGCACAAGGCCACCGTGGCCCCCATCTTCCAGCCCAACCTCAACCTCTTCGACGCATTCGGCCGCAACGGCCGCATGGTGATCCCCCGCCGCACCATCCTGGGCCTCAGGGAGATCCCCGAGGCGAGCTGGGACTTCCTCGAGCACAGCGCCATCGTCTACACCCTCTTCCCCAACGCGCTGCTGGTGTGGCAGGGCGACCATTTCGAGACTTGGCGCGCCTTCCCGGCCGGCGCCGATGCCGGCCGCTGCGTGGCCGAGGCGGCGCTCTACACGCCCGCGCCCGCCGACAGCGACAAGGCGCGGCGGCACTGGGACCGCAACTTCGACCTGCTGATGGCCACCGTCGACGCCGAGGACTTTCCCGTGTGCATCGACATCCAGCGAGGCTTCTCCGCCGGCGCCCAGAGCCACATCACCTTCGGCCGCAACGAGCCGGCCCTCGGCCACTACCATCGCAGCCTGCGCCGCGCCCTGGGGCTCGAGGCCTGAGACGGTCCTCTCCACTGGCCGGCCGACCCGCCGGGGCGCAGCTTGCACGGCCGGGGTCTCCATGCCACCGTGCCTGCTCCGCGGGGCCGCGGCCACCATCGACTGGCGGGCGATGCAGAACTGGATCGACATCCACTACACCTCGCGCGACGGCCTGCGCCTGTATGCGCGCTACTACCCGGTGCCCGGCTCGCTGCGCCGGCCCGCGGTGTGCCTGCCGGGTCTCACGCGCAACTGCCGCGACTTCCACGACCTCGCCACCGTGCTGGCGCGGCCCGACGAGACCGGCCGCGACGTCTATTGCGTCGACTACCGTGGGCGCGGCCGGTCCCAGCACGATCCCGACTGGAAGAACTACTCGCCGCTGGTCGAGCTCAATGACGTGCTCGATCTCATGACGCTCAAGGGGCTGGACCGGGCCGCCGTGATCGGCACCTCGCGCGGCGGGCTCGTCGCCATGCTCATGGCGGTGCTGCGGCCCAATGCCATGGGCGCGGTGGTGCTCAACGACATTGGCCCGGTAATCGAGCGCGAGGGCCTCGCCCGCATCGTCGCCTATGTCGGGCGCGTGCCGCTGCCGGCCAACTGGGAGGAGGCGGTGGAGCTGGTCACCGAGATGAACCGGCGCCAGTTCACGGCCGTCACGCCCGAGCAGTGGGAGGAGTTCGCGCGCGCCGCCTTCAACGACGACAACGGCCTGCCAGCTCCCTCCTACGATCCCAATCTGGCCAAGGCGATCTCGGTGATGGACGGGCCCACGCCCGAGCTATGGCCGCAGTTCGCCGCGCTCGCGCACGTGCCGGTGCTCGCCATCCGTGGCGAGCACTCCGACATCCTGAGCCGGGAGACGCTGGCCGAGATGCGCGCCCGCCACCCCCGCCTCGAGGCCGTGACGGTGCGCGGCCAGGGGCATGCTCCGCTGCTCAAGGACGCTGCCTCCATCGGCGCCATTGCCCGCTTCCTTGCCAGTACGGACGAGGAGCCGCACCCAACCGCCGGCGATGTGGCGGGCGCCTACATCCGCGCGTGATGCAGGGCAGCCAGGACCTCCACCGCCGGTGGGCGGGCGCGAAAATAGGTGCCGGGCGTCCCGGCACCTTGGGAGGGCAGGTGCCGGCCTCTCCGGCACCTCGGCCATCGGCCGCGGTCGTCGCCCTCACATCTTCTTCGCGGGCGCCTTCCTGGCCTTTTTCCTGGCCTTCTTCTTGGACTTCTTCTTGGCCTTCTTGGCGTACTTCTTCTTTTTCTTCTTCTTCACGGCCTTCTTTTTCTTCTTGGTCGTGCCGGCCACGGTCTGGACCAGCGAGTCCTGATGCAGCCCGTCGAGCTTCAGCGCACCGGCCTGCGTGGGCACAGGCACGGCCAGAAGCAGCGCCGCGAGCGCAAGAGCAGCCAAGCTAAGCGTCTTCCTCATTCTGCGTTTCCTTTCGCACGGCTAGGTTGCAGGATTTCCCCGTTGCGAGCGTGACAGTTTCGCGATGTAGCCCCGTCATCTGACCAAGGAAAGCCAAATTTCCGCCATCCCGCGGCGAAATTTTCTCCTCCGTTCATGCTCCGTTAAGCCTTATTCAGCAGGGGGGCACCGCTGCGGGAAGGTAGGCCGCCGCCCGCTCGCGGCCTCTTTCGCAGCTCCCCGATCGCTCCCACAATGCCGGCGTGGGCCGGCGCGATTCGCGCGCCCTGCATCGATTGGCAAAGGGGGACCGTGATGAATCAACGTGCACTCGCCGCCGAGCTCATCGGCACGTTCATGCTGATGTCGTCCGTGCTCGGTGCTGCCTTCTACTCGTTCGGTGCGCCGGCGGGGCCCGCCGGCATCCTCGGCGTGGCCCTCTCGATCGGCCTCACGGTAATGGCGCTGGCCTACGCCCTCGGCCACATCTCGGGCGGCCACTTCAACCCGGCGGTGACGCTGGGCCTGGTGGCGGGCGGCCGCGTCGACTCGGGCAGCGCCCTCGGTTACATCGTCGCCCAGTGCCTCGGCGCCATCCTTGCCTGCGGCCTCTTCTACGTGATCGGCAGTGCACCGCCCACCTTCGCAGCCAACGGCTACGATTCGCTGTCCATGCTGCGGGCCGGCCTGGTGTCGGTGTTCCTGATCGAGACCGTGCTCACCGCCTTCCTCCTGATCGTCATCATGGGCGCCACGTCGCGGCGCGCGCCGGCGGGCTTTGCGCCCATCGCCATCGGCCTGGCGCTGACCGCCATCCACATCATGGCGATCCCCGTGTCCAACGCCTCGGTCAACCCCGCCCGCAGCCTCGGCAGCGCGCTGTTCGGCGGCGGCACGGCGCTCTCGCAGCTGTGGCTGTTCTGGGTGGCACCCATCCTGGGCGGCGTCATAGGCGGCAGCATCGCCCGCTGGCTGCAGGACGAAGGCAAATCCTGAGGCGCGCCCGGCGCCGTCGCCCAAGGGGCGCGGCGCCGGCCCCTCCATCTCCCACAGCGAGCAGGTGAGAGCGAGCTCGCGCTCTGGGGCGCGGCGGTCGCGCCGGCATTAAGCGCCGCTTCACCGAGGTTCATGCTCCGTTAGCGCTGGATTTATTGCGGGCGCGCGCGGCCCTTAAGGCCGCATCAATCATAACGCGGCAGAATTGGTCAGTCGTCTGCTGCATAGCCCACACTTTCCGCTCCAGGAGGGAAATCCATGAAATCGAGAATGAGCCTCGCCGGCATCGCCGTGCTCGCCGCCATGCTGGCCCTTCCGGCCGGCGCCGAGGCTGGCTTCTGCAAGCCCGGCATGATGATGAAGCGCGACTTCCTGTTCGGTTGGCTGCGCCGCGACGAGGGCAAGAAGGTCGCCGTCAAGAAGGCCAAGAAGAAGGTCGCCCGCAAGGCCAAGAAGAAGGCCAAGAAGGGCTGAGGCGCGCCACACACTGCGTTGCGCCGACAAGCGCGAGCGCCGCCAAAACCTGGCGGCGCTCGTCTCGCTTTGGCCGTGGCTGCAGCGCGGCCTGCCGGGCGCCTCGCGCCGCGAACCGGGCCCGCCCCTCAGATGTCGAGGTCCTTGGCGAAGGCGGCGCGCTCCTGGATGAAGCGGAAGCGCGCTTCCGGCTTGGAGCCCATCAGCGCGTTCACCGCCTCGCTCACCACCTCGCGCTTGTCGGCGATCTCGACCCGCAGCAGCGTGCGCTTGGCCGGGTCCATGGTGGTCTCCTTGAGCTGGGCGGCGTTCATTTCCCCGAGCCCTTTGAAACGGCTGATCTCCACCTTGGCGTTGGCCGGGAACTCGCGCTTGATGAGCTCGTCCCTGTGCCGGTCGTCGCGGGCGTAGACCGACTTGCCGCCGTGGCTGAGCTTGTAGAGCGGCGGCATGGCCAGGAACAGATGACCCTGCTCGATCAGCTCCGGCATCTCCTGGTAGAAGAAGGTGATGAGCAGCGAGGCGATGTGGGCGCCGTCAACGTCGGCATCGGTCATGATGATCACGCGCTCGTAGCGCAGGTCCTCGTCGCGGTACCTGGCCCCTGTGCCCACACCCAGGGCCTGCACCAAGTCGGAGAGCAGCTGGTTCTGCGATAGCTTCTGGGAGGAGGCGTTGGCGACGTTGAGGATCTTTCCGCGCAGCGGCAGCACGGCCTGCCGCTCACGGTCGCGCGCCTGCTTGGCCGAGCCGCCCGCCGAATCGCCCTCGACGATGAAGATCTCCGTGCCCTGCTTGGAGCTGAGCGAGCAGTCGGCGAGCTTGCCGGGCAGCCGCAGCTTGCGCGAGGCGCTCTGGCGGCCGATCTCCTTCTCGCGCTTGCGCTTCAAGCGCTCCTCGGCCTGCTCGACGGCCCAGTCGAGCAGGCGTGTGGCCTGCTGTGGGCTGTCCGCCAGCCAGTGGTCGAAAGCGTCGCGCACCGCCCCCTCGACGATGCGCGTGGCTTCCTGAGTGGCAAGCTTGTCCTTGGTCTGGCCCTGGAACTCGGGCTCGCGGATGAACACAGACAGCATGGCCGCAGCGGTGCCCAGCACGTCCTCGGCCGTGATCTGCGCCGCCCGGCGGTTGCCGACGCGCTCGCCGAAGTCGCGCAGGCCTCGCGCCAGGGCCGAGCGGAAGCCGTTCTCGTGGGTGCCGCCCTCAGGCGTGGGGATGGTGTTGCAGTAGGAGTTGAGGAAGCCGTCTTCGTCGGACACCCAGCACACCGCCCACTCGACCGAGCCGTGTCCGCCCTCGCGCTCGACGCGACCGGCGAAGAGGTCCTTCGTCACGCGGGTCTGGCCGTTGATAGTGGCCTCGAGATACTCGCGCAGGCCGCCGGGGAAGTGGAAGGTGGCCTTCTCGGGCGTGTCGTCCGTAATCAGCGACCCGGCGCACGACCAGCGGATCTCCACGCCGCCGAACAGGTAGGCCTTGGAGCGCGCCATGCGAAAGAGGCGGGCGGGCTTGAAGGCGGCGCCCTTGCCGAAGATCTTCTCGTCCGGCCTGAAGCGCACCTTGGTGCCGCGCCGGTTCTTGACCGCGCCCAGCTTCTGGAGCTTGCCCTGCGGCTCGCCGCGCCTGAACTCCATGCGGTAAAGCTGCTGGCCGCGCGCGACCTCCACCTCCAGCCTCTCGGAGAGAGCATTGACCACGGACACGCCAACGCCGTGCAGGCCTCCCGAGGTGTTGTAGACCTTGCTGTCGAACTTGCCGCCCGAGTGCAGCGTGGTCATGATCACTTCCAGCGCCGACTTCGACTTGAACTTGGGGTGGGGGTCCACGGGGATGCCGCGACCGTTGTCGGTGACGGACAGGAAGCCGCTCTCCTCGAGCTCGACCTCGATCCAGGTGGCGTGCCCCGCCACCGCTTCGTCCATGGCGTTGTCGATCACCTCGGCGAACAGGTGATGGAGGGCCTTCTCGTCGGTGCCGCCCACGTACATGCCCGGCCGGCGCCGCACCGGCTCGAGGCCCTCCAGCACCTCGATGTCGGCTGCCGTGTAGCTCTCTGAGCGGTCGGCGGGCTTGCGGACGACGCGTGCCACGGGTCTCTCTTCGGGCTCCTCTGCGAACAGCTGCGGGGCGGCTGCGACCTGTGCCGGCCTCCCGGCGCTCTCGGGCCTGCGGGCCGGCTCGGCCGCCTTCTCCTGCTTGGAATCGGCCGACTTGCCGAAGAGGTCGCGAAGTGCGCCCAGGCGGAAGGCTGGCATGGATCTCTTACCCGTTGCTGGCGTAACCGGAAATTGTGCGCAACGCCACACAGCGGGGCGCCCCCGGCTTCGCGGCCAGGCCGAGCGGGCGGCGAATCCCGGGCCCATCCCCCGCGCTCCCGTGGCACGGCCGGGCGTCCATGGCAAGGGGCGGGCCGGCTCGCCCCGCAGCGCGCGGCCTTCCCGGATCGGCGGGAGACGGCCCGCTTCTTTTTCCGCCAACTTTGCCTATGTTGCGGCCATGACCACGACCCGGAGAGCGATGGCCTCCGGCGCCGGCGCGCCGGGGGAGGGGGGCTTTTGGCGCGCCGAGCTCAGCGAGACCGTGCGGCTCGCGGCGCCGATGGCTCTCACCCAGCTCGGCCAGATCGCCATGATGACGACCGATCTCCTGCTGATCGGGCGCCTGGGCGACACCGCCCTCGCCGCGGCCGCGCTCGGGCACACCGTGCTGTTCGCCGCCTTCACCGTCGGCATGGGCCTCGTCACGGCGGTGGCGCCGCTGGCGGCCCAGGCCTATGGGGCGCGCTCCCCGCGCATGGTGCGGCGCGCTCTGCGCGTGGGCCTCTGGGCGGCGGTGCTCTTTGGCCTGCCCCTGACGCTCGTGCAGTTCCAAGCCGAGAGCATCCTGACGGCGCTCGGCCAGAGTCCCGAGACGGCCGCGCTCGCGGGGCGCTATCTCGCCGGCATGGCCTGGGTCATCATTCCGGGCTGGGGCTTCATCGCGCTGCGCGGCTTCATGGGTGCGGTCAACCGTCCCGAGCCGGCGCTGTGGATCACGCTCGCCGCCATCCCGGTCAATGCCTGCGTCGCCTATGCGTTGATCTACGGGGCGTTCGGCCTGCCGGCGCTCGACCTGCTGGGCGCCGGCCTTGCCACCGCGGCGGTAAATACCGGCATGTGCGCGGCCGCCCTGTGGGTTGCCGCCACGCAGCACCCGTTCCGCAAGTACCGCGTGCTCGGCCGCTTCTGGCGGCCCGACTGGGTGCTCTTTGCCAAGCTCGTCGCCGTGGGCCTGCCCATCTCCGGCGCGCTGCTGCTCGAGTACGGTGTGTTCGGCATGGCCGCGCTGCTGATGGGCCGCATCGGCACGAGTGCAGTCGCAGCACACCAGATCGCGCTGCAGGTGGCGGCGATCCTCTACATGGTGCCGTTCGGGATTGCCACCGCCGCTACCGTGCGCGTCGGCCAGGCGGTCGGGCGGCGCGACGCCGTGGCAACGCGGCGGGCGGGCTTCGTGGCGCTCGGGCTCGCCGTCGGCTTCATGGGCGTCATGACCCTGATCGTGGTTCTGACGCGGCACGCCATTCCGCTCGCCTTTCTCGGCGAGGCGGCGCCCGAGGCTTCCAAAACCGTATCGCTCGCCGCCACGCTGCTGGTGCTGGGCGCGAGCTTCTTCATCACGGACGGCATGCAGACTGCGGCGGGAGGCGCCCTGCGGGGACTCAACGATACCCGGGTGCCGCTGGTCTTCTCCGCCATCAGCTTCTGGGCGGTCGGCTTCACCAGCTGCCTCTGGCTGGCCTTTCCGGCAGGTCTCGGCGCCGTGGGCGTGTGGATCGGGCTTTCGCTCGGCACTGCCGTCTACGCGGGCCTGCTGGTGTGGCGCTTCCATGCGCTGACGGCGCGCCGCTACCTGCCCGCCGTTCCGGCCGCTCCTGCCCAGGCCACGTGACAGAGCGAGCGCGAGGCGCGGCCTGTTCCGGGCGGAACAGCCGGCGCAGGCGAGACGCGGTAGCCTCCGGGCACCATCGGTTGCCTCCCGGTGGCACAGGTGCGCGTCCCTCCCCCGGACCGTGCGCACCACTCAAAGGACGCCTCGCTTCCCCCGTCGAGGCGTCCTATTTCTTTCTCCGGCGGGATGCGGCCATCATCCGTTACCGCGGCAAGAACGACGGACTGGGGCTGGCTGACCGCACCGCTCAGCCCGCCATCACCCCGGCAAGCTCCACGTTCAGTCCCGGCGGGTCGAGCCGCAAGCTCGGGCTGTTGACGATGCGCGTCTCGATTGCATCGCCCGTCCCACGCTTGTGGTGGATCAGGAGTGGCCGGTCCGGGTCGATCACCAGGTAGTGCTGCAGGCTGGGCAGGGCAAAGTGGCCCTGAAGCTTGGCGCCCAAATCCATTGTCTGCGTGGTGGGGGAGAGAACCTCGACGACGATCAGAGGTTCGGCACCTCGAGGACATCGCGCGCCACCTTCTGGCCGCAGTACACCAGCACATCGGGCTCGACCAGCTTGTCGCCGGACAAGCGGACGCTGGCGCCGTCGAGGGCCACAAAGCAGGGCAGGCCCGCTCTCCTGATGGCGTCGTGCAGCGCCCGATAGGCGGCGCCCTTCACCTTCCAATGCTGCGAGCGCTCGGCGTTCATCTGGCCGGCGGGGCCGTGCTTGACGATCACCTCCCCGTCCCACAGCTCGAACTTGCCGGCCTCCTTGGGCAGGCTCTCGGCCCAGGCCAGGAACTCGTCGGCCGTCATTTTGTGCTTGGGCGGCGCGATCATGGACCCAGTATACTGCGAAACGTGCCGGCAACGAGGGCCCCGCGCCCGGTGGTCGGCCCGGAGCGGAGGCAGGCCTGCGGCGATGCGAGATTTGGACCAGGTCTTTGCCGGCCTTGCCGGTGCGCCGTTCCGGCGACGCTTCCGCCTGGGCCCGCACGAGCGCGCCTATCTCGCGGAGAAGGGACTGGCCGTCGTCTTGGCGCACGCGCGCGACTTCGTGGCGAAGCGCCTCGCCCCCGCCGAGCCGGCCAACGACGGCCGGCAGACGCCGATGCGCGGCCATCCCGCCTTCATCGCCCAGCATGCCACCGGCACCTGCTGCCGCTCCTGCCTCGCCAAGTGGCACGGCATCGGGCCAGGGCGCCGCCTCGATGCGAGCGAGGTGGCGCACGTGCTGGCGGCGCTGGAGCGATGGCTGCGCATGCAGCCGTGATCGGGCGGGGGAGCCTAGGCTTGCTGCGTCATCAGGTTGGCATCGCGCGCCAGCAGCCAGCGCCCGTCCGGCTCCTTGCGCAGGAGGGTGAGCGTGTAGCCCGCGCGGCGCACCGGTGTGCCCCCTGCCGGGGTCATTGTCACCGTGAGGTAGCTACGCAGGTAGGCCCAGTTGCCGAGCACCTCCAGCTCGCGGATCTCGCTCGTGCCTTCCATGCGAACATCCCTCATCGCCCGGGCACCGGAAGCGAACGCCTCTTTCCCGAACGGCTCGCGGCCGGGCACCATGAATAAGGCATCGTCGGCCATGAGTTGCAGCACAGTCTCGAGGTCGCCAGCCTGGCTCGCCTGCATCCAGGTTGCGACCAGCTGGCGAATGGCGCGCTCGTCGTCGGACATCGGGTTACCCTCTGCCGCTCGTTGGCGTAGGTTACTGCAGGTAGTATGTTTTCCAGTATGAGCACGCCTGGAAAGCGTGCACCACTACCTGATCGTCGACCCCGACGGCCCGCCCCTCCACCGCCGCCAGCCGACGGCGCCATCCGCACCACCCGCCGGGGATCGAGCTGGCGGTGGGAGAGATTTTCCCCGCGACGGCTATGCCAGTGCCCTCACCCACTCAGATCAGCGAGGAGGCAGTTTTCCAGCGCGCGCAATCCGGGAATTTGGAGGTCTTAAGAGTCCCGAGTAGCCCTACCCCAGCGCCTCGTTCGCCTTCTTCACCTTCTCCGCATCAACATATACCTCCCCGCCCAGCTCGCGGAACCGGGCCGACATCTCCGCCATCCCCGCCTCGGGGTCGATCTGCGTCGTCTCCTGGGCCACCTCCACGTCGCGCTCGTTGAGCTTGGCGGCGTAGTCGCGCACGTCCTGCGTGATCTTCATGGAGCAGAACTTGGGCCCGCACATGGAGCAGAAGTGGGCGACCTTGTGCGCCTCCTTGGGCAGCGTCTCGTCGTGGTAGTCGCGCGCCGTGTCGGGGTCGAGCGAGAGGTTGAACTGGTCCTCCCAACGGAACTCGAAGCGCGCCCGGCTCAAGGCGTCATCCCTGAGCTGCGCGGCCGGATGGCCCTTGGCGAGGTCGGCGGCGTGGGCGGCGATGCGGTAGGTGATCACCCCCTGCTTGACGTCGTCGCGGTTGGGCAGGCCCAGGTGCTCCTTGGGCGTGACGTAGCAGAGCATGGCGGTGCCGAACCAGCCGATCATGGCGGCGCCGATGCCCGAGGTGATGTGGTCGTAGCCCGGTGCGATGTCGGTGGTGAGCGGCCCCAGCGTGTAGAAGGGGGCCTCGCCGCACTCCTTGAGCTGCTTGTCCATGTTGATCTTGATCTTGTGCATCGGCACGTGGCCGGGGCCCTCGATCATGACCTGGCAGCCCTTGGCCCAGGCGATCCTGGTGAGCTCGCCCAGCGTCTCGAGCTCGGCGAACTGGGCGCGGTCGTTGGCGTCGGCGATGGAGCCGGGGCGCAGGCCGTCGCCCAGCGAGAAGCTCACATCGTAGCGGCGCATGATGTCGCAGATCTCCTCGAAACGCTCGTAGAGGAAGCTCTCCTTGTGGTGGGCCAGACACCACTTGGCCATGATCGAGCCGCCGCGGGAGACGATGCCGGTGACGCGGCTGGCGGTGAGCGGGACGTAGGCGAGCCGCACGCCGGCGTGGATGGTGAAGTAGTCGACGCCCTGCTCGCACTGCTCGATGAGCGTGTCCTTGTACATCTCCCAGGTGAGCTTGACCGGGTCGCCGCCGCACTTCTCCAGCGCCTGGTAGATCGGCACGGTGCCGATCGGCACCGGCGAGTTGCGCAGGATCCACTCGCGCGTGGTGTGGATGTTGCGGCCGGTGGATAGGTCCATCACCGTGTCGGCGCCCCAGCGGATCGCCCACACCATCTTCTCCACCTCCTCCTCCACCGAGGAGGTGACGGCCGAGTTGCCGATGTTGGCGTTGACCTTCACCAGGAAGTTGCGGCCGATGATCATCGGCTCGAGCTCGCCGTGATTGATGTTGGCCGGGATGATGGCGCGCCCGCGCGCCACCTCCTCGCGCACGAACTCGGGCGTGATGTGCTCGGGGATGGCGGCGCCGAAGCTCTCCCCGTCCGCGATCCTGGCCTTGGCCTGCTCGAGCGCGGCCTTGCGGCCCAGGTTCTCGCGGTGGGCGACGTAGACCATCTCCTTGGTGATGATGCCGGCGCGCGCGAACTCGAGCTGTGTCACCGGGTGTCCCCCCTCCCCGCTTGCGGGGAGAGGGTGAGGGGCAGAGGCCGGCGCCGACGTTGCAGCATGCGGCTGCCCCTCACCCCGGCCCTCTCCCCGCGCTGATGGAGCGCGCGGAGAGGTCGACGGTGCGCGGGGAGAGGGGAAGATGCCGCGAAGCGGCTTGGGCTTGTTCGGGAAATCGCGTGCGGCGTGCCGGCCTGTGACGTTGCCGTTGTCCTCGGGCTTCACCGCCCGCCCTTCGTAGACTTCGATGCCGCCGCGCTCGCGCACCCAGGCCTCGCGGATGCGGGGCAGGCCCTTCTCCACGTCGATCTTCGCCGCAGCGTCGGTGTAGGGGCCTGAGGGGTCGTAGACCCGGAAGGGGGGCTCGCCGCTGTCCTTGGACAGCGCGATCTCGCGGAACGGCACGCGCAGGTCGGGATAGCCTTCGGGGGAGGAATAAACTTTGGCCGAGGCGCTGATCGGCCCGGTCGTGACCTTCGGTACCTTCAGGTCCTTGGAGCGGGTGACCTTGTTCATGTCGCTCTCCTCGCGTGCGCTCCCTCGACCCCGTGCCGGCCACGGGCGGGCGTGCAAAACGGCCGCTGATCGCAGATATGGCGGTGAGGGGTGAGGCGTCCGTCCCTTCGCCGGCATGACCCGGATCAGGTTCTAAGGGTGGCGGCGCGGTCTCAGCGCCATCTCAGCCGGCTGCCGCCGGCCCCCCTGGAACGGAGAGACTGTGCCTTCAATCCCCACCCGTTGCAAGCGCGCGGCCGCGCCTCCGCCGCAAGCCTGATTCGCAGCGTTGATAAGGACTTGCAGAACATCACGGGAACATCTATGCTGTTCCCGATTTGTCCGAGTTGCGGCGCGTGAAGCCTCGAAACCCAAGCCGGGGAAGGCCCATGCTCACCACCAAGCAGAAGGAGCTGCTCGTTTTCATCAACGAGCGTCTGCAGGAGACCGGCGTGCCACCCTCCTTCGACGAGATGAAGGAGGCGCTCAACCTGCAATCGAAATCCGGCGTGCACCGCCTGATCATCGCGCTCGAGGAGCGCGGCTTCATTCGCCGCCTGCCGCATCGGGCGCGCGCCATCGAGATCATCAAGCTGCCCGATGCGATCAACGAGGGCGGCCAGCGCCGCGGCGGCTTCTCGCCCAACGTCATCGAAGGCAGCGGGCGGCGCAGCCCGCAGCTCGCCCCGCCGCCACCCGGCTATGCCGACGTGCGCGCCGGCAGCGTGCCGCTGATGGGCCGCATCGCCGCCGGCGTGCCGATCAGCGCCATCCAGAACCACACCCAGGACATCTCCGTGCCGCCTGAGATGGTGAGCGGGGGCGAGCACTTCGCGCTCGAGGTCAAGGGCGATTCGATGATCGAGGCCGGCATCAACGACGGCGACATCATCATCTGCAAGCGCTGCGACACGGCCGAGAACGGCGACATTGTGGTGGCCCTTGTGGAGAAGGAGGAGGCCACCCTCAAGCGCCTGCGCAAGCGCGGCGCCTCGATCGCGCTCGAGGCCGCCAACCCCAACTACGAGACGCGCATCTTCGGCCCGGACCAGGTCGAGATCCAGGGCCGCCTGGTCGGCCTGATCCGGCGCTTCTGAGAGCACGCGTCGAGGGCGCGCGGGGGAGCGCCGTCCGCGCCCGCTCCAGCGTCAGCTCTGACCGGCCGGTGCGCCGGTCCACCGCGGAGAGACTAGCCTGCCGCGGCGATCGCCTCGCCCTTGGCCCTGGCGTCGTCGCAAGCCTTCTCCTTGGCCTCGGAAGCGGCGGCTTTGGCCTTGGCCGCGGCGGCCTGCTCGGCCACGGCGGCCTGCAGCTCGTCCACGGGATGCTCGCGGCAGCGCGAGACGCCGTCGAAGCAGGCCCCCTCCTCGATCGTCAGCTTCTTGTGGTAGATGTCGCCCTCCACGTGCGCACCGTCGGTGAGCACCACGCGGTTGGCGCCGATCAGTCCCCTGACCCGGCCGCGGACCACCACCTCGTCGGCGGTGATGTTGCCGGTCACGGTCGCCTTGTTGCCAACCGTGAGGTGGGTGCAGCGGATGTTGCCATGCACTTGGCCGTCCACCTGTAGCTCGCCGTCGCCTTCCACGTTCCCGCTGATGACGAGCCAGTTGTCGACCACCGAGCGGGTCTGGCCGGCCGCGCGCGGCCGCGCCGCCTGCGCCTGGGGCATGAGCGGGGGCGCGGTCGGGGGGCGTGCCTTGAGCGATATGGACGCGTCGTCGTCGGGCCTGGTGAAGAGCATGGCGGACTTCCGAGTCGAGTTGCGTTTCCGGAATCGGCAAACGGACTCTGGGTCCTCAAACTCTATTTTTGGTTAAGGATAAGTCATTCTGAAATGGAAGGGCGGCCCTTGCGAAGCAAATACATGATGTTATCTGCGTGATAACCGATGATCACAAGACTGATGCTGGATGACGGCTAGTTCTTGCGAGACGACCCGCGCTCGGCCGCGGTGGCGTCCACGCCGCCCGGGTGGCGGCGGCGTACCGGCGCCCAGGGCCGGTCGCCGCGTACGTCGGCCACGGTCTCGGTACGCACGGCACCGGCCCCGATGTAGAGTGCGTGCGCACCGAGCGCGCGGACATCATCGACGTCGACGACGGCTCCCGCCGGCCGGCAGGCGGCGGGCCGGGGGAAGCGCAGCACGAGGATTGCCACCTGCGTGCAGTCCTCGCGCAGGGCGGCCGGCGAGCCGGCGACGGCCAGCCGCAGGCCCCTGACGGTCGCGGTGCAGCCCAGCCGATCGCAGCGGAACGCGCTGCCTCTCGCCGCCTCGGCGGCTGACCGGCCGTCGCCGTCATGTTCTAGCCAGCGCGCCAGCTCAAAGTCCGACCCGCGCCGCGCCAGGGCGGACAGGCGGCCGTCCTCTGCGCGCACGGCAACGGTGGCCGCGTCGCGGCCCACCAGCACGTCGGGTCTCTGCCCGATCGGAGCCAGCACCAGGCCGGCGGCGATGGGCGCGACGCCCATTAGGCGCCAGCGCGTGCTCCACAAGGCACACCACAGGCCGCCCGCCACCATCAGCACGAAGGCGGCCGTCGGGATCGCCGGCACGCGCCCGACCGCGCCGGGAAGGCCCGCCACCCAGCCCGCGCACCACACCATGGCCGCGATGCCCCAGCCCATCACGGCGAGCGGCCCGGCCTCGAGGCCAAATGGCATCGCCACCAAGGTCGCCAGCGCGGCCGGCATCACGATCAGGTTGCAGACGGGGATGGCGAGCAGGTTGGCGAGGATGGCGAACTGCTGGGTGTTGTGGAAGTGGTAGATCCCGAAGGGCGCCACGGCGAGGCTTGCCACCAGCGTGGAGGCGACAATGCCGCCGAGAAAGAGCGCGACCCTCCCCACCGCGCCCCTGGCGCCGGGCCCGGCGCGCGCCTCCTCGCGCCGGCGCAGCCACTCGTAGGCCGATACCAGCGCCACCACCGCCGCAAACGACATCTGGAAGCCGGCATCGAGCAAGCTCTCCGGCCAGACCAGCAGGATGCCGAGGGCGGCCAGGGCCACGTTGCGCAGGGCGAGCGCCGGGCGGTCGAGCATCACCGCCAGGAACATGATCGAGATCATGATGTAGGAGCGCACGGTGGCGAACGCCGCACCCGAGATCATGAGATAGGCGAAGGCGCCGATCATGGCGCCCGCCGCCGCCCACTTCTTGATGGGATAGCGCAGCGCCACGGCGGGAACAGCCGCCAGCGCCAGCCGCACGGTGAAGAACACGGCGCCCGCCATGATCACCATGTGCAGGCCGGAGATGGACAGAATGTGGAAGAGGCCGGACTCGCGGAACGCCTGGTTGGTGGCCTCCGAGATGCCCCCGCGCTCGCCGGTGATGAGGGCGTTGGCGATGGCGCCCACCTCCCCGGGCAGCACCTCGGTGATGCGCCGGCCGATGGCGTGGCGAACGCGCGCGACTGCCGCCGTCGCCCGCAGCGACAGCGGCGCCTCGCCGAGGTCCGCCGGCAGGGGCTCCGTGGTCGCATAGCCCACGGCGCCGAGACCCTGGAACCAGGCCGCGCGCGCGAAGTCGTAGTCGCCCGGCAGCGCCGGCCCCGGAGGCGGCGACAGCACCGCCTGCAGCCGGATGGCATCACCGGGGGCGAGATCGGGCGACTGGGCGAGCACACGCACGCGCACGCGCACCGGCGCCGTCTGCGCGCCGTGCCCCTCGAGTGCAGCCACGCGAACGGTCAGGCGCTGGCCGCCTGCCGCGCGCGGCTCGACGAGCTCGAGGAAGCCGCGCACCTCCAGGGGCCCGACGCGGTGCTGGAGCACCGGCGCGCGCACCGCCTCCGTGCGCAGCTTGGCGGCCGCCATGCCGAGCGCGGCGGCGAGCAGCGCAGCCGTGGCGAGACCCGCGAGACCCCGGCGGCCCATGGCGAGGCGCATGGCCAGCATGGCGACGGCCGGCATCGTGGCAGCCGCCAGCCAGGGCTCGGAGGGGAGCTGAAAATAGCCGGCGATGCCTGCGCCGAAAGCGACCGGCAGCCACAGGAACCAGCGTTCCTGCTCGGCCTCGAGGTTGCGGCGCAGCCATTCGACGGGGGCGCCGAGAGGCGCGGCCGCGGCGAGACCGCCGGCGTCCGCCGGGCGCCATCCCCCTGCCCCGAGCTCGGCCATGCGGCTTTTGCCCCTGCCTCGCGCCGCGCCCGCGCGGCCTCCCCGGCTCAAACCAGCACACGGAATAGATCGCAGGCAAGGGGTCCTGGGACAGGCCGGAGGCCGTCTACGCCCGCCGCTCGCCGAGCGCGCGCAGCGCATCCATCACCAGCCGGTCGCATTCCAGGCCTTCGGCGAGGGCGCGCTCGCGGGCCTGAAAGGCGCGCTCGGAAGGGATGCGGATGTCGTCGACGCCCGGCTGACGCGGGCTGGCCTTGATGCGGGCGATGAGCTCCGTCACCTGGCGCTCGAACGTGCCCGGCGGCGCCAGCAGGTCGGGGCGGAAGGCGATGAAGAGGTAGCCGTAATCGCTGTCGCTGCGGGTGCCGGCGGCGGCCAGCAGCCCCAGCGCCTGCATCATCAGCGCGAGGCCGAAGCCCTTGTAGCCGCCGAACGGCAGGAGGGCGCCGCGGCGGGCGAGCGCCGGCTCCCGCGTGGGCCGGCCGTCGGGGTCGATGGCGACGCCCTCAGGCAACAGCTCGCCCAGCCGCTCGCGCAGCATCACCTCGGTCATCATGAAGGCGGAGGTGCCCATGTCAAGCACGATGGGTCCGTGTGCGGAAGGTACGGCCATGGCGATCGGGTTGGTGCCGACCTCGGCGCGCATGCCCCCCGGCGGCGCCACCAGCCGCGAGCTGCCGACCGTGTGGATGGCGACGAGACCGGCCCTGGCGATGGCCTCCACGTAGTAGGCGCTCCGCCCGCTCATCCAGGCGTCGCCCACGGCGACCAGCGCTGCGCCGTGCGCGGCGGCCTTGTCGATGGTGGCGCGCGCCGCATGATAGAGCGCCAGCATGCCCACGTTGTTGCCGCCGTCGATGGTGAGCGAGATGGCGGTCTCGCGCACAACGCGCACGGGCCGGCGCGGCCGGCGAAAGCGCTCGCTCTCGGGGATGTTGAGGATCTTGGCGAGGCCCGAGTATTCGTAGCCGCACAGCGCGGCGTCGATCACGTGATCGGCGACGATGCGCGCCTCCTCCGCGTCGTAGCCGATGCCGCGCAGGGCACCCTCCGCCAGGCTGCGCGCCTCCGACACGGTCATGCGCACGCGCCCTGCCTCGACCATGGCGACCCTCCCTGCGCCGGCCAGCGCCCGGGCGCGGCGTCAATCTAGTCGACGGTGCGGTCGGCGCAACACGCGCTGCCCGCCCATGCTCCGGCGCCGGCTGCGGGCACCGGCCCCACTTGGTCACGGCCAGGGTGGCGGTGTATCAGAGTGCGCCAGCGGTCCCGTAGCTCAACTGGATAGAGTGCCGCGCTTCGAACGCGGAGGTTGCGGGTTCAAGCCCTGCCGGGACCGCCAATCGCCCGCCTGCTCTCCCGGCAGCGCCGAGACCTGTCGCGTGGGATCCATCGACCGGCGGGGGCAGAGGAGTGTGCCGTACAAGTCCACGTCACCCTACCAGCTGGTGACTGAAATCCGCCGGTCCCCATGGCCAACCCCTCGCCCCCTCAGGCGCGCCAGAACGGCTTGCGGCTCTCGCGCCGGACCAGGTCCGGATCGAGGCCCGTGTCGCGCATCTGCTCGGCCGTCAGGCGCGACAGCTCGCGCCGGTTGCGCGCGCGCGTTGCCCACAGCGTCGGCAGCCTCGCCAGCCGCGCCAGCACCGTAGCGGCGGCCCGCCGCATGCGCTCGCCCGCCAGCGAGCGGCCGATCGAAGCTCTGGCCATGCTCTCCTCCCGAAGCCGGACGTTGCCGCCCTGCGGTTTGCCGCAGTACATATCTCGGAGCAATAGCAACATTGCACCCGGTGCATTCAAATGACGGCGACCGCCTATGCCGCCCTGGTCGACGAGCTGGCCGCCGCCATCGCGGCCGGGCGCCTCAAGCCCGGCGACCGGCTGCCGCCGCAGCGCGCGTTCGCGTACCATAAGGGCATCGCCGCCTCGACCGCCGCCAGGGTCTACGGCGAGCTGCTGCGCCGCGGGCTCATAGTCGGCGAGGTCGGCCGGGGCACGTTCGTCGCCGGCGCGCGGCCCTCCCCCGGCACGGTCGGCGGCGTGCCGCACGACGGGCGCATCGATCTGGAGTTCAACTTCCCCATGCTGCCGCTGCAGGCCGGCCTGATTGCCCGATCGCTTGCCGGGCTGCAGCGCGCGGACGTCCTCGGCGCCGCCATGGCGCCCCTCACCCAGGGGCGGCTCGAGGCGGCGCGCGCGGTCGCCGCCCGCTTCCTGGCCACGCCGCGGTGGCAGCCGCAGGCCGATCGCCTGATCTTCACCGGGTCCGGCCGCCAGTCGATCTCGGCCGCCGTGGCGTCGCTGGTCCCGGTGGGCGGCCGGCTCGGCACCGAGGCCATCACCTACGCCATGATCAAGGGCATCGCCGCCAGGCTCGGGGTCACGCTGGTCCCGCTCGCCATGGACGGGGAGGGGGTCAGGCCCGAGGCGCTCGCCAAGGCGCATCGGGCGGGCGCCCTCTCGGCGCTCTATCTCCAGCCCGTGCTGCAGAACCCCATCGGCCATTCGATGTCCGCGGCGCGCCGGGCGGAGATCGTGAGGCTGGCAGCAAGGCTCGGCCTCTACATGATCGAGGACCTCGTCTACGGCTTCCTGAGCGACGACCCACCGCTGGCGTCGCAGGCGGAGGACCGCGCCATCGTCGTCGACAGCCTGTCCAAGCGCGTGGCGCCCGGAGCGGCGGTGGGCTTTCTCCACGTGCCCAGCGCATTGCAGGACAAGGTGGAGGCCACCGTGCGCGCGGGCACTTGGTCGGTGTCGCCGCTCGCCCTCGACACCGGCACGCGCCTCATGGCCGACGGTACGGCGGCTGAGATCGGCCGGCTCAAGCGGGCCGACGCCCGGCGCCGGCAGGCCATCGTCGCGGATTGCCTCGCCGGCTGCCGCATAGAGGCCGATCCGCGCTCCTACCACTGCTGGCTCTACCTGCCCGGGGGCTGGCGGTCGGAGGCGTTCGCTGCCGCCGCCGCCCGGCGCGGCATCGCCCTCACGCCCTCGAGCACCTTCACCGTCGCGCCCGGCCACGCGCCGAATGCCGTTCGCCTTGCACTCGGGCTGCCCACCCACAAGGCGCTGCGCACCGCTCTGACGACGCTCGCCCGCCTCGTCGCCTCCGATCCCGACGCGGCCGAGGCGACGGAGTGAGGCGGCTGTCCCCCGCCAGGCCCCGCTCGACGTGCCGCCTTGGCGCGCGCAGATCCGTCTCGCATACGCCCTCGATCATCATTTTGCTGTGGTCGGGTTCGGGCTGCTGGGCTAGGAGGTGCGGCCACCGCGCCGCCGTGGACGCCGGCACCAATCGGCTTACATTGCCTTCACCGAGCGGATCTGTGCGCGGGACGGGCCGCCTGCACAATGGCGGTCGGGCGGGCAACAGGGCACTGCGCTGATAGCGGAGAAGCGAGATATGACGGCAGCTCAAACAGCCGCCCGCGAGCCAGGGCAGGACTTCATCCGCGACATCGTCGCGGCCGACCTCGCCGCCGGCCGCCACAAGACGGTGGTGACGCGCTTCCCGCCCGAGCCCAACGGCTATCTGCACATCGGCCACGCCAAGTCGATCTGCCTCAACTTCGGCATCGCCGAGGAGTTCGGCGGCCGCTGCCATCTGCGCTTCGACGACACCAATCCGACCAAGGAGGAGCAGGAGTACATCGACGCCATCGAGCGCGACGTGCGCTGGCTGGGCTTCGACTGGGGCGGCCACCTCTATCACGCCTCCGACTATTTCGAGCGGCTCTACGAGTGGGCCGAGCACCTCATCCGCGCCGGCAAGGCCTACGTCGACGACCAGAGCCAGGAGGAGATGCGCGCCAATCGCGGCACGCTCACCGAGCCCGGCAGGAACAGCCCCTGGCGCGACCGCAGCGTGGAGGAGAACCTGGATCTCTTCCGCCGCATGCGCGCGGGCGAGTTCCCCAACGGGGCGAGGGTGCTGCGGGCCAAGATCGACATGGGCAGCGGCAACATCAACCTGCGCGACCCCGTGCTCTACCGCATCCTGCACGCCACGCACCCGCGCACGGGCGACAAGTGGTGCATCTATCCGAGCTACGACTACGCCCACGGCCAGTCGGACGCCATCGAGGGCATCACCCATTCCATCTGCACGCTCGAGTTCGAGGACCACCGCCCGCTCTACGACTGGCTGCTCGACAACCTGCCGGTGCCCTCGCGGCCGCGCCAGTACGAGTTCGCGCGCCTCAACATGACCTACACCGTGCTCTCCAAGCGCGTGCTGACCGAGCTCGTGCGCGGCGGCCACGTGTCGGGTTGGGACGACCCCAGAATGCCCACCATAGCCGGCCTCAGGCGGCGGGGCGTGCCACCCGAGGCGATCCGCGACTTCGTCAAGCGCGTGGGGGTGGCCAAGGCCAACAGCGTGGTCGATGCCGCCATGTTCGATTTCTCCGTGCGCGAGGTGCTCAACCGCACGGCCCTGCGGCGCATGGCGGTGCTGCGGCCACTCAAGGCGGTGATCGAGAACTACCCCGAGGGCAAGGTCGAGGAGCTCGAGGCCATCAACAACCCCGAGGACCCGGCGGCGGGATCGCGCAGGATCCGCTTCTCGCGCGAGCTCTACGTGGAGCGCGACGACTTCATGGAGAACCCGCCCAAGAAATTCTTCCGCCTGTCTCCGGGCCGGGAGGTGCGGCTGCGCTACGCCTATTTCGTGACCTGCCGCGAGGCGGTGAAGAACGCCGCCGGCGAGGTGGTGGAGCTCAGGTGCACCTACGATCCCGCCACCCGCGGCGGCAACACGCCCCCCGACGGACGCAAGGTGCAGGCGACGCTGCATTGGGTGTCAGCGGCCGACGCGGTGACGGCCGAGGTCAGGCTCTACAATCAGCTCTTCGCCCGTCCGGACCCGGACGTGGCCAACTTCGCGGCCGACCTCAACCCCGGCTCGCTCGAGGTGATCGCCGACGCCAGGCTGGAGCCGGCGGCAGCCGCCGACAATCAGGCAGGCGCCGTGCAGTTCGAGCGGCTCGGGTATTTTGTGCGCGATCCCGACTCGCGGCCGGGCCGGCCGGTGTTCAACCGCACCGTGGGCCTGCGCGACACCTGGGCCAAGGTGGCGGCGGGGTCCAAGAGCGGCTGAGCGGCGGGCCCGACGCCCGGTCGGCAGGCGGCCGACGCCGCAGGCGCATATTGTGCTGCCCGCCGGTTCCGGCTAGGGCATGGCCACCCTCGCTGCAGGACCCCCCGCGCTCATGACCAGACCTGTCGTCACGCGCTTCGCCCCCTCCCCCACCGGCTTCCTGCACATCGGCGGGGCGCGCACGGCCCTCTTCAACTGGCTCTATGCCCGCCACACCGGCGGGAAGTTCCTGTTGCGCATCGAGGACACCGACCGCGAGCGTTCCACCGAGGCCGCGGTGACGGCAATCCTCGACGGCCTCAGGTGGCTCGAGCTCCACTGGGACGGAGAGCCCGTATTCCAGTTCCGGCGCGCCGACCGCCACCGCGAGGTGGCCTACGAGCTGCTGGCGGCCGGCCGCGCCTACCGCTGCTATGCGAGCCCCGAGGAGCTGGCCCAGATGCGCGAGGAGGCCAAGAGCCGCGGCAGCTCGCGCCTTTACGACGGGCGCTGGCGCGACCGCGACCCCGGCGAGGCGCCGCCCGGCATCAAGCCCGTCATCCGGCTCAAGTGCCCGCTCGAGGGCGAGACTGCGATCGAGGACAAGGTGATGGGCCGGGTGGCCTGGCGCAACGCCGACCTCGACGACATGATCATCCTGAGGAGCGACGGCGTCCCGGTCTACAATTTCGCCGTGGTGGTCGACGATCACGACATGGGCATAACCCACGTGATCCGCGGTGCTGACCACCTGACAAACGCCGCCCGGCAGGTGCAGATCTACAAGGCGATGGGCTGGGAGGTGCCCGTATTCGCCCATGTGCCGCTGATCCACGGGCCGGACGGGGCCAAGCTCTCCAAGCGCCACGGCGCGCTCGGGATCGAGGCCTACCGCGCCATGGGCTATCTGCCGGCGGCGCTCCGCAACTACCTCGTCCGCCTCGGCTGGAGCCACGGCGACGATGAGATCTTCTCGACCGAGCAGGCGATCGCCTGGTTCGACATCGCCGACGTCAACAAGGCGCCCGGTCGGCTCGACTTCGCCAAGCTCGCCGACGTTAACGCCCATTACATCCGCCAGGCCGACGAGGCGGAGCTTCTGCGCCGCCTCAAGGACTACCTGGCCGACGCCGAGGGCGGGGCCGCGACCGCAGCCAGGATCGAGGCCGTAGGCTGGGACCGGCTGGCGGCGGCCCTGCCCACGCTCAAGGAGCGGGCCAAGACGCTCAAGGACCTGGTGGACGGAGCCGGCTACGTGCTGGCGAGCCGGCCGCTCGCCCTCGACGAGAAGGCCGCCGGCCTCCTCGACGCCGCCGCCCGCGCGACGCTGGCCGAGTTGCTGACGCAGCTCGAGGCGGCGCCGGAGTGGACGGTGCCCACCCTCGAGGCGCTGGTGCGTGCCTTCGCCGACCGGACGGGCCAGAAGCTCGGCAAGGTGGCGCAGCCCCTGAGGGCGGCGCTGACCGGCCGCACCGTCTCCCCGCCGGTGTTCGACGTGATGGCCGTCCTGGGCCGCGAGGAGGCTTTGGCGCGGCTGCGCGACCAGGCCCGCCAGGCCTGAACCGGGGCCCCGCCGGGGGCCCGCGTGCAAAGCATTTTTACGCCCATGGCATAGCTTGCCGCACTGCAAAATATATAATAGGCAGGGTTGCGGCCGACTCCCCTCGGGGCCCGGCAGGAGACTGCGTCGGAGGGAAGCGCAAGTCCGGTCAGGGCCGCCGGCTGATCGAAGGACGAGCCCCATGAATGCAAAGGACACGGCGGACGCCGGCAAGAGTGCGACGCTCACGCTCGGCAGCAATCAGCAGACGGTTCTGCCGGTGCGCTCCGGCACCATCGGCCCCGACGTGATCGACGTAGGCAGGCTCTACCGCGATACCGGCTGCTTCACCTACGACCCGGGCTTCACCTCCACCGCCAACTGCTCCTCGCGCATCACCTACATCGACGGCGACAAGGGCGTGCTGCTCTATCGCGGCTATCCCATCGAGCAGCTGGCGCAGCGGTCGAGCTTCATAGAGGTCTGCTACCTGCTGCTCAACGGCGAGCTGCCGCGCAAGAGCGAGCTCGAGGCCTTCCGCACCACCATCACGCGCCACACCATGGTGCACGAGCAGATGACCCGCTTCTTCACGGGCTTCCGCCGCGACGCCCACCCGATGGCGGTGATGTGCGGATCGGTGGGCGCGCTCTCGGCCTTCTACCACGACTCCACCGACATCAACGATCCGCTGCAGCGCATGATCGCCAGCCATCGCATGATTGCCAAGATGCCCACGCTGGCGGCGATGGCCTACAAGTACTCGATCGGCCAGCCATTCATCTATCCGCGCAACGATCTCGACTACACCGCCAACTTCATGCAGATGTGCTTTGCGGTGCCGTGCGAGCCCTACATCGTCAATCCCATCGTGGCGCGCGCGCTCGACCGCATTCTGATCCTGCACGCCGACCACGAGCAGAACGCCTCGACCTCCACCGTGCGGCTCGCCGGCTCCTCGGGCGCCAACCCGTTCGCCTGCATCGCCGCCGGCATCGCCTGTCTGTGGGGCCCCGCTCACGGCGGCGCCAACGAGGCGGCGCTGCGCATGCTCGAGGAGATCGGTACGGTCGATCGGGTGCCCGAGTACGTCAAGAAGGCCAAGGACAAGAACTCCGAGTTCCGCCTCATGGGCTTCGGCCACCGCGTCTACAAGAACTACGATCCGCGCGCCAAGGTGATGCAGCAAACCTGCCACGAGGTGCTCGATTCGCTCGGCATCAAGGACCAGCAGATCCTCAAGGTGGCGATGGAGCTCGAGCGCATCGCCCTGCAGGACGACTACTTCATCGAGAAGAAGCTCTATCCCAACATCGACTTCTACTCGGGCATCACGCTCAGGGCGATGGGCTTCCCGCTGTCGATGTTCACGGTGCTGTTCGCGGTCGCGCGCACGGTAGGCTGGATCGCCCAGTGGAAGGAGATGATCGAGGACCCCGAGCAGAAGATCGGCCGGCCGCGCCAGCTCTACATCGGCCCCACCGAGCGGCCCTACGTGCCGATCGAGATGCGCGGCTGACCGACCTCCGCGCGCCGATCGCGCTCAGGCGCGAGCGGCCCGGGTCCGACGGCGGCCGTGGGCCGCTCGCCGACGACATGGCGCTGCTCGAGGCCTCTGGCCTGGTCGAGGCCGGCGTGCCGGTCGAACTCGGCGGCGGCGGAGGGGATGTCGACGAGCTCGCCCTCATGCTGAGGACGCCCGCCCATCGCAGCATGGCGCTCGGCCTGCCGGTGAGCGGGTGTGCTAGCCGGGCCGGCCGAGGCGCGGCCTCGCGCGCGGCCGCGGCCAGCCGCGGCCCCACTCGGCATAGTCGAGCACGACGTCGGCGGCCGCCTCGCTCGGCGTGCCATGGGCGAGCCGCAGGCGGTCGGGCACCCGGGCCAGCGCGGCGAGCTGGCGGGCGCGCACCGGCCCGTCGTCGAGGAGAGGCGCCAGCGCCCCGGCGAGGCGCGCCGGCGTGCAGCGCTCCTGCAGCAGCTCGGGAAAGGCGCGCTCGCCCAGCACCAGATTGGGCAGCACCACCGTGGGCGACTTGATCATGCGGCGCAGCACCGGGGCCATGACGGCGTCGACCTTGTAGGCGACCACCATCGGCGTGCCGGCCATGGCGAGCTCGAGCGTGACCGTGCCGGAGGCGGCGAGCGCGGCGCGGGCGAGCTTGAAGGCGCGGAACTTGTCGTCCTCGCCCTCGAGCAGGGTCGGCACCTTGGGCCAGGCCAGCAGGTGATGCTCGACGAGCGCGCGCACCGCCGGCACGACGGGAATGACGACCTCGAACTTGCGCCCGCGCTGCATGAGGCGGGCGAGGGTTTCGCCGAACGGGCCCATCAGGCGCTTCACCTCCGACGGCCGGCTGCCGGGCAGGACCGCGAGCAGATGGCTGTCGGCGGGCAGGGCCAGGCGCTGCGCCAGCGGCGCGGCATCCAGCGCGCCGATCCAGGGCACGCGCTCGATGAGCGGATGGCCGACGTAGGTGCAGGGCGGGCCGCCGAGGCGCTGATGGGCCTCGGGCTCGAACGGCAGCAGCGCCAGAACGTGATCGATGTAGCCGCGCATCCTGCGCGCCCGGCCCGGCCGCCACGCCCACACGCTCGGCGACACGTAGTCGATGATGGGAATCTCGCCGCGCCGCCGACGCACGCGCCTGGCGACGGGGTGGGTGAACTCGGGGCTGTCGATGATCACCAGCGCGTCGGGCTCGGCGGCGACGGCGGCGGCGGCCGTTGCGTGGATGCGCCGCAGGATGGCGGGCAGGCGCGGCAGGATGGCGCCGAGCCCCATCACCGCCACCTCCTCCATGGGGAACTGGGAGGCGAGCCCCTGCTCGGCCATCAGCTCTCCGCCCACGCCGAGGTAGCGCACGCGCCCGGGCAGACGGTCGTTGAGCGCCGCCATCAGCCTGGCCCCAAGTGCGTCGCCGGAGTGCTCGCCCGCGACCAGGAACAGGCAGAGGTCCCGGCCCTCCGCGGCATAGACCCGCTCCTCGATGGCCTGCTCGCCTGCCTGACCGTCGCCTGCCGCCATGGCCGCCCGTCGCCCGTGCTCGCCGCCCGCAGTCAGGCACCCTGGCACAGCACGAGGAACAAGCCCAGGTCGTCGGCGAGCCGCGCCGCCTCCTCGTAGGGTCCCAGGGCCTCGGCGGACCCGGTCAGGGCCACGCCGCCCAGCTCCTGCGCCGCGGCCCGGCGCAGCAGTGCCGCGGGCGCAGGCGCATCAGGGCCCGGGCCGGCGCGCCGTACGAGCGCCCCGGCCCTGCGCCACCTGAGGCCCCACTGGCGCAGTCCGCGTGCGCGCTCGAGCATGGCCTCGGTACCCTCGGCCGCCTCGATCGCCAGGATGAACCTGCGCACGACCACGGCGGCGGCCCCGGTGGCGTAGGGTGCCAGGCCCTCGACCGCCGCCAGGCCGACCGCGATGTCGGCACTGTCCCGTCGCCCGGGCCGGCGCCGCCCGATCACCCGCCCCCCCGCGGGCACGGGTCCCGCATGCGCCGGTGCCGGTACGGGGACCGGCCCGGGCCGCGGCCAGGCGAGCCCATAGAGGCCCACTCCGGCGGCATCGGCGGCGGCAATGGTACCGGCCGGGTCCAGCAGCAGCACCGCCCCGGCCTCGACCACGACCCCGGCGAGCCCTGCCCGCGCCGCGCCCGCGACGGTGCGCGGGCCGACCGCGGGCATGTCCACCCGCAGCTCCTGGCCCGGCTTGGGGCCCTTGGCGAGCACGCCGCGCCGCCGGCTGTGCACCGCGTCGGGCCCGGCCAGCGCCGCCGTCCGGACCAGCATGGCGTCCGTGCCTTCCGGGCCCTCGATCGCCAGCACCCGGCCCCCTGCCACGGCCACCGCCTGGCCGGTGTCGACCGCGGCCAGGGCGCGGCGCACGGCAAAGCCCAGCCCGGCATCGGCCAGGTCCGCGTCCTCGAGGCCGACGCGGCCGAGACGGCCGGTGCCCGCCACGAGCTCCGGCACCACCTCGTGCACACCCACCACCCGCAGGCCGTGCCCCTCGAAGAAACGCACCACGCGCGTGAGCACGGCGTCGTCGCCGCCGGCCAGCAGAGCGAGGATGCTGGGCAGGCTCCGGAAGAAGCCGAGATCGGGGCGGATGCGGCGCAGGTCGGGGCGCCTGACGGTGCCGACGATCACCAGCTGGCGGGCGCCCGCACCCTCGAGCGCAGCCAGCATGCGCCCGATCTGGCCCCAGTCAACCCACGTGTGCGGATAGCGGGCCACGTCTGGGTCGGCCTCGCCGGTGATGGCCACGATGTGCACGCCCTCTCCGCGCTCGGCCAGGCTCTGCGCGATCATCAGCGGCAGCCGGCCGCCGCCGGCGAGGATGCCCGTGATCATGGCCCGCCCGCGGCGCGGGTCCGGGCGCGCCCGCATCTCCCGGCGGTGGGCCGCGCGCTCACGCGTCGGCGTGCGGCATGCACAGCGAGCGCTTGCCGCCGGCGCGGATGAATGCCGTGATCTCCTCGACGATGGCGTGGCCCTTGAACTCCTTCTCCACGTCGTCGACCCGCTCGAGCAGCGTGCCCTCGTCGGCGAACAGCAGCCGATAGGCGCGGCGCAGCGTGTGGATGTCCTCGCGCCGGAAGCCGCGCCGCTGCAGGCCGACGATGTTGAGGCCGGAGAGGTGGGCGCGGTTGCCGAGCGCCATGCCGTAAGGGATGAGGTCGTTCTCGAGGCCCGACATGCCGCCGAGGAAGGAGTGGGCGCCCACGCGCGAGAACTGGATCACCGCCGCCCCGCCGCCCAGGATGGCGTAGTCCCCCACCGTGACGTGCCCCGCCAGCATCACGTTGTTGGAGAAGATCACGTTGCTGCCCACCCGGCAGTCGTGGCCGACATGGCTGTTGGCGAGAAAGGCGCAGCGGTCGCCGATCACCGTCTCCAGGCCGCCGCCCTCCGTGCCCGGGTTCATGGTGACGCCCTCGCGGATGATGCAGTCGCTGCCCACCGCGAGGGTGGAGGGCTCGCCCTTGTACTTGAGGTCCTGCGGCTGGTGGCCGATGGAGGCGAAGGGGAAGATGCGCGTGCGGGCGCCGATGCTGGTGCGGCCGGCGACCACCACGTGGCTCACGAGCTCGACGCCGTCCCCCAGCGTCACGTCCTTGCCGATCACGCAGTAAGGGCCGATGCGCACGCCCTCGCCGAGCCGGGCCCCCGGCTCCACGATGGCCGTGGGATGCACCTCACGCGCTCTGTTCATCAAGCTATTCTGGCGTCGTCGGGATCGAGGATCATGGCGCTCACCTCCGCCTCCGCCACCACCTGGCCGTTGACCTTGGCCTCGCCGTAGAAGCGCCAGGCGCGTCCGCGGCTGCGCACCTTCCGCACATGATAGTGCAGCTGGTCGCCGGGCAGCACCGGCTTGCGGAACTTGGCCCGGTCTATCCCCATGAAATAGACGAGCTGGGGCTTGTAGGTGGTCTGGAAGTTGCTGACGCACAGCGCCCCGGCCGTCTGCGCCAGCCCCTCGATGATGAGCACGCCCGGCATGATGGGAAAGCCGGGAAAGTGCCCCTGGAAGAACGGTTCGTTGATGGTCACGCTCTTGATGCCGACGGCGCTCTCGTCCCGGTTCATGTCGACGATGCGGTCGACGAGCAGGAACGGATAGCGATGCGGCAGCAGCTTCATCACGCGCGCGATATCGGCCGTGCCGAGCCCCGCCTTCGAGGTTTCAGTGTCCGTCATTGCCTTGCCCGCTCCAGCTCGTCGTCCCGATCCCAACAAGATAGCCCCGCTCACTCGCCGCTCGAAGGCCGCTCCCTTTGCGCCAGCCGCTTGATCGCCGCCAGCTGGCGCCCCCACTCGGTGAGCGGCACGGCCGGCGTGCCGCCCACGCGGGCCCCGGCGGGAATGTCGTCCTTGGCGTGGGAGGCGCCGGCGATCTGCGCGCCCGCGCCCACCTTGATATGCCCGACCAGGCCCGATTGGCCTCCCATGACCACCAGGTCGCCCAGCTCGGCGGAGCCGGAGATCCCCACCTGGGCCACGATGACACAATGCCGGCCGACCACCACGTTGTGCCCGATCTGCACGAGATTATCAATTTTCGTGCCTTCGCCGATCACCGTATCGCCGAGGGCGCCGCGGTCGATGCACGTGTTGGCTCCGATCTCGACATCGTCCTGCACGATCACCCGCCCGATCTGGGGCACCTTGAGGTGGCCCTTGGGGCCCATGGCGAAGCCGAACCCGTCCTGGCCGATGCGCACCCCCGCGTGCAGGATCACGCGGTCGCCGATCAGGGCGTGGGTGACGCTGGCGCCGGGCCCGAGGTAGCAGCCGCGGCCGACGGCGACGCGGTAGCCCACCAGTGCGCCGGCGGCGATGGTGGTGCCGCGCCCGATCTGCGCCTCCCGCCCGACCACGGCCCCGGGCTCGATGCGCACCCCTTCCTCGATGCGGGCGGTCGGATGAACCGCCGGATCGCCCGCGGCGGAGAGCGCGGTTTTGGGAAAGGCGGCATCGGGATAGAAGAGTTGCAGCGCCAGGGCGAAACCGCGATAGGGGGCCGGCATCACCAGCGCCGCCGTCGCCTGCGGCACCCGGCCGGCGAAGGCCGGCGCCACCAGGCATGCCGTGGCCCGCGTGCCGGCCAGCTGGCCCAGATACTTGCGGTTGTCGAGAAAGGAGAGGTCGCCGGACTCCGCCTTGGCGAGCGGGCGCACGTCGTAGACAAGCGTGCCAGGGTCGGCGCCGGAGGCGAGCTCAGCGCCCACCTTCTGCGCCACGACGTCGAGGCGGAACGGCCCCGCCCTGTCGAAGAACCCGGGATGCTCCATCGCGCCTTCACCCGCGGCCGCCGGCGGCACCCGCCGCCGCGACCCACACTAGCATCGCCGGCGCCGCCTGTCGCGCCGGAGGCGGGGAGAGAAGCCGGGCTCGCTAGAACTTGGTGGAGGCGCCGAAGCGGATCAGCTGCTCGTCGTCGTAGGCCTCTTTCTTGACGGCCTTGGCGACGTCGAGGCGCAGCGGCCCGAGCGGAGAGTTCCACAGCAGGCTGACGCCGGCCGAGACGCGCACCGAGGCGGAGTCGGCGAGGCAGACGCCGTTCCAGGTGGAGACGCCGTTCACGAGAACCGGCGCTTGGCCGCAGGCCCCGTCGAGCGACTTGGCGAGCGCGCCGGCGCCGAACAGGGAGCCGGCGTCGACGAACACGGCGCCGCTCATGCCGAGCTCGTCGGGAACGAACGGGAAGGGGTAGCGCACCTCCGCGGTGGCCGCCCAGAAGGTGTCGCCGCCCAGGGCGTCGCCGGTGAGCAGGTCGCGCGGACCGAAGCCGCCCCGGTTGAAGCCGCGGATGGTCTCGCCGCCCTTGTAGTAGAGATCGATGAGCCGCACGTCCTGGCCGCCCCAGCCGCCGATGTGGCCGGCGAGGGCACGCCCGACGAAGGTGATCTTCTCGGTGAAGGGATAGTAGTAGCGGCCTTCGCCGTGCACGCGCCAATACTGCACGTCGCCGCCGAGACCGGCCACCTCGGAGCCGATCTGGAAGAAGTAGCCGCTGGTGGGCGACTTCGGATGGTTTCGGGTATCGTAGGTGAGCATCGAGCCCAAGCTCGAGGTGATCGCCTCTCCGTTCGCGCACCTCGAGCGCGCGTCGTCCCAGCCGCATGCCTCCTTGATGGCGCGCGAGGCAAAGGTCCGGACGTCATAGATCTCGCTCAGCGCCAGCGTGTAGCTGTTGGAGAGCCAGAGGTTCTCGGCGATCGGGAAGCCGAGCCGCAGCGAGCCGCCGGTGGTCTTTGTGCGGAACGCCGACACAGCCGATAGGTTGACGTCCTTGTGGAACACGTCGAACCCGGCCGCCAGGTTGCGGTCGAGGAAGCGCGGCTCGGTGAAGCTGAGGTCGATCTGCATGCGCTCTTGCGAGCCGGCCAGCCGCAGGCGCAGGAACTGGCCGCGGCCGAGCAGATTGCGCTCGGAGATGGAGATGTCGCCGATGACGCCCTCGCTCGTCGAGTAGCCCGCGCCGAAGGACAGCTCGCCGGTCGACTGCTCGACCAGCTCCACGTCCAGAATTATGCGGTCGGGCGCCGAGCCCGGCCTTCGGCGAATCTCCACGCTCTTGAAGTAGCCGAGCTGCTGCAGCCGCTTCTTGGCCTTGTCGACCATCATCGGGTTGTAGGCATCGCCCTCCGCCAGGCGGAACTCGCGGCGGATGACGTAGTCGCGCGTGCGCGTGTTGCCGGAGATGTTGATGCGCTCGATGTAGACGCGCGGGCCCTCGTCGATGAAGTAGACCACGTTGATGACGCGGGCGACCGGATCGCGGGCGGCGCGGGGGCGCACGCGCGCGAACGGGAATCCCTGCTCGGAGACGACCAGCGTCAGCCGCTCCACGGTCTTGTCGAGCTGCGACTGGTTGAAGGTGGAGCCCGAGGAGGTGAGCACCTCGCCGCGCAGCGAGGCCGCGTCGAGGCCCGCCAGCGCCGACTCCACGTCGATGGTGCCGAACTTGAAGAGCTCGCCCTCGTCGATGACGAAGGTGATGTAGAAGCCCGAGCCGTCGCGGTCGAGCTCGGCGCCGGCCGAGACCACGCGCGCGTCGGCGTAGCCGTTCTTGAGGTAGTACTGGCGCAGAAGCTCGCGGTCCAGCGAGAGCCGGTCGGGATCGTAGATGTTGGTGCCCTTGAGGAAGTCGAGCAGGCCCGACTGGGTGGTGGTGATGATGTCGCGCAGCTGGCTGTCGGAGAAGGCGCGGTTGCCGATGAAGTTGATGGCCTTCACCTTGGTGGCGCCGCCCTCGTTGATCTCGAACACCAGGTTCACCCGGTTGCTGTCGAGCTCGATGATCTTGGGCTCGACGCTGGCGGCGAAGCGGCCCTGCCGGCGGTAGACGTCGAGAATGCGCTGCACGTCGGCCTGCGCCTTGGCGCGGGTGAAGACGGAGCGCGGCTTGAGCTGCACCTCGCCCTGGAGCGTGGCCTTGTCGACCTCGCGGTTGCCCTCGAACGCGACTTGGCTGATCACCGGGTTCTCGACAACGGTCACGACCACGCCGGCGCCGTCGCGGTCGATGCGCACGTCCGAGAACAGGCCGGTGGCGAAGAGCGACTTGAGCGACTGGTCGACCTTGCCCGGATCGTAGGGATCGCCGACGTTGAACTTGAGGTAGGAGCGGACGGTCTCCGGCTCCACGCGGCGGTTGCCGCTCACCCTGATGTCGCGGATGATGCCCTGGGCCTGCGCAGAGGCCGCACCCACCACAGCCGGGCCCACGACGGGCGCAGCCAGCAGGGCCGCGATCGTCGCCAGGATAAAGTGCCAGCCCCCCGACTTGCACATCCCAGAGATAGGCATTCGTCCCGTCTGCCTTTCGCTTCGCCGTTCCCTCGGCTGTCCTACCCGTCGGCGTCGGGTGGACAGTTACGCGCAACGCTCCAGGCGGCGGGATCGCCGCGGCAACAGACCCCTTTCCCCTGGGCCTGCCGGCCGGAGCGTCGAAGCGGTCCGTTCATTTCTTTAACGGCTCACTAACGGACCTGGAAGTGGCAATAATACGCCACTTGGCCACGTTCGGAAGGGTGCGAGCGGGGCTGCCTTGTTTCTACCCGATTCCCGTCAGCCAGCGCCGCACGATTCCCAAATCGTTCCAGGTGGCGAACATCATCAGCATCAGCACCACGGCGAGCCCGATGCGGAAGCCGATCTCCTGAGTGCGCTCGCTCAGCGGCTTGCGGCGAATTGCCTCGATGAGATAGAACAAAAGGTGACCGCCGTCGAGCAGCGGTATGGGGAACAGGTTGATGAGGCCGATGCTGACCGAGAGCACGGCGGTGAGGTTGAGGAGCGGAATGAAGCCGACGCTGGCAACCTGGCCGGAGACCTCGGCGATGCGGATGGGGCCGCCCAGCTGATCGGCCGATTCGCGTCCCATAATGACATCGCCGAGATAGGACAGCGTGCGGGTGATGATGTAGTAGGTCTCGCGCACGCCGAGGCCCAGCGCCTCGACCGGACCATGGCGCCGGAACTCCCATTCAGCCTGGGTCGGGTTGCGGCGGATGCCGATGACGCCTACCCGCAGCTTGTTGCCGAAGCGGTCCGAGATCTCGCGCCGGGCGGGCGTAACCTTGATGGTGCGCAGGCGGCCAGCGCGGTTCACCTCGAAGGTGAGCTCGCGGTCGGCGCTGGCCGAGACGATGCGCTGCATGTCGGCGAAGGTCTCGATGGCCTGGCCGTCGATGCTGACGATGACGTCGCCGGGCTTGAAGCCGGCCGCGGCGGCGGCCCCGTCGGGCACCAGCTCGTCCACCCGCGGGGCCGTCACCTGGATTCCTACGAAGGTGAAGGTGAGCGCAAAAATCACTATGGCCAGCAGGAAGTTGGCCACCGGGCCGGCAGCCACGATGGCGGCCCGGGCTGCGAGCGGCTTGGTCTGGAAGGCGCCGGCGCGCTCGGCGGTCGACATGCGCTCGAGCGCGGCCTTGGAGGGTACGCTGGCGCTGTTCTCGTCGTCCAGAAACTTTACGTAGCCGCCGAGTGGGATCCAGGCGAAGCGCCAGCGCGTGCCGTGGCGGTCATGAAAGCCGAAGATCTCGCGGCCGAAACCGATGGAGAACGCCTTTACCCTGACGCCGCACCAGCGCGCGACCAGGAAGTGCCCGAGCTCGTGGATGAACACCACCACCGTGAGCACGAACAGGAACGGGACGAGCACAGCGAGGATGCTCCACATGCCGTCCAGTCCCTGATCGAGAATTGCAATCACCAGCAGCCTCCTGCGCCGTCGTCGGCACTATAGCGCCATTCGCCGCTCAGCGAGCGGCCGACCATTCCCGTGTCCCCAGCAAGTTCAGAGCCAAACGTCGCGCCGCCGCATCGGCCGCCAGAACGGCGGGCAAGTCCCGGGCCTCGCCCAGCACGCCGCCGCTCTCCGCCGCCTCCAGCGTCTCGGCTACAAGTTGGGCTATTTGAAGGAACCCGATGCGGTCCGAGAGGAAAGCCTCTACCGCCACCTCGTTGGCGGCGTTGAGCACGGCCGGTGCCAGCCCGCCGCGCTCCAGAGCCCGGCGGGCGAGGCCCAGCGCCCGGAACCGCTCCTCATCGGGCGGCTCGAAGCTCAAGCTGCCGAGGGCGACGAGGTCGAGGCGCTTGGTGGGGGCCGTCATGCGGCTCGGCCAGGACAGGCTGAGCGCAATCGGCGTGCGCATGTCGGGGTTTGCCAGCTGAGCCAGAACTGAGCCGTCGCGGTAGGCCACCAGGGCATGCACGATCGACTGGGGGTGAACCACGACCTCGAGCTGGTCTGCCTCCACCGGGAACAGGTGATAGGCCTCGATCAGCTCCAGGCCCTTGTTCATCAGCGTTGCCGAGTCGATGGTAATCTTGCGGCCCATCGACCAGTTGGGATGGCACAGCGCCTCCTGCGGCGTGGCGCGCGCCATCTGCTCGCGGCTCCAGGTGCGGAACGGCCCGCCCGAGGCGGTGAGCACGATGCGCTCGATGGCGGCGGGGTCGGCGCCGGCGGTGAGCTGGAACACGGCCGCGTGCTCGGAGTCGGCGGGCACCAGCTCGGTGCCGGCCCGCCGCACCGCCTCCATAAAGATCTCGCCGGCCGACACCAGGCATTCCTTGTTGGCGAGCGCCACCCGACGCCCCTGGCCGACGGCGGCGATGGTGGGATTGAGGCCGGCCGCGCCGATGATGCCGGCCATCACGCAGTCGGCCGGCCGCAGCGCCGCCTCGATCAGCGCCGCCTCGCCGGCGGCCGCCTCGATGCCGCTACCGGCGAGCGCCTCCTTGAGCGCGTGATGGCAGGCGGGGTCGGCCACGACCGCGAGCTCGGCGCGATGGCGGCGGGCCAGCTCGGCCAGCGCCGCCACGTTGCGGTGGGCGGTGAGCGCCACCACCTCGAACATCTGCGGGTTGCGGGCGACGAGGTCGAGCGTGCTCGCGCCCACCGAGCCGGTGGCGCCCAGCACGGTGATGCGCCGCGGCGCGCCCGCGGCGCTCGCCGGGGCGGAAGCCGCCGGCTTGTCGGTCCTCAGCCGTGCGCGCGTGGGCGCCAAACTCGCCTCCTCGCTCATCCGAGCAGCAGCGCCTGGGCCGGCGAATGCACGTTGATGGCGAAGGCGGCCAAGGCTACCGCCGAGGCGGCCGCCACCAGCCCGTCGACGCGGTCCATGACGCCGCCGTGGCCCGGGATCAGGGAGCTCGTGTCCTTGGCCCCGAAGCGACGCTTGATCGCCGACTCGGCGAGGTCGCCCGCCTGCGCAACCAGCGACAGCACCGCTCCCGCCGCCGCCAGCCGCACCGCCGAGCCGCCCGGCACCGCCAGCCAGAATAGGGCACCGACCACGGAGCTCGCCACCAGTGCGCCGATGAAGCCTGCCCAGGTCTTGTTGGGCGACACCCGCGGCCACAGCCGCGGCCCGCCCATCAGCCGGCCGGTGAGGAAGGCCGCAGTGTCCGACGCGACGACGATGACGATGACGAACACCACGGCGAGCAGGCCGAGGCGGGCGTCGGAGCGCAGCCAGATGAGGGCGACCGCCGGCAGGCCCGCATAGAACACGCCGAGCGCCGAGAACAGGCTGTTGCGGCCGAGGCTGAGCAGCATGGCCAGGATGGCCCCGATAGGCAGCGCGAGCAGGCCGAGCCCGACCGAGACGAAGGCGGCCAGTGCCGCCGCCATGCCGGTGGCGATCACGTGCACGGCCGCCACGGCACCCGGCTCGCGGCCTTGCACGAGGCGCGCCCACTCCCAGCTCAGCAGCATGGTGACGGCGATCACCAGGAGGGCGAAGGGCACTGGGCCGGTGAGCGTGAAGAGAGCCGCGACCGCGCCCATCGCCAGGCCCCAGGCGAGCCGCGTCCCGAAGTCGGCGCCCAGCCGCGCCGGCAGGCCTAGCCGGATGCCCCCGTCCTCGCCCGCCTCGCCGGGTTCGCTCATGCGATGGAGCCTTTCGCTTCTGCGCCCGCCTTAGCCGGCCGATCGGGCCTGGACGCCGCCGAACCTGCGATTGCGCCTGCGGAACTCGTCGATGGCCTGCTCCAGCAGCTCGCGGCCGAAGTCCGGCCAGCAAGCGTCGAGAAACACGAACTCGGTATAGGCCGACTGCCACAGCAGGAAGTTGGACAGCCGCATCTCGCCGCTGGTGCGGATGAGCAGGTCGGGATCGGGCAGGCCGTGCGTGTCGAGGGCGCCCGCGAGCGCCTCGGGCGTGATGTCCTGCGGGCGCATGGCGCCCACGAGCACCTGCTCGGCAAGCCGCCGCGCCGCCCTGGCGATCTCGGAGCGCCCGCCGTAGTTGAAGGCGATGGTCAGGTTGAGCGCCCGGTTCTCGGCAGTGAGCGCCACCGCCCCGTCGATGATCTCGAGCAGGTCCGGGTCGACCCGATCGCGCTCGCCGATCACGCCGATGCGCACGCCGTTCTGGTGCAGCTCGGCGAGGTCGCGGTGGATGAAACCGCGCATCAGGCCCATCAGGTCGTCGACCTCGGCGGCGGGGCGCGACCAATTCTCCGACGAGAACGAGAAGATGGTGAGATACTGGAGCCCGAGCTCCATCGCCGCCCGCACCGTGCGGCGAACCGCATCCACACCCTTGCGATGCCCGGCCGAGCGTGGCAGGCCTCGCTTCTCCGCCCAGCGCCCGTTGCCGTCCATGATGATGGCAACGTGGCGAGGCACGACCTGCGTGCCTGTCTGCCACACTGCCGATTGATTGTGCTTGTTCATAAACCGGGCATCACGCAGCAGCGGGAGGCGACCGCCCATCGTCGGCAGGCGGGGGAAGAGCCCAGATCGGCGGTGGCCTGCTGCGGGATCGCCATCATACCTGCTTGATCTCGGTTTCCTTGCCGGCGAGCGTCTGGTCGATCTCCTTGATCAGCCGGTCGGTGAGCTCCTGCACCTTGGCGGAGTTCTTGTGGTGCTCGTCCTGGCTCATCTGGCCGTCCTTGTCGAGCTTCTTGAGCAGCTCCATGCCCTCCCGGCGCACGTTGCGCACCGCCACCCGCGCGCTCTCGGCGTACTTGTGCGCCACCTTGACGAGCTCCTGGCGGCGCTCCGCGTTGAGGGCTGGGATCGGCAGCCGGATGAGGGCCCCCTCGGTCACCGGGTTGAGGCCGAGGTTGGCCTCCCGTATCGCCTTTTCGACTGCGCTCACCTGGCCCTTGTCCCAAACCTGGACGGAGATGGTGCGCGCATCGGGCGTGGACACGGTGGCGACCTGATTGAGCGGCATGCGCTGGCCATAGACGTTCACCATGACGGGGTCGAGCAGGTGGACGCTGGCGCGGCCTGTGCGCAGGCCGGCGAACTCCTTTTTCAGCGCATCGATGGCGCCGCGCATGCGGCGCTCGAGATCCTTGAGATCGAACTTGGCGGCCATGGCATGTTCCCCTGATGTCCCGCCCGTCGAGCCGCCCCAGCGCTCCGACCGGGCTTGGGCGAATGGCGCGCTACCCTGCGCCAAGGCCCGCCCGGCCGCAAGCTCCGGCCAGACCGAGCTAGCCCGAGACCACGGTGGCGAGCGCCTCGCCGCGCAACACCTTTAGAAGATTGCCGGGTTCCTCGATGGAAAACACAATTACCGGAAGTCGATTGTCCCGAGCAAGGGCAATAGCGGCCCCGTCCATGACTTTGAGGTCCCGCGCCAGCACCTCCGCGTAGGTGAGCCGGTCGTAGCGAACCGCGCCGCGCTCCTTCTTGGGATCGGCGGAGTACACCCCGTCCACCTGGGTGGCCTTGGCGAGGGCCTCGCAGTTCATCTCGATGGCCCTCAGCGCGGCGGTGGTGTCGGTGGTGAAGAAGGGGTTGCCGGTGCCCGCCGCGAAGATGACCACCCGGCCGCTATCGAGGTGGTGCAGGGCCTTGGAGCGCACGAAGGCCTCGCACACGGTGGGCATGGGGATGGCCGAGAGCACGCGGGTGTCGACGCCGGCCTGCTCGAGGGCGTTCTGCAGCGCCAGGGAGTTCATCACGGTGGCCAGCATGCCCATGTAGTCGGCGGTGGCCCGGTCCATGCCCTTGGCGGCGCCCGCCAGGCCCCGGAAGATGTTGCCGCCCCCCACCACCACGGCAAGCTGCGCGCCGGCGGCCACGGCGTCCCGGATCTCGCCCGAGAGGCGCTGCACCACCGGCACGTCGATGCCGTAGCCGGCCGCGCCCATCAGCGCCTCGCCCGAGAGCTTGAGGAGCAGGCGCCGGTAGCGCAAGCCTGATGAGCCGCTCATGCTGACAAAGCCCTGTCTGCCTCGATAGCGGGCGCGAGACGCCGGCCGGGTGCCGGCCCCGCACGGCGAACCGCACCTGGCACGCAAGATTTAAAACAGAGTGCCGGGCGCGAGGCAAACGCCGGCCGCCCCGGCGCACTCTCAGCGCTTGCCCGCGGCCTTGGCCACCTCGGCGGCGAAATCGCCGTCCTTCTTGTCGATGCCCTCGCCCAGGGCGTAGCGGGCGAAGCGGGCGATCTTGATCGGCGCGCCGGCCGTCTTCTCGGCGCCCTCGAGCACCTGCTTTACGGTGGCCTTGCCGTCGCCGCCGGCGCCGAGGAAGGTCTGCTGCAGGAGCACCACTTGCTGGTAGAACTCCTTGCGCAGGCGGCCCTCCACCATCTTGGCCACGATGTCGGCCGGCTTGCCGGAAGCCTTGGCCTGCTCGGTGTAGACCGCGCGCTCGCGCTCGATCAGCGCCGGGTCGAGGTCCTCCGCGGAGACGGCGGCGGGCGCGGCGGCGGCGATGTGCATGGCGAGCTGGCGGCCAAAGGCGGCCAGAGCCGCCTTGTCGCCCTTGCTGTCGAGCGCCACCAGCACGCCGATCTTGCCCAGGCCCTCGCCGGCCTTGTTGTGCACGTACTCGGCCACCAGCCCGTCGCCCACCTCCATGGCCACGGTGCGCCGCACGCTCATGTTTTCGCCGATGGTGGCCACCATCTCCTTGACGTAGGCCTCCACCGTCAGCGTCTTGCCGGGATAGGTGAGCGCGAGCAGTTTGGCGAGGTCGCCGCCGGCCTTCGGTGCCAGCGAGGTGATCTTGCGCACCATGTCCTGGAACTGCTCGTTGCGGGCCACGAAGTCGGTCTCGGAGTTGACCTCCACCATCGCCCCCGCCTTGTCCTTGGCGGTGACGCCGATGAGACCCTCGGCGGCGACCCGCCCGGCCTTGGTGGCTGCCTTCGACAGGCCCTTCTTGCGCAGCCAGTCGACCGCCTGCTCGATATCGCCCTTGGTCTCGGTGAGCGCCGTCTTGCAGTCCATCATGCCGGCGCCGGTCTTGTCGCGTAGCTCCTTGACGAGGCTGGCGGAGACGATGTTGCTCATGAGCATGATCCTCGCACTGCCCTGCCGGGCGTGAACTGCATGTTCCGCGGCCGCGTAGAGCCCGCCGCGGGTCGGGCGGGCCCGTCAGGCGGCTTGGCCCTCGACCAGCTGCTTGGCCGCCGCGATCCAGCCGTCGCGGGCGATACGCCCTCTCAGATTGAGGGTGCGATCGAGCGCCTCCATCCCCTCCGCGTCGAGGTCGGCGATCTGCCAGAAGTGATAGACGCCCGCGTCGTTGAGGCGCTGCTCGAGCTTGACGTTGACCCCGGGCAGCCGTTTGAGGTCGTCGGGCTCGCCGCGCGGGGCATCGATGCCCTTGAACTCCTGCTTGGCGGCGGCCGGCAGCGCCTCGGCCGGCGGGGCCTCGGCGGCGCCGATGTCGACGCCCGCCTGCGCCTGGCCGCGCTCGATGCCGTCGATGGCCGCGCGGGCCACGAGATCGCAATAGAGGGTGATGGCGCGGCCGGCATCGTCGTTGCCCGGCACCACGAAGTCGATGCCGTCGGGATCGCAGTTGGTGTCGACGATGGCGACGATCGGGATGCCGAGCTTCTTGGCCTCGGCAATGGCGATCTGCTCCTTGTTGGTGTCGATCACGAACAGCAGGTCGGGCAGGCCGCCCATGTCCTTGATGCCGCCCAGCGCCTTGTTGAGCTGGTCGCGGTCTCGGGTGAGCTGCAGGATCTCCTTCTTGGTGCGCCCCCGCGTCTCGCCCGCCAGCGTCTCGTCGAGCTGGCGCAGCCGGCGGATCGACTGGGAGATGGTTTTCCAGTTGGTCAGCGTGCCGCCGAGCCAGCGGTGATTTATGTAGTACTGCGCCGACCGCTTGGCGGCCTCGGCGATCGCCTCGGAGGCCTGGCGCTTGGTGCCGACCAGCAGCACGCGCCCGCCGGCGGCCACCACGTCGCTCACCTTGACCAGAGCCTGGTGCAGCAGGGGCACGGTCTGGGCGAGGTCGATGATGTGGATGTTGTTGCGGGCGCCGAAGATGTAGGGGGCCATCTTCGGGTTCCAGCGGTGGCTCTGATGGCCGAAGTGGCAGCCGGCCTCGAGCAGCTGACGCATGTTGAAGGCGGGAAGCGCCATGGGATGTCCTTTTCCGGTTGTAGCCGCCGCCGAGCCCGAAAGAAGGCCGGCACGTGCCGGCCCACCGGAACGCGGGACGGGCGTTTTGGCCCGTCCGGCGCGAGGCTCCGCGTGTGGGATGGGGCGTGTGTAGTCACTGCCTGAACGCTTGGCAAGAGCGGCGCGGCCGGCGCGTGCGAAAATTCGCCCTCTTCTCAAGGGCGGCCCCGGTCGCTACATTGGCTGCGAATCGCAACGAACGGAAAGGAGGTGATCCAATGTCTAGTGGGATCCTGCAGTCGGCGAGGCCGCTGAAGCTCGATCACGCTCGCGTTGGAGCAGCCTCCAGCGGGGCCTGAGCGGGCAGTTTCGTCCGGCGGGCTTCCCGCCGCGTGCCTCGGCTCATCGCCACAGATCTCACGGGGGCCGCCCTTGGGGCGGCCCCTCACTTTTTCGGCCCTCAGCCCTGGCGACGGGGGTCGGCCACGTCCTCGATCACGAGCTCGCGCTTCTCGCGCCCGTTCCAGGTGTCCCGGCGCAGGTGACCGGCCACATGCAGCGGCAGGCCGCTGGCTCCTAGCAGCGTCTCGCCTACCGGCTGGCCGGCAGCGCGAAAGGCCACCGCCTCGAGCCGCGCCCCGTCGCCCGCCTCCAGCACGCACCGCACGTGGGCCTCGCCCACCACCTTGGCAAACTTCACGCGGTGAGCCGGAAAGGCGAAGCGCGGCAGCGGGTTGCCCTGGCCGTAGGGACCTGCGCGCTCCAGCAGATCGAGGAAGTCGTCCGTGACGCTGGCGGGCGTCAGCGCGCCGTCGAGCTCCAGCGCCACGCTGGCGCGGGCAGCGCCGGTGGCCTCCGCCAGGCGCCCGGCGAGGAAGGTTGCGAGCGCATCGAGCCGCTCGCGCGACACCGTGAGCCCGGCGGCCATGGCGTGCCCGCCGCCCTTCTCGAGGTGGCCCTCGGCCACGGCCGCGCGCACCGCCGCGCCGATGTCCACCCCGCCGATCGAGCGCAGCGAGCCCGTGCCCTCGCCCCGCTCGTTCCAGGCCACCACGCAGGAGGGCCGCTGGAAGCGCTCGGTGAGGCGGCTTGCGACCAGCCCCACCACGCCCTTGTGCCAGTCCTCGCCGGCGACGAGCAGCAGCGGCGCCTCCGGATCGGTCTCGAGCAGGCGCTCGGCGCGGGCTACTGCCTCCTCCAGCATGCGGGTCTCAATCGCCTTGCGCTCGCGGTTGAGCCTGTCGAGCAGCTCGGCGATGCGCGCCGCCTCCACCTCGTCGTCGGTGGCGAGCAGGCGGGCGCCGAGCCCGGCGTCGCCGATGCGTCCGCCGGCATTGATGCGGGGGCCCAGCACGAAGCCGAGGTGATAGGGCGTGGGCGGCACGGCGAGGCCGGCGGCATCGGCGAGCGCCCTGAGGCCGACGTTGCGGCGCTGGCGCATGGCCTGCAGGCCCTTGACGACGTAGGCGCGGTTCAGGCCGGCAAGGGGCACCACGTCGCACACGGTGGCCAGCGCCACCAGATCGAGGAGCCCGAGCAGGTCGGGGGCGGGGCGCTCGGGCCCGTAATGGCCGCGCCGCCGCAGCTCTCGGGAGGCGGCCACGAGCAGCATGAACACCACGCCCGCGGCGCACAGGTGGCCCTGGCCCGAGAGGTCGTCGAGCCGGTTCGGGTTGACGAGGGCGGTGACCTCGGGCAGGCGCTCGTCGGCCTGATGGTGATCGACGACCACCACGTCGGCGCCGAGGGCAGGCGCGCCGGCGAGGGCGGCGTTGCCCGTGGTGCCGCAGTCGACGGTGAGAATGAGCCGCGCGCCCTCGCCCGCGAGGGCCGCGATCGCCTCCGCGTTCGGGCCGTAGCCCTCGGTCATGCGGTCGGGGATGTAGATGCGGGCCTCGCGCCCGTGGGCGCGCAGGAAGCGCTGCAGAAGGGCGGCCGAGCAGGCGCCGTCGACGTCGTAGTCGCCGAACACCGCGATGGGCTCGCCGCCGGCAATGGCGTCGGCGAGGCGGCCGGCGGCCTTGTCCATGTCGCGCAGGGTGCTGGGATCGGGCATCAGGGCCTTGACCGTGGGGTCGAGCGCGACCGGCACCTCGTCGATGCCGATGCCGCGGGCGGCGAGCACCCGGCCGAGCAGCTCGGGAAGGTCGTGGCGCTGGGAGATGGCAACCGCGGTATTGGCGGCGGCGGCGTCGAGGCGCTCGCGCCACACAAGGCCGCGCACGGAGGCCGTCACCCCCAGGAAGGCGGGCCGCGCCAGGATCGCGTCCCCCGCCACGGTCATGCCTCGCGCGCCCATGTCAGCTCCCTCGCCCGGCCGCATCCTAGGCCGGCCGCGCCGAGCAAGCATCGATTCGGTGGGCGCACTCCACAGCTTCGCGCGGGGAGCGCGTGCGCGCGCCGGAAAGCAGCCGGGATCGGTCCCGGCGCCGCCTCAGGGCGTGGCCTTGGTGCCGATCATGCGGAAGGTGGTCTTGATGCGGCGCACGGTGCCGGTCTTGGAGCGCAGCACCACGGTCTCCGTCTCGGCGAAGTCGCCGCGGAAGTGCACGCCGTCGAGCAGGGAGCCGTCGGTGACGCCGGTGGCCGAGAAGATCACGTCGCCCGAGGCCATCTCGGCCATGCTGAACTTGCGCTTGATGTCGGCGATGCCCATGGCACGGGCCCGCTCGACGAGCCTGGGGCGCTCCTTCTCGGGGTGCAGCTCGGGGGCGAGCCGGCCCTGCATCTGCCCGCCGATGCACCTGAGCGCCGCCGCCGCCAGCACGCCCTCGGGCGCGCCGCCGGCACCGAGGTAGATGTCGATGCCGGTCTGCCCGGGGTCGGTGGTCCAGATCACGCCGGCGATGTCCCCGTCGGGGATGAGCTGGACGGAGGCGCCGGCCTGGCGCACAGCCTTGATGAGCTCGGCGTGCCGCGGGCGGTCGAGGATGCAGGCGGTGATCTCCGACACCGGCACGCCGCGCGCCTTGGCCATGCGGGCGAGGGTCTCGGCCGGTGGCGCATCGAGATCGATGATGCCCTCCGGGTAGCCCGGGCCGATGGCGATCTTGTCCATGTACATGTCGGGGGCATTGAGCAGGCCGCCGCGCTCGGAGATGGCGAGCACGGCCAGCGCGTTGGGCATGGCCTTGGCGCAGATGGTGGTGCCCTCCAGCGGGTCGACGGCGATGTCCACCTCCGGCCCGTCGCCCACGCCCACCTCCTCGCCGATGTAGAGCATCGGGCTCTCGTCCATCTCGCCCTCGCCGATCACCACCCGGCCCTTGATGTGCACCTTGGCGAGCTCCTTGCGCATGGCGTCGACGGCGGCGCGGTCGGCGGCCTTCTCGTCGCCGCGGCCCCTCAGGCGGGCGGCGGCGATGGCGGCGGCCTCCGTGACGCGCGCCACCTCCAGCACCAGCACGCGGTCGAGCCCGCCCGCGGCGTCATGCCCCTGGATGCTGTTCTGCATCGGTTCCTCCCTTGCCTGCCGCCCGCCCGGGCTCACAGCGGCTCGATGCGGATCATCTGCGGCTTCTCGGATACCTGCCCGTCCTTGTGGATGGCATCGAGCGCGGCGCGGATCGCCGCCTCGGTGGTCTCGTGGGTGATGAGGACGACGGGCGTGGGAGTGCCGGGCCTGCCACGCGCGGCGATGCCGATCTGGGCGCCGGGCGGGCGACGCTGGACGATGCTCTCGAGCGAGACCTCACGCTCGCCCATGCGGCCGGCGATGCTGGCCATGGCGCCGGGCCGATCGTAGACCGCGAGCCGCACGTAGTAGGCCCCCTGGTGCTGGCCGAGCTTGGCGCGCTTGTAGGGAGCGAGCTGGGCGGCGGGCACGCCGAAGGGCGGAGGGGTGTCGCCGCGGGCGATGTCGAGGATGTCGCTCGCCACGGCGGAGGCGGTGGCCCGCGCGCCGGCGCCGGGTCCGGCCAGCAGCAGGTTGCCGGCGAAGTCGCCGTCGATAGCCACGCAGTTGGTGACCCCCGATACCTCGGCGATGGCCGAGTGCTTGGGCACCATGGCCGGATGCACGCGCTGCTCGATGCCGCTGTCGGTCCTGAGGGCCACGCCCAGCAGCTTAATGCGGTAGCCGAGGTCGTCGGCGGCCTCGATGTCGGCCCGGGTGATCGACTCGATGCCCTCGATGTCGATCTTGTCGAAGGCGACGCGGGTGCCGAAGGCCAGGCTCGTCAGCACGGCGAGCTTGTGGGCGGTGTCGAAGCCGCCGATGTCGAAGGTGGGGTCGGCCTCGGCGTAGCCCTTCTCCTGCGCCTCCTTGAGCACCTCGGCGAAGGAGCGGTGCTCCTCCTGCATCTGGGTGAGGATGTAGTTGCAGGTGCCGTTGAGGATGCCGTAGACGCGCCGGATCTGGTTGCCGGCAAGCGCCTCCCTGAGCGTCTTGATGACCGGGATGCCGCCTGCGACTGCCGCCTCGAAGCTGAGCGCGACGCGGCTCTTCTCGGCGAGGCGGGCGAGCTCGGCCCCGTGGCGGGCAAGCAGCGCCTTGTTGGCGGTTACCACGTGCTTGCCGGCGGCGAGGGCCGCTTCCACCGCCTCCCGCGCCACCCCGTCCTCGCCGCCGATCAGCTCCACCAGCACGTCGATGCCGGGATCGGCGGCAAGCCGCACCGGGTCGTCGTGCCAGCGCAGCCCGGCGATGGAGACCGGCCGCGGCTTGGCGCGCGAGCGCGCCGACACGCCCGCCACCTCGATCGGCCGGCCGACGCTGCGCGCCAGCCGGTCGCCGTGCTCGGCGAGCAGCTGCAGGAGCCCGCTGCCGACCGTGCCCAGGCCGGCGATGCCCAGTCTCAACGATTCACCCATGGGGGGCAGGCTAGAGCATTTCCATGACGCGATGAAGCATGGCTGGGCGGCCCGTGCAAATCGAGCGCGGCCGGCCGCGCGTGCCCGAGGGCTGCGCCCGTGCTAGGAGGCTGGCGTCCCGCCCCCGGCCGCCGCCCAACTCCGGATCGCGCCCCCGATGAACCGCACCCTCACGCGCGCAACCGAGCGCCTCTACGGCTGGCCGAGCCTGCTGCTCACCCTGTGCGCCGTTTTCTGGGCCGGCAATACGGTGGCCGCCCGCCTCGCCATCGGCGAGATCTCGCCCTTCATGCTCACGGCCCTGCGTTGGGTCCTGGTGGCGGCGGCGCTGTGGCCGATCTACGGACGGGAGATCCGCGCCCGCTGGCCCGAGATCCGCCCGCGGCTCGCCTCCATCACCTTCCTGGCACTGCTCGGGATGACGGGGTTCAACGCCCTCTATTACGTCGCCGCCCACTACACCAGCGCCATCAACATCGGCATCCTGCAGGGCTCCATGCCGATCTTCGTGCTGACCGGGGCCTTCCTGGTGCACGGCACTCGCGCGAGCCTGGTGCAGCAGGCGGGAGTGCTGATCACCGCGCTCGGCGTGGTGGTTGTGGCAACCGAGGGTGCGCCGCTCGCCGTGCTCGAGGTGGAGCTCAACAAGGGCGACCTGGCCATGCTGGCGGCCTGCGCCCTCTACGCCTTCTACACGGTGGCCCTGCGCGACCGCCCCGACATGCCTGGCACTGCCTTCTTTGCCCTGCTGGCGGCGATCGCCGCCGTCACCTCGCTGCCCCTGGTCGCGCTCGAGGCGGTCGTCCAGGGCTTCCAGATGCCCTCCCTCAAGGGGCTGCTGGTGACGCTGTGGGTGGCCGTGTTCCCCTCCTTCCTGTCACAGATCTTCTATCTGCGCGGGGTCGACCTGATCGGGCCGGGCCGAGCCGGCGTGTTCGTCAACCTGGTGCCGGTGTTCGCCGCGGTGCTGGCCGTGACCCTGATCGCGGAGCCCTTCGCCCCCTTCCATGCCGCAGCCCTGGCGCTTGTTATCGGCGGCATCTGGCTCGCCCAGCGCACGGGTGGCGTGCGCTAGGCGCGCTTGCACCCCCGGGCCCGGGCTGCAAAGCTGCGCGCACAGAGCGCGGGGCCTCCGGGGCCCGCGTGCCAGGAGCGAGGAAGCGCCACCCGGATGACCGACACAGCCGCGCGAGGCGGCCTGCTCAGCTTGACCGGCAGGCAGTGGCTGATCCTGCTGATGGTCCAGCTCTCCAACCTCCTGTTCGGCATGACCATCACGCTCGCCAACCTGGTGCTGCCGCAGGTGCGCGGCACGCTGTCGGCGACGCAGGACGAGATCTCCTGGGTGATCACGCTCAACCTGGTGGCGACCGCCATCGCCACGCCCATGACCAGCTGGCTGGCGAGCCGGCTCGGCTGGCGCAACATGATGTTCGGCACGGTGCTGGGCTTCACCGTCTCCTCGTTCCTGTGCGGCATGGCCAACAGCCTCGAGACGCTAATCATGGCCCGCGTCGCCCAGGGCCTGTTCGGGGCACCCATCATGCCGATGGGCCAGGCGATCCTGCTCGGTACCTTCCCGCGCCATCTGCACGCCACCGCGGTCGTCATGTGGGGCGTGGGCGCCGTGTTCGGCCCCGTGATCGGCCCGATCGTGGGCAGCATCGCCACCGAGGCCTACAACTGGCGCGCCGCCTTCTTCATGATCGTGCCGCCCGGCATCTGCGCCCTGGTGTGCATCTGGTTCGCGCTCGCCGAGCACAGCCGGCCGAGCCGAGTCGAGTTCGACTGGATCGGCTTCCTCGCCCTGTCGGTGGCGATCGTCGCCGCGCAGCTGATCTTCGACCGCGGCCACCGCCTCGACTGGTTCGACTCGCGGGAGATCGTGCTGCTGACGCTGGTCGGCAGTCTGGCGCTGTGGGTGTTCGTGGCCCACTGCCTGACCGCCGACCACCCCTTCCTCGACCCGCGCCTGCTGCTCGACCGCAACTTCGCCATCGGCACGCTCATCGCCTTCATCATGGGCATGCTGAGCTTCACCGCGCTCACCCTGTTCCCCACCCTGTTGCACGACCTGCGCGGCTACCCCGACACCGTGATTGGCACGCTGATCGCCGCCCGCGGGCTCGGCAACTGGACCGCATTCCTGTTCATCGTCCAGCTCACGCGCGCGGCCCCACGCTTTGCCATCGCCGCGGGGCTGGCGCTGCAGGCCATCGCCGGCTACTGGATGGCCCAGCTCGACGTCAACCTCACCGAGTTCGACGTGTTCTGGTCGAACTTCCTGCAGGGGCTGGGCCAGAGCGTCACCTTCACGCCGATGACGGTGATGGCGTTCGCGACCCTGCCCCGGCACCAGATCACCGAGGGCTCGGCGGTGTTCACCCTGATGCGCAATTTTGGCTCGAGCCTGTTCATCTCCATGTCGATCCTGGTGCTGGTGCGCTCCACCACCATCAACTACGCGCGCATGACGGAGCACGTGACACCCTATCAGGACCAGCGCCTGCTCCTGGGCCTGCCCGAGGTGTGGAACCCGGAGACGGCAGGCGGCCTCCTGCGCCTCTCCAACGAGATGCAGCGCCAGGCAGCCATGATCGGCTACGTCAACGCGTTCTATCTCTTCACCTTCGCCGCCGCGGTGGCGGTTCCGCTGGCCTGGCTGCTGCGCAACGCGCCGCGGGAGAGCTGAGAGCGGCCCGGGCCTGGACAGGCGGGCGTCAGGCGCCGCGCGGGGCGCGCGACTGGAGGAGGCGGAACTGGGCGAGCATGGCCATGGTGGCGAGCAGCATGACGACGGCGACCCACAAGGGCGCGGCGGGGCTGCCGGTGAAGTCGCGCGCATAGCCTGCCAGGCCCGGCAGAACGCCCATGCCGGCGTAGTAGCAGGTGAAGAACACGCCCATGGCAAGGGCGCGGCGCTCGGGCGCGGCGGTCTCGCCCGCCAGGGCCATGATGAGGCCCCCCGCCGGACCGAAGCCCAGGCCGATGGCCACGAACAGGGCGAGCGAGGCGTCGATGCCGACGACCCAGGCGAGGGCGAGACCCGCCAGCGCCAGGGAGGCGTGGATCGTCCGGTCCGGCCCGCCGGCGCGCTCGGCAACCCACGCACCGAGCGGCAGGGCGGGGATTATCACCCAGCCGACCGCACTCACCATGGCGCTGGCCGCCGCCGGGCTGCGCCCGGCCGCGGTCAGGAACTCGGGCGCGAACGCGAGGACAATGATGAAGGCCACGTTGTAGAGGGCCCACACCGCGCCGGCGAGGAGAACCAGGGCGAGCTCGCGCGGCAGCAAAGCGATGCGGAAGTGCAGGGGCGCAGTGGCGGAGGCGCGCGGCGCACGGTAGAGGACGGCGACCAGCAGGAGCGACAGGGCGCTGAGGGCCGCCCCGGCATGCATCGCCGCCGCCCAGTGGGAGACGGCCACCAGCGGCGGCAGCACCACGAGCGCAAGGGCGATGCCGAGCGGCCAGCTGGTGATGAGCACGCCGAGGGCCTTGGCGACGCCGTGGCCCTCGAACCAATCGGTCACCATCTTGGTCAGCACCACGTTGAGCAGCACGGCGCCGGTGCCGCCGAGGAGGCGGCCGACGGTCAGCGCCCCGGTGCTCTCCACCGCGCCCATCAGTGCACCGCCCACGGTCATGGCGGCGAGGCCGGTGCAGGCGATCGCCTTATCGCCGAAGCGCTGCGCCAGAACTCCGCCGGGCAGGGCAACAAGGCTGCCGGGAAGCAAGTAGAGGCCGATGAGCGTGCCGAGCGCCGCATAGCTCATGGCGAACGCCTCCACGAGCTGGGGGGAGACGACGGCCACGGACTGGAACTGGAAGCCCATGGCCGTGCGCGCGAGCGTGAGGGCCCCGAGAACCAGCCAGCGCTCGTGCATGCAGCAATCCTTCGGCCGCCCGCTACTGCCAATCGAGAAAAGGCGGGGCGGACCTTACCAACCGCCCGCCGCGGCGCCAATCGTCATGGCGTGCACGCGCTTCAACCCCGCTGGCTTTGGGGGGCGGCCACCGCCGGGCTTCTCACCCGCGTCTCGCTCCAGGCGATGTAGAGGCCGGCGCAGGTAATGATGGCAGTGCCGGCCCAGGTGGCGGCATCGGGCAGCAGGCCGGAGATGAGATAGCCCACGATCACAGCCCCCACCATCTGCCAGTAGCCGAAGGGGGCGAGAATGTTGGCCTGGGCGCAGGTCATGGCGCGAGCCACGCAGTAGTGGCCGAGCCCGCCGATGATGCCGAGCGAGAACAGGAGCGCCGCGTCCGTCCACGAGGGCGGCGTGATCCACACGAAGGGCAGCACCAGCGTCATCACCAGCGTTCCCACCACGGCACTGTAGACGGCGGAGGTCTCGGGCAGGTCGTGGCCGGCGACCAGACGAGTGAACACCTGGTAGAGCGCGTAGCAGGCGGAGCTGGCGAGGATCAGGAGCGAGGCCCACTGGAACACCTCGCTGCCCGGCCGAATAACCACCAGGACGCCGAGGAAAGCGACAGCCACCGCCGCCAGACGGCCGAGCCTCATGCGCTCGCCCAGGATCGGCCAGGCCAGCAGGGCGACGATGAACGGCGCCGTGAAGCTGATCGAGGAGGCCTTGGCGAGCTCCAGGTATTTGACACCGTTGAAGAAGCACAGCATGGAGCCGAGATGCACCGCCGAGCGCACGATCTGCCACCTGAGCTGGGTGGAGCGGACCACCGCGAGGCCGAGGCGGGGCCCGAACAGGGCGAGGATGAACACCAGGTGCGAGGCGGTGCGCGCCCATACCAGCTGCTCGGAGCTGTAGCGCGCGCTGAGCACCTGCACGAGCCCGTTCATGACGGGAAAGAGCGAACTCGCCGCCAGCATGAACAGGATGCCGACGAGCGTCCGGTTGAGCGCCTGTGGCGCGGCGGCTGGCATGGAGGGCGGCGTCTTTGGTGGCGCTCGGCGTGCAGCTGGCCGCACTGTGTTGAGTCCGGCCGGCCGGGTCAACGAGGCAAAAATGCAGGCCAGACCGACGCCGGTCGCGGCCGTGGGCGCGGAGGTGTGCATTTTGGCGCGCCAACTGCCGCGCGAGTTGAGCTATATCGTTGGCCAGCCGCCAGAGCGCAGAGGAGGCGCGCCCCGTGAGCCCCATCGTCAAGCTGCACAGGAACGATCTGCCTGCCAATCTCGCCTTCGCGGGCTCCGTCGCGGTCGACACCGAGACCCTGGGCCTCAAGCCGCACCGCGACCGGCTGTGCGTGGTGCAGCTGTCGGCGGGCGACAATACCGCCCATCTCGTGCAGCTCGACGGCAAGGACTGGTCGGCGCCGCGCCTCAAGGCCCTGCTGACGGACGCCTCGCTGCTCAAGATCTTCCACTTCGCCCGCTTCGACATGGGCATCATCCGCCATAACCTGGGCGTGATGCCCGCGCCCGTCTATTGCACCAAGATCGCCTCCAAGCTGGTGCGCACCTACACCGACCGGCACGGGCTCAAGGACCTGTGCGCCGAGCTCCTGGGCGTCGACCTCTCCAAGCAGCAGCAGAGCTCGGACTGGGCGGCCGAGAAGCTCACCGACCAGCAGAAGCATTACGCCGCCTCCGACGTGCTGCATCTGCACGCGCTCAAGGCGAAGCTCGATGCCATGCTGGTGCGCGAGGGCCGCATGGAGCTGGCGCAGGCGTGCTTCGGCTTCCTGCCGACGCGGGCCGCGCTCGACTTGGCGGGCTTCGAGGACGACGACATCTTCGCGCACTGATCGGGTAGAGGACAGGGAGGACGACATGAGTGGGCTGCTCGCGGGCCACATCGCCGCCGTGACCGGGGCCGGGTCCGGCATCGGCCGGGCGATCGCGCAGGGCTACGCCAGGGAGGGGGCGCGGGTGGTGGCCCTCGACATCAATGCGCAGGCCGCCGCCGAGACGGCGAAGGCGATCGCCGACGCCGGCGGCACGGCCTCGAGCCTGGCGCTGGACGTGACCGACCGCGAGGCCTGCCGGCGGACGGCGGCCGAGGTGGAGAAGAGCGTGGGGCGGGTGTCGGTGCTCGTCAACAACGCCGGCATCAACCGCCGCAACGCCTTCACGGGCGACGGCGAGGCCGTGGTCAAGGACTGGCAGGACATCATGGCCATCAACCTCAACGGCGTGTTCAACGTCACCCACGCCTTTCTGGGCCAGCTGCGGGCCGCCAAGGGGCGGATCGTCAATATCGGCTCGATCCAATCGTTCGTGCACGTGCGCACGCCCAACTCGCCCGCCTACACCACCTCCAAGCACGCGGTGCTGGGCTTCACGCGGGCGCTCGCGGCCGAGCTCGGCAAGGACGGCGTGCGCGTCAACGCCATCGGCCCCGGCCTCATCGAGACGCCGCTCAACGCCGAGGTGCGCGCCAGGAGCCCGGAGCTCGTGCGCATCTTCCTCGACCACACGCCGCTCGGGCGTACGGGCAAGCCGGAGGACATCGTCGGCCCGGCGGTCTTCCTCGCCTCCGACCTCTCCGCCTACGTAACGGGGTGCATCGTCATGGTCGACGGCGGCTACCGGACGATTTGAGGCGGCGGCCCCGGAAGAACGGCCCCGCGCACCTCATGGACGCGGCATCAGGCCGGGATCGAAGCGCCGTCCCGCGGGCGCCGCCGCGCGTGCGGCCCCGGATGATAGAGCCGTGGGTGCGGCCGGCGCTCAATGCCGGCCCTCGAAGTGGGCGAACTCGCTCATGAAGGGGGCGGCGACGTCGGCGTTGATCTTGCAGTCGATGAGGACCGGCCCGTCCGGCCGGCGCAGCTTGGGGGCCACCCGCTCGAGGTCCTCGAGCGTGCGCACGGTGGCCGCCTCGAAGCCGAAGCCCTGGGCGATGGGGGCGAAGTCCACATCCGGAAACACCGACTTGCCCACCGGCTGCTGGCGCAGCCTGAGGAAATGGACCTCGGCGCCGTAGGCGCAGTCGTTCATCACCACGATCACCAGCGGCAGGTCCTCACGGACCACGGTCTCGAGCTCGCCCAGGGTCATGAGGAAGCCGCCATCGCCCACCACCAGCACCGTCGTCCGGTCGGGCCGGCCCTTGGCCATGCCCAGCGCGGCGCCGAAGCCGAGGCCGATCGAGGCGAAGTCGCCAATCATCTTGAACGCGCCCGGGTCGGGCACGCTGAGATAGGGCACGACGCCCAGGAAGTTGCCGCCGTCCACGACCAGGTTGCGGTCCTGGGGCAGGAGCCGCTCGAGCTCGACGGCGAGCGTACGCGGATCGAGCGTGCGCGCGGTGTCGGCGGGCTGGAAGTCGCGGGCGATGTCGAAGCCCGCGATCAGCCTGCGGACGGCCTCGTCGCGGAAGGGCTTGGCTTTGGCCGGGCGCTCGGGCACAGCCTCCGCCAGCTGCTCGGCCACCAGCCGCGCGTCGCCGACCACGGCGACGTCGGCATTGAGCCAGCGGCCGATATTGGCGCGCACGGCGTCGACGTGGATCAGGGGCACCTGGGGCAGCGAGGTGCCGAAGCTGGTGGTGAGGAAGTTGAGGCCGGCGCCGAAAACCAGCACGCAGTCGGCCTGCTCGGCCATGCGGCGGGCGACGGAATGGGAGAAGGAGCCGATGATGCCGAGGTTCCAGGGGCTGCCGCGGAACAGGTCCTTGCCCCGCGCGGTGGTGACGAGGAGCGCGCCGATGCGGTCGGCGAGCGCAGCCAGCGCCTCGCGTGCCCCGGCGCGGTGGGCGCCGAGACCTGCCAGGATCAGGGGCCTCGTCGCCCCGGCCAGCACCGCCGCCGCCGCGGCGATCGACTGCACGGTGGCGGGCGCGGGCTTGCGCTCGGGCCGCCGCAGCTCGAGGGGGGACGCGGGCCGCTCGATCTCGGCGAGCTGAACGTTGGTGGGCAGGTGCAGGCTGACGGCGGCGCCGGCAAGGGCAGCCGAGGCCGCATCCGCCAGCGCCGTGCGCGCCGCCTGCGGGCTGGTGGCGGAGAAGGTGCGCAGGCCCGCGGCCCTGAGCACGCCGACGCCGTCGAGGGCCTTGTAGTCCGGCCCGAGGCCGTTCGGAGCGCCGGCAGTTGCCGCCTCGCCGTAGACGATGAGCACCGGCGAGCCGGTGCGGCTGGCGTAGACGGCCGCGTGCAGGCCGTTGGCGAGCGCCGGCCCGCGCCCGATCACGGCCACGCCGAGGCGGCCGGTTGCATAGGCGTAGCCGTCGGCCATGGCGAGGGCGGTGTTCTCATGGCGGGCGCCGTAGAAGCGCACGCCCGCGCTGTCGAGGGCGGTGGCAAAAAGCGCCGTGTCGTCGCTCATGAGGCCGAAGGCCGCCTCCACGCCCATCGCCTTGATGTCCTCGGCGAGCAGCTGATAGAGCGGGGCCTTGGGGTGGGAACTGACGGCGGCGGAGCGCCGGGCAGCCGCGCTCTTCATGCTCTGGCACTCCTGTCTTGGCGGGCGAGAGGCCCGAGCCTAGCTCCCCGCCTTCACGGCGGCGGACTCACGATCTCGTGAGGTCGAGCGCCGCGAGCGGCGCGGGAGAGGCGACGTCGCCGGCAGGCCAAACGGCGCCGCGGCTCGCGAAGGGGCTTTCGCGGTGCGAAATTCCCGCGCTACACTTTGGCCGTCACACCCAGCGAGCACATCCTCCCATGCCTCCTCCTCAAGCTCCCGGCCGCATGAAGGCCCGGCCCCCCTATGCGGCTCCCGGCCAGGTCATCGGCCTGCTCGGCGGCTCGTTCAATCCCCCGCACGCCGCCCACCGCATGATCAGCGAGGTGGCGCTCAAGCGGCTGGGGCTGGACAAGGTGTGGTGGATCGTGTCGCCGGGCAACCCCTTGAAGCGGCGAGAGGATGTGGCGCCCTTGGGGGAGCGGCTGGTGCTCTGCCGGCAGGTGGCCAGAAACCCGCACATCGTGGTCACCGACTTCGAGGCGGACCTCGAGACGCCCTACACGGCCTCCACGCTGGCGTTCCTGAGGGCGCGCAGCCCGCTCGTGCGCTTCGTGTGGATCATGGGCGCCGACAATCTCGCCACCTTCGACCGCTGGCAGCGCTGGCGCGAGATCTTCACGATGGTGCCGATCGTGGTGGTGGACAGGCCGGGCTGGCGCATGAAGGCCCTGGCCTCCAAGGCCGCGCGCGCCTTCGCCGGGGCGCGCCATCCCGAGGCGGAGGCGCGCAGCCTGGCGCATCGGCCGGCCCCGGCCTGGACCTTCCTGACCGGGCCGCTGTCGCACCTCTCCTCGACCGCCCTGCGCGGCAACGCCAGGCGCCGCACCAGCGGCTCCCAGGCCAAGCGCGTGCAGGCCGAGCCCGGCGACCTGCCCTGGCGACGGGCGGCAGGCGGGCCGGCGGCCGCCGCGCCCCCGCCCGGAAACGAAACGATTCAAAGGCCTTGAAAGGGCAGGGGGCGGCTCCTATTGTTGGCCCAGAGCGAATCTCCGCCATAGGCCGAGGTCGCGCTTGGCGTCCCGGGTCAGGGTGCAGGACTGCGGACCGGGGCGCGTCCACCCCAACGGGTTTGATGGCGAAAGGAAACTCAGCACAATATGCCGACCGCACTCGAGGGTGCTCGTAGGAGCACGCCTCCGGCCGAACGCGTGCCCGCGCACGCTTCGCAGGCCCTCCTCGCCCACATCACCGCCTGGCTCGACGACGCCAAGGCCGAGAACGTGGTCGTGATCGACATCAGCGGGAAATCCTCAATCGGCGACTTCATGGTGATCGCCTCGGGCCGGTCGGACCGGCACGTGGGAGCGATCGCCGAGCAGGTCCAGCTCAAGCTCAAAGAGGCCGGGCACGGCCGCGCCCGCATGGAAGGCGAGCAGCAGTGCGACTGGGTCCTGATCGACGCCGGCGACATCATCGTGCACGTGTTCCGGCCCGAGGTGCGCGAGTTCTACAACCTCGAGAAGATGTGGTCGGCCGAGCGTCCGAACGACCCGACCACGCACTGAGCGCACGCGCAGGCGGGCAGGGGCGGGCGGGGCCGCGGCGGGAGCGTCTTGAGCCATGCGCCTCGTGGTCGCCGCGGTCGGCCGGCTCAAGGATGGCGCCGAGCGCGAGTTGCTCGGCCGCTACCGTGACCGCCTCGCCGACCTCGGCAAGCGCGTCGGGCTGGCACCCGTGCTCTGGCACGAGGTGGCCGAGAGCCGTGCCTCCAGCGCCGCCAGGAGGTGTGCGGAGGAAGGCGCGGCACTCCTGCGCCTGGCGCGCGGCGCCGAGACCGTGATCGCGCTCGACGCCCGAGGCAAGGCGCTCACCAGCGAGGCGTTCGCGCGACTGATCGGGCAGGCGCGCGACGGCGGCACGGCCACAGCCGCGATCCTGATCGGCGGGCCCGACGGGCTGGCGCCCGACGTGCGGGAGGCCGCCTCGATGCTGCTTTCGCTCGGGGCCATCACGCTCCCCCACGGCCTTGCCCGCATCGTCCTGGCCGAGCAGCTCTATCGCGCCGCCGCCATCCTGTCGGGTCACCCCTACCACCGCGGCTAAGCGCCCGGGCTCAGCGGAAGAGGTAGATCGGGCTCGACCACAGGCGGTGGCCGTCCTCCTGCTCGACGCGGACGTAGAGGCGGGTGTCGCCCCCGGCGCGCAGCGCCACGCGCCGCCGCAGCGCCATGCGCCGCTCATGCAGCCGCTCCGGCAGGCACTGCAGGCGCACCGCGCGCTCGAGCCCGCCGGCGGGGAACACGCGCGGCTCCAGGCCGAGCTCGGCAACCGCCGCCTCTCCCGAGACCGGAGCTGTCGCAAACGACAGGCGGCCGGCCCCGGCGGATTCCAGCCACAGGTCGATGGCGCCGAAGTTGCCGGTGGTCACGGCCTTCCAGTCGAGGCCGGCGGCGTCCTGGCGCCGAATGCCGCGATCGAGGTTCCAGTTGTTGATCATGGCGGCGCGCAGGATGCGATTGCCGGCGAGGCTGAGAGAGCCGTCCCAGGTGGTGGTGCGGGCGCGCCCGCGGTACTCCGCGCCCTCGTAGCGCAGGCGCACGCGCGCGCCGAGATCGGCGGCGCCGTAGGGGCGGACGGTCTCGAGGAGATCGAGCCCGTCGAAGATGTCGAGCTGGACGAGGGGGGCGGAGCCGATCACCTCGACGGCGAGCTCCGCCTCGCCGTCCTCCAGGCGGGCGATGTCGCCCATCAGCAGGCGCCGCGAGCGCTCCGATGCGGCCGGGCCGGCGGCGGGATCGCGCACGAACACCTTGGCCGCGCGCGCCGTCTCCACGGTCACGCTCAGGAAGGCGCGGTTGCCGGTGGTGGCGTAGTGGCGGCGGCGACGCAGGCACTCGAAGACGGCGTCGCGGTCGAGCCGCTCGGCGAGAAAGCAGGTGAGCCCGCCCTGGCTACCGAAGAAGGAGGCGCCGGGATAGCAGGCGCCGGGGCGGCCCTTGTGACCGTCGGAGTTGGCGAGGATGCCGACCCGGTAGCCCTGCTCGAAGGCATCGCGCAGGAGCCACTCGAAGGTGCCCCAGGCGGAGTGCACCTCCACCGCCGTCTCGATGGGATGATGGGCATACCTGATGTCGGCGTAGCGCCCGCCCACGTGCGCCGCCACCACGCAGTCCCGGCCGGCGAGCCTCGCGAACAGGGCGTGCGCATCGTGCGCGTCGGCGCCCTCGTCGACCATGTCGGCGCCATCGGCGATCTGGGCGTGGGAGGAGCGGTGGATGGCCTCTCCCTCGCGGCGGAAGTGGACGTTGCGGTCGCCGCCGACGGCGGTGTTGGCCGACCACTCGTAGCCCGGGATGCACACGAAGCGGCCCGGCTCGTCGAGCTCCGCCGTGAGCCGGTTGAGCTCGCGCCAGAAGGCGCCAGTGATCTGGAAGTCGTTGCCCTGGTGGCCCATGACGTCGAGAAAGGCCCTGTCGCGGCCGAACACGAAGTACTCGCGCACCGGGTTGGTGCCGAGCGTCTCGTTGGACTGGCCGTGGGTGTCGCCCCAGAAATGCACGAGCGGCTCGCCGGCCGGCGCCGCGCGCAGCGGATTGGTGCGGGCGAACTCGGCGCCCGCCTCGTCCAGCACGCGCACGGCCACATCGGCCGGCTCGGCCACCTGGAGGCCCTCGGCCACGGCGGCGAAGCGGCCCGGAGCGAGCCTCAAGGTCGGCGGCAGCCCGCGGATGGGGCCATCCGCCTCGAGCCGCAGCGTGCGGTCGACGAGATCGGAGGGATTGCCCCACTTGTCCTCGGCCTTGACGGCGAGGCGGAAGGGCGCGCCGACGCGCACCAGAGTCGGCAGCACGGCGCGCCAGGTGACGCCCGGCCCCGGCACGATGGCGATCCTGGGGCTGTCGGGCAGCGCCACGTAGTCGTAGGTGGCGATGGGATCGGCGAAGACGCGGAACTCGAACTCGCTTTCGCAGTAGGTCTGCAGGCGGATGCCGGGGGAGCCGCGGCGGCGGTCGCCGAAGCGGACGGTGATGGTGTCGCCGGGGGCGAGGAAGTCCTTGATCACGCCGATGTAGAGCGAGCGGCTCCAGGGACGGATGTTGCGCTTGAACTCCCACCTGGCCTCGAGGGTGGCACCGTTGGAGGCCTCCACCGTGGTGTAGCCCGGCGCCTCGGGGTCGGTGAGCTGAACCGGGCCGAAGTCGGTGGCGAAGCGGAATCCGATCTTGATCGAGCCGGTGTCGTCGATGCCGAAGGCGCCGGCGGTGTAGACGAGCGTGAAGCTCTGCATGGAGCCCGCCTCGAACGCCCCTGAGGGCGTGAGCGTGGCCCGCCCCATGAGATCGGGGCGATAGTTCGAGTAGGGCATGGCGGTCGGGGTCTTCTGCTGGGGCCGTCGCCGCCGGAGGCCGGCGACGCTCGTTTGTAGCCGCCGATGGCATGCCTTTGAAGGCGCAGCCGGGCGGCAGATTGCCGTGGCTATCGCCCGAGCAAGGCCCGCACCATCAGGGAAAGCAGCCCGACCGCCGTCACGCCCGCAACCCACAGGGCCGCGAACCACAGCAATCGCACATGAAGCCGCCGGCGCTCGCGGGCCATCAGTGGTAGCCCGCCGAAGGGTCGACCTTGCCGCGGAACACCCAGTAGGCCCAGGCCGTGTAGGCGAGAATCACCGGCACCAGCACGGCGGCCCCGACGAGGAGGAAGGCCAGGCTCGCATCGGGCGCCGCCGCCGAGGCGATGGTGATGGAGGGCGGCACGATGTAGGGGTAGAAGCTGATGCCGAGGCCGATGTAGCAGAGCACGAACAGGCCCTGGGCGGCGAGGAAGGGCGACAGCTCGCGCCGGTGCAGCAGGCCGAGGAAGAGCGTGAGCGCGGCGATGGCCACGAAGAGCGGCACCGGCGCCGAATAGAGAATGGCCGGCCAGGCGAGCCACCGCGCCATGAACTGGCTGTTCATCAGCGGCGTCCACAGGCTCACCACGCCGATCAGAGCCAGCGTGGCAAGCCCGGCGATCCAGGCGAAGTAGTAGGCGCGCTCCTGCAGCTCGCCGACGGACTTGAGGATGAGCCAGGTGGCGCCGAGCAGCGCGTAGCCGATGAGGAGCGCAAAGCCGGTGACGAGGCTGAAGGGCGTGAGCCAGTCCCACCAGCCGCCGGCGTAGGCACGGTCGGAGACCGGGATGCCCTGCACCAGCGCGCCGAGCGCCACGCCCTGGGCGAAGGCCGCCACGATCGAGCCGCCGGCGAAGGCAAGGTCCCACGCGCCCTTGCGCGCGGCGCGCCAGCGGAACTCGAAGGCGACGCCGCGGAAGACCAGCGCCAGCAGCATGGCCACGAGCGGAGCATAGAGGGCGGTCATGACCACCGAGTAGGCCACCGGGAACGCCGCCATCAGGCCGCCGCCGCCCAGCACCAGCCAGGTCTCATTGCCGTCCCACACGGGCGCCACCGAGTTCATGGCCTCATCGCGCTCGCGCTCGGACCGCAGCAGCGGATAGAGGATGCCCACGCCCAGGTCGAAGCCGTCGAAGAGCACGTAGGCGAGGACGGCGAAGGCGATGAGCCCGGCCCAGATGAACGGGAGATCGAGCATGACCGCCTCCTTCACCTCTGCTCGGCCGGCTGGCCCAGCGCCGGCGCCGGCGTGATGCCGGCGGCGCGGGTCGGCACACCTCTCTCGATGTCGGGCTCGACGTCGGAGGGCGGGTGCGCCATGAGGCGCAGGATGTAGAGGATGCCGGCGCCGAACACGGCCAGGTAGACGACGACGAAGGCCGCGAGCGAGGCCGCCACGGCCTGGACGTCGATGGGCGACACGGACTGGGCGGTGCGCAGGAGGCCGTAGACGGTATAGGGCTGGCGGCCGACCTCGGTGGTGATCCAGCCCGCGAGCACGGCGACGAAGCCCAGCGGCCCCATGGCCACCGCGGCAACCTGCAGCAGCGGGCTATCGTAGAGCCGCCCGCGCAGACGCGCGAGGAGGCTCCACAGGCCCACGGCCACCATCAGCACGCCGATGCCGACCATCACCCGGAAGCTCCAGAAGAGCAGGAGCGCGTTGGGGCGCTCGGCCGGCGGCCAGGCCTTGAGGCCCTTGACCTCGCCGTCCCAGTCGTGGGTGAGAATGAAGCTGCCAAGGCGCGGGATCTCCAGTGCGTAGCGGGTGGTCTCCGCGGCCATGTCGGGCCAGCCGAAGAGGATCACGGGCTGGCCCCGCCGGGTTTCCCAATGCCCTTCCATGGCTGCGATCTTGGCGGGCTGATGGGCGAGCGTGTTGAGGCCGTGCAGGTCTCCCGCCACGACCTGCACGGGCGCCACCACGATGGCCATCCACATGGCCATGGAGAACATGACGCGCGCCGCCGGGTTGGCGCGATCGCGCAGCAGGTGGAAGGCGCCGACCGCGCCCACCACGAAGGCGGTGGTGAGGTAGGCCGCGAGCACCATGTGCACGAGGCGGTAGGGGAAGGAGGGGTTGAAGATCACCGCCCACCAGTCGGCCGGCACGAACTGGCCCACGTCGTTGATTGCGTAGCCCGCCGGAGTGTGCATCCAGCTGTTGACGGAGAGAATCCAAAAGGCGGAGAACAGCGTGCCGACCGCCACCATCAGCGTGGCCAGGAAATGCAGGCCGCGGCCGACCCGGTTCATGCCGAACAGCATGACGCCGAGGAAGCCCGCCTCCAGGAAGAAGGCGGAGAGCACCTCGTAGCCCATCAGCGGCCCCAGCACGGGGCCGGTCTTGTCGGAGAACACGCTCCAGTTGGTGCCGAACTGGTAGCTCATGACGATGCCCGACACCACGCCCATGCCGAAGCTCAGGGCGAAGATCTTCTTCCAGTAGTTGAAGACGGCGAGATAGACGCCGCGGCCGGTGGCGAGCCACAGGCCCTCGAGCACGGCGAGGTAGCTGGCAAGCCCGATGGTGAAGGCGGGAAAGACGATGTGAAAGGAGATGGTGAAGGCGAACTGCAGCCTGGCGAGGGTCAGCGCATCGAAGAGCTCCATGGCCTCGCTCCACCTCCCGTCGGTGCGGCGCTCCCATCTGCACCGGCCCGTGCCGGCGCCCCCGGCGTTCAGGCCTTGGCCCCGGACGGCCGCAGGGGCCCGAGATCGAGACCCTCGCCCTCGGGGGCCGGGTCCGGCCCCGGGTCGTCAGGGGGGCGCGGCGACACGAAGATACGCGGCTCGATCACCTTGCGCGCACGGCGCGGCATGGCCGGCGCCGCGGGCCGCGCCGGCGGCTCCTCGGGCGCGGGCGCGGCGGCCACGGCGGGGACGGCGGCAGGCTGCGGCGGGGCCGCCGCGGCGGCCGGTGCCGTATCCGCAGGCGCGGGCTGGCTCGCCGGCTTGGCGGGCAGTGAGGGCGCCGACCGGCCGGTATCGGCGGCAGGCGCCGGCTCGGTGCGCGGCACCACCTCGAGCGTCCGGGCGGCCGGCTCGGGCCTCTCCTCTCCCGCCAGCGCAGAGGATGCGGCCACCACGCCCAGGCCCGCCAGCGCCTCCACCCTGGCCGCCAGCCGCGCCGCGGCCGGGGTGTCGACGGCCTCGCCCGGCACGCGCCAGCGGAAGGCGTCGAGGGCGCCCGTGACCGGCGACACCGGCGCCCAGCGATCCGAGACGACGCCGTCGGCGGTCCAGGCCGGGTCGCGCCGCGCATTGACCGCACGCGCCAGCCACTCGCGCACGCCGCCGGCATTGCCGTGCTGCTCGCCCTCGATGCGCGCCATCAGGGTGCAGACGCGCTGCGTGAGCCGGCTCTCGAGCAGCGGCTCGAGCGCCTTGCGCGCCTCCTCCCACTCGTGCGCCTCGATGGCGGTGACGGCGAGCGCGATCGGCCCCTCGCTGTCGTGCGGGACGAGGCGGGCGAGGTGGCGCACGCGATTGAGGCGGTCGCGCGGGCTGTCGCCGGGACGCGCGTAGGCATAGGCGACGGCGAGATCGGGATGGGGCGATAGCCGCCAGGTCCTGAGCAGAACGCGGGCGGCGCGCGGCGTGTTGCCGCGCGAGGCGAGGATGCGCCCGGCAACCGCGGCCGCCGGCACCAGGTCGGGGGCCAGGCGGTGCGCCTCCAGCGCCAGCTCGAGGGCCTTGTCGACCTCGCCATCCTCTGCCGCCAGGGCCTGAGCGGTGAGCAGCACGGCGCGGCGGCGGTTGGCGACCGCCTTGTCGACGAGGCCCTGCCGGCGCGCCACCGCCAGGGTGTCCAGCGCGCCCTGCCAGTCGCCGGCCCGGCACTGCAGGTCGAAGAGGGCCTCGGCCGGCCAAGCGAGCCTGGGATTGAGGCGCAGGGCGCGCTCGGCGAACTGACGGGCGGCCTCCGCCTCGCCCTCGCGCTGGGCCTCGAGAAACAGGCCGCGCAGGCCGAGCTGCTCGGTGTCGGGGGAGGCGAGCATGGCCTCGAAGATGCGCCGCGCCGTGGCGCGATCGCCGGTGATCTGGGCGGTCTGGGCGCGCAGCAGGTGGGTGAGCGGCTCGTTGGGCAGCGCCCGCCGCGCTTGGCCGGCATAGCGCAGGGCCAGCGCGGCATCGCCGGCGCCGACCGCGATCATGCCGCTCGAGATGGCGCCGAGACCGCGCTGCTGGCGGCGGCGCGTGAGCAGGCGGCCGACGGCGGCCGGGCTCCACCACAGCCAGCGCAGCGCGGCCAGCGCCAGGAGGGCGACGCCGACCGCGAGCAGCAGGATGACGCTCGCCCGGAACACGCTGGTCTCGGCCACCCAGCCCTGCCACTCGACCACCACCGTGCCCGGCCGGTCGGCCAGCCAGTGGAGGGCGACGGCCAGCGCCAGAACGGCGAGAATGAAGGTGAGCAGGCGGATCATCGCGTCCGTTCCGAGCCGGCGAGGCCGGCGCCGAGCGCGGCCTTGAGCGAGGCCTCGATGTCCGCGAGGGCCCGGTCGACAGCGTGGCGCGCCTCGGCCTTGCGCACCCAGTCCTCGCCGGCCAGGGCCGCCTTGGGCGGCAGCTTCTTGGCGTTGGCCAGCGCCTCGGCGAGGCGCCCCTCCTTGACGGCCGTCTCCATGCGGCCGACCACTGCCTCGAGGCTGGTGTCGTCGGCGGAGTGGCCGGCCTTGCGCACGCGCACGATCGAGCGCGCGCCGGCGAGCAGCCGGTCGAGGAGGGAGGCGTCGGCCGGCTCGGCCTCCGCGTCGAGCATGGCGTTGGCGACCTTGCGGAAGGAGCGCACCAGCTCCTGCTGGGAGGGCACGCCCTCCAGCATGTAGCGCTCGAGCGGCGCGAGATCGAGCCGGCCGGCCGCCACCTTCTTGGCCTGGGCCAGCTCGGCGGCGAACGGCTCGCCGCGGTCGATGGCCCGCTTGAGGTTGGCGAGCTCGAGCGCCAGCACGATCTGCATGGCGTTGGCGGTGCGGTCGGCCTCGGCGGCGAGGAAGCCCCTGAGCTCCTTCTCGACCAAGGCGATGCGGGCGCCGAGCGCGGCAAGCTCGCTGGTGCGCGCCGTGCCCTTCACCTGCTCCTCCACCTCGCCCTTGATGCCGTCGATGCGCTGGGCGAGGCGGCCGGCCTCGGTGCGCGCAGCGGCGAGCTCGGCGGTGAAGCGCGCGAGAGCCGCCTTGTCGGCCTCGCCGGCCTCGCGCCCGGACCTCTCGAGCTGGTCGAGCCGGGCGGCGAGTGCCGCAATCTGGGGGGCGCGCTCGCCGCCGGTCGCCGGCGGCGCGGCGAGCACCTCCTCGAGCTTGGCGAGGCGGGCAGAGAGCTCGGGCGGCAGCTCGGGGCTGGCGACCTTGCCCTCGAGCGCCTTGGTCTCGCGGGCGAGCCGGGCCTGGGCCTCGCCGAGGGCGCCGAGCGAGCGCGCCAGCTCCTCGACGCGGGTGCGCAGGCCGGTGCCGGGCCGCAGCCCGACGATGCCCTCCACCTCCGACAGCCGCCGGGTGATCTCGCCGACCTGCTGGGGCGGGGCCGGCGGGCGCTCGGAGGAGAAGAGGTGGCCGGCGAGGATGACCAGGAGAGCACCGGCGGCGCCGGCGGCGACATGCGTGAGGAACGGGACCGAGGCGAGGCGGGCACGCGCCGCGCCGAGCGCCGCGGCGATGCCGGCTCTGCCGGCTGCGGCGTCTCTGTCGGCGTCGGCGGCCGGCGGCGCCTTGGGCTCCCCGGCGGCGGCCTGCGCCTGTGCGGCCTGGCCGGGGTCCGAGGCGGCGGCACCCCGGGACGAGGCCGGCCCGCCGGCGCCCTCCACCTCGGTGGCGGTGCCTTCGATCGTTGCATAGGGCCGCCTGGCGCCGGGGGGATCGCCGGGCCGCAGCATGCCTTTGCCGGCTTCCTCTCTGTTGTTGGCCATCGGGCTGGTCCTCGGGCTCCAGGAGCTGGGCTGCACGCAAGGTTCGCTGCTTCGGATTAACGAAGTTGCGTCGCGCCCGTCTTGTACTGCCAGCGCCCGACTAGCCGGCCGATCTTGCCGCGGTCCTGTCGATCAGAGCAAGCACTTCTTCCAGCCGGGGCGAGGACGCGATCTCGGCGCGCACCTCGCCGAGGGGCGCAAGCCGCCGGGCCACGGCCGGGGACAGGCAGAAGTGCACGAGCCGGCCGGCAGCGCCGAGCAGGCCCTGCCGACGCATCAGGCCGGCATAGATTGTCGCAGTGCGCGGCGACATCAGGATGACGCCGTCGATCTCGCCCTCCGCCAGCTGCGCGACCGTGTCCTCGGACAGCGCCTGTGCGGGCTCCATGCGGTAGACGACGGCGCGCGCGACGCGGAAGCCGTGGGCCTCGAGCTCGCCGGCGAGGTCGCCCGCCAGCGTGTCGCCCGCGAGGTGGAGCAGCAGGCCTGCGGCGGGGTCCACCACCGAGACGATGTGAGCGACTAGCTCCTCGGCGGTGCCCGCCCCCGTCACCACCACCCCGAAGCCAAGCGTGCGCGCCTCCGCCGCCGTCGCACGGCCGACGGCGAACAGCGGTAGGCGCCGGGCCTCGCCCCGCAGGGGGTGCGACTTGAGCGCGCGCAGGGCGTTGCGGCTGGTGGCGATCAGGGCCTGCACGCCTTCGAGCTCGATCGGGTCGGCGCCGGCGTAGGAGACCGCCAGCAGCGGCTCGACGGTGGCCTCGTGGCCGCGCTCCTCGAGCGCGGCTCGCAGCCGCAGGGCGTCGGGCTCGGGGCGGGTGACGAGGAGGCGCATGAGGCTGCGTCAGGCGCGCGCAGGGAAGAAATCGGGGCCGGCGGCGGCGAGCAGCTCGTCGGCGGCCTCCTCGGCGAGCTTGACGGCCTCCTCGGGGCGGCCCTCGCGCCGCGTCTCGTGCGCCCGCCGGCCGTCGGGGGTGAGAACCTGCCCGCGCAGCACGATGCGGCCGGCGACGAGCTCGGCGAGGCCGGCGATCGGCGTGCGGCACGAGCCCTCGAGCCTCGCCAGGAAGGCGCGCTCGGCCGCCACCGCGAGCGCCGTGGCCTGGTCGTTGATGGGCGCCACCAGCTCGGCCATGGCGGCGTCGTCGGAGCGCGTCTCCACGCCGATGGCGCCCTGGGCCACGGCGGGCAGCATCTCCTCCACGGGCACGCGCTGAGCGATGCGGTCGGCGAGGCCGAGGCGGTCGAGCCCGGCGCAGGCCAGCAGCGTGGCGTCGGCGGCGCCCTGGGCGAGCTTGCGCAGGCGCGTGTCGACGTTGCCGCGCAGGGACACCACGGCGAGATCGGGGCGCAGGCGGCGCACCTGCGCCTGGCGCCTGAGCGAGGAGGTTCCGACCACGGCGCCGGCGGGCAGCTCGGCAAGGCTGCGGGCGCGCGGGGCGATGAAGGCGTCGCGCACGTCCGCGCGCGGCAGCAGGCAGCGCACGCTGAGGCCCGCCGGCAGCACCGTGGGCATGTCCTTCATGGAGTGCACGGCAAGATCGACGGCGCCGGCCAGCAGCGCCTCCTCGATCTCCTTGGTGAAGAGGCCCTTGCCGCCCGCGTCCGCCAGCGGCCGGTCCTGGATGCGGTCGCCCGAGGTTCTGATCGTGACCACCTCAAGCGCGAGGCCCCGGCCGTGCGCCGTCTGCAGGCGCTCGCACACCTCGCGCGTCTGGGCGAGCGCCAGCGGCGAGCCGCGTGTGCCGATCCTGATCCTGCGCGCTTGCACGGCCGGCGCTTCCAATGCTAGGGCGGCGCCCACATCGCGGCCCGGGCCGTTTATGCCCCCGTCCGGGCCGGGGTGCAAACGAGGCCATGGCGCAAGCACCCCACAAGCGCGAGCGGCTCGTGCTCGGCATCGAGACGAGCTGCGACGAGACCGCGGCCGCGGTGGTGGCGCGCGGGGCGGACGGGCGCGGCCGCATCCTCTCCAACGTCGTCAGGGCCCAGTGGGAGCAGCACGCCGGCTACGGCGGCGTCGTGCCCGAGATCGCCGCCCGCGCCCACGTCGAGTGCCTGGACGGCATCGTCGGGGAGGCCGCGCGCGCGGCGGGGCTCGAGCTTGGCCGGCTCGACGCGGTGGCGGCGACGGCCGGGCCCGGCCTGATCGGCGGCCTGATCGTGGGCCTGGTCACGGCCAAGGCCATCGCCCTGGTGCACCGCCTGCCGCTGCTCGCCATCAACCATCTCGAGGCGCACGCGCTGACCGTGGGGCTGACCGAGGGGCTGCGCCCGCCCTATCTCCTGCTGCTGGTCTCGGGCGGCCACACCCAGCTCCTGCTGGTGCACGACGTCGGCCGCTACGAGCGGCTCGGCACCACCGTCGACGATGCGCTGGGCGAGGCCTTCGACAAGACCGCCAAGCTGCTGGGCCTCGGCTTTCCCGGCGGGCCGGCGGTGGAGAGGGCGGCAGCCGGCGGCCATGCCGGGCGCTTCGCCCTGCCGCGGCCCATGCTCGGCCGCGAGGAGCCGCATTTCTCCTTCGCCGGGCTCAAGACCGCAGTGCGCCAGCAGGCGCGGGCGGTGGTCCCGCTCACCGCCGCCGACGTCGCCGACCTGTGCGCCGCCTTCGAGGCGGCGGCGGCCGACTGCGTGGCCGACCGCGTGCGCCGCGCGATGGCGTTGGCCGAGGGGCGGCCGGGCGCGGGCGCCGGCCGCCGCCTGGTGGTGGCGGGAGGCGTGGCCGCCAACCGGCGCCTGCGCGCGGCGCTGGCCGAAGTAGCCGCGGCGGCGGGCTACGCCCTCCACGTGCCGCCGCCCGCGCTGTGCACGGACAATGCCGCCATGGTGGCCTGGGCCGGGGCCGAGCGGCTGGCGCGCGGGGAGGCCGACGGCCTCGACGTCGCCGCGCGCGCGCGCTGGCCGCTCGATGCCGGCGCCACCCCCGCGCTGGGCGCCGGCAGGCACGGCGCCAAGGCCTGAGCCCGCCGGCGTCGCGCCCGCCCGCGGCTTGACCCGGGCCGCACCGCTGCTAAGCAGGGTGCCATGCGGATCGCCACCTGGAACATCAACGGCGTCAAGGCGCGCATCGAGGGGGCCGTGACCTGGCTCAGGGAGACCGAGCCCGACGTGGCCTGCCTCCAGGAGATCAAGTGCGCGACGGAGGCCTTTCCCACCGAGGCGTTCGACGCGCTCGGCTACAATGTGGCCGTGCACGGGCAGAAGGGGTTCAACGGCGTTGCCATCCTCTCCAAGCGCCCCTTCGACGAGATCGCCGTGCGCGGCCTGCCGGGCGACGACAGCGACGCGCACGCCCGCTACATCGAGGTGTGCGTGCCGCGCGCGGGCGGCGTGGTGCGCATCGGCAATCTCTATCTGCCCAACGGCAACCCGGTCGGCAGCGACAAGTTCGCCTACAAGCTCGCCTGGATGAAGCGGCTGACGGCGCACGCGCGCGAGCTTCTGGCGCTGGAGGAAGTGTTCGTGCTGGCCGGCGACTACAACGTCATCCCCGAGCCGGTCGACGCCAGGAATCCGGAGGCGTGGCGCGAGGACGCCCTGTTCCAGCCCGAGACGCGCGCCGCCTTCCGGGCGCTGCTCAACCTCGGGATCACCGACGCCCTGCGCGCCTGCCTGCCCGGCCCCGGCGTCTACACCTTCTGGGACTACCAGGCCGGGGCCTGGCAGAAGGACCACGGCATCCGCATCGACCACATCCTGGCCTCGCCCCAGGCCGCCGACCGCATCGTCTCGGCCGGCGTCGACAAGTTCACGCGCGGCTGGGAGAAGCCCTCCGACCACGTGCCGGTGTGGGTGGAGGTGGCCGAGTAGGGGCGGCAATGCCGGCGGGAGGGAGTGGAAGCGGGGAGGGCAAACCGGGCGGAATGGGCGAGGCTCCGGGATCGCGGCATTTACCGTAACCGGAGTAATCCCACAGGTCCCAGGGTGTGCTATGATGCGTGCACCTCGGTACCGGGGGGTCGCCCAACTCGAGGGGCGGCTTCCAGAGGCGGCCGAGGGCCTGCGCAATGGCGCTGCGGGATGTCGTGCCCGCGGGCCTGGGCCCATGGTGATCGGATCGGTCAAGCGGGTTCCACGCGCGGGCGCGGGGCGTGAGAGCCGACTCTCA
>Ga0209172_10000893_pt1 | contig 73393 bp, 85 predicted proteins | sample LarsenN4metaG_FD_184113 | JGI IMG/M metagenome (GOLD analysis project Ga0209172, IMG submission 184113) | Hot spring sediment bacterial and archeal communities from British Columbia, Canada, to study Microbial Dark Matter (Phase II) - Larsen... ... | reverse complement strand
CTGGCGCTGCTGGCAGGATCGCGCCCCCTACGACCTCACGCGCCATCGCGCGGCCGCGGCGCTCGCCGCCGCATAGGGTTGACACAGGATGTCTCACGACCCGAGGAGCAGCCGCAGCGAGCCGGCGATTGCGATGGCGACCACGACCAGCTCGAACGCGCGCCGCGGCAGGCGCCGGTTGACGCGGTAGCCCAGCCAGCCGCCCGCGACGAGCAGCGGCGAGGCGAGCAGGGACACCAGCAGGATGTCCCACGTGAGGAAGCCGATGCGCCAGTACGCGAGGAGCTTCACGAGGTTCGACACCGCGATCAGGGCGACGCTCGTGCCCACCATCACGGCCGGCGTGGCGCCGGTGGCGAGCAGGTAGAGCCACAGCACCGAGCCGCCCAGGTGCGCGACCGAGGACGAGGCGCCGGCGACGAGCCCGGTCACCGCGCCGATGCTCCAGTGCGGCGAGGCGCCGAGCAGCGGGCGGTCGCGTCCCGACGCCGCGAGCTGGACCAGCGCGAACGCCAGCGCAACGCCGCCGATCGCGCGCTTGATCCCCGTCTCCGACAGCAGCGCCAGGAGCCAGGCGCCGACGACGATGCCCGCGACCGTCGCGGGAATCAGGACCCGGAGCTGGCGGCCGTCCCACCGGCCCCAGTAGTAGCGGAGCGAGACCGGGTCGGCGAGGTTCATGAGCGGCGCGAGGAGGGCGAGGACGACGGGCGCCGGCAGGACCAGCGTCAGCGTCGGCGCGAGGACGAGCCCGATCCCGCCGCCGATGCTCGTCTTGAGGAAGCCGACGGCGGCCGCCGCGACGCACGCGGCGGCCAGGAGGACGGCGAACGGCGGCTCGGTCAACGGCCGCCGCCGGACGGCGCGACGCGCGAGGCGACGGCGCTCACGGGGAGCGATTATCGCAGAGGCCTCCGCGCGGCACGACGGCGCCCGCGCGCGGCGTCCGGTACACTGGGTCGCGTCATGCCCCGCCGTGCCAGGATCATCCCGTTCCCGGGGACCGAGCCGCGGACGCCGGGGCCCGCCCCGGAGCTGGCGCCCGACGAGCCCGACGTCGTCGAGGTCCGTCGCTGCGCCCGGTCCGAGGCCCTGGTGGTGAAGGGCCTCCTCGAGAGCGAGGGCATCCCTGCCCTACTCCGCTCGCGCATCGCGCACTCGGTCCATCCGTTCAGCGTCGGAGACCAGGGCGAGGTGGTGATCCTCGTGCGCGACGCCGACGCCCCCGCCGCTCGCCGGCTCCTCGCCCGCATCGAGCGCCGCCAGGGCTCCGTCTGAAGTCGGCCTGAAGGGCCGCGGCACCGCGCGCGGCCCCGGCAGCCGCTGCGACTAAGATAGTTCCGTGGCTCGCGTGGCGGGCTCGACGTGCTGAGGATCCTGGTCGGGATCGCCCTCGGCGTCGCGGTCGCGGTGCTCGTCGTCCGCGGCCGCGCGTGGCTGTCCCGGTGGCTCCGCCGGCCTCCGCCGGCGAGTCGTCCCGCCCCTCCGGCCCCGCCGGCCGCGCTTCCGCCGGCAGGCGACCCGTTCGAGCTCGCCGCCGCGCTCGAGCCCTTCCTTCGCGAGGCCACCCACCCCGCTCAGCTCCTCGACCTCCCGCCGTTCAGGGCCGCGGTCTCGGCCCTCGCCGGGGCGCGGACGCCGGCCCAGCTCGTGGAGCTGGGGGCGGGAGAGCAGCCGGTCGTCGGCTGCCTCGCCCTCGAGGCCCTCACCGTCGCCACGCCGTCGCGCGACGTCGCCGACGCGCTACTCGCCCGGCTCAACGTCGTCCGCTACTGGCCGCGCTTCTTCATCGTGCGGGCGCTGGCCCACCATGCCGGCGAGGCCGCGGTCGTCGGCGATGCGCTCACCCGCGTCGACGACACGTGGACGGACGAGAACGGGATCGCGACGCTGCGTGGCTTCGTCCGCCGGCGCCTGGAGGCGGGCGAGTCGCCGCGGCTCGTCCCGCACCTCGACGGGCTGCCGACGGCCCAGCTCGATCGCGTCGCCACGCTCGCCCGCGCCGTCGCCGACCTGGCGCCAGACCTCGCGGCGCAGCTGAGACGGTGGCGCGAGGCGCGGGTCGACCGCGACTTCCTCGCCTCGTTCGGCCGCGTGTGGAGCGTCGACGCCGCCGGGGAGCCCCCCTCCCCGACGAGCGGCTGGCCCTCGCCGACGAGACCGCGCGGCTGCTGGCCCGCACGCCGCCGCGCTCGGCCCTGCTCGTCGGCGAGCCCGGCGTCGGCAAGACGACGCTGATCGCCCTGCTCGCCCGCCGGCTCCAGCGGGATGGCTGGGTGGTGTTCACCGCGAGCGCCGGCGGCGTGAACGCCGGGATGAACTACGTGGGCCAGCTCGAGGAGCGCGTCCAGCAGATCGTCCGGCAGGCGCAGGACCGGCGGCTGCTGTGGGTCGTCCCCGACTTCCACGAGCTGCTCTGGGCCGGCCAGCACAGCCGCAACCCGGTGGGCCTGCTCGACCTGCTGCTGCCGCACATCGCCGGCGGCGTGCTGAAGGTCGTCGGCGAGACGCATCCCGCGGCCTACGACCTGCTGACCCGCCAGCGGCCCAGGACGGCCGAGGCGCTCGAGGTGATCCGCGTGCCGCCGCTCGCCGACGACGCGACGCTCGAGCTGGGGCGGCGCTGGGCGCGACAGCGCGCGGCGCCCGGCGCCCCGCCGCCGCTGACCGAGGCCACGCTGCTCGAGGCCTGGCAGCTCGCGCGGCACTACCTGGCGCAGCGGGCGGCGCCCGGCAACCTCCTGCAGCTCCTCGAGGCCGCGTGCGACCTGGCCGGGTCGCCGGCCGGCGGCGGCCACCGCACCGTCGGCCTCGACGACCTGCTGCTCGCGCTCTCCCGCATGACGGGGCTGCCGCTCGGCATCCTGGACGACCGCCGGGGCCTCGACGTCCGCGACCTCCGCGCGTTCTTCGAGCAGCGCGTCCTCGGCCAGCGCGAGGCCGTCGAGGGCCTGGTCGAGCGGGTGGCGATGCTGAAGGCGGGCCTCACCGACCCGTCCCGGCCGCCCGGCGTGTTCCTGTTCGTCGGCCCGACCGGCACCGGCAAGACGCACATCGCCAAGACCCTCGCCGAGTTCCTGTTCGGCTCCGCCGACCGGATGGTGCGCCTCGACATGAGCGAGTTCCAGACGTGGGAGTCCCTCGACCGGCTCCTCGCCGAGGACGAGACGGGCGGCGGCCTCTCGCTGGTGAGCGCGGTGCGGAGGCAGCCGTTCTCGGTGGTCCTGCTCGACGAGTTCGAGAAGGCGGGACGCCACGTCTGGAGCCTGTTCCTCCAGGTCTTCGACGACGGGCGCCTGCGCGACCGCCGGGGCAACCTCGCCGACTTCCGTCACTGCATCATCATCATGACCTCGAACCTCGGCGCCGCGGTGCCCACGGGGGCGTCCATCGGCTTCACGCCGGCGACCGCCGCCTTCACGCCGGCCGCGGTCGAGCGCGCGCTCGCGCAGACGTTCCCGCCGGAGCTGCTGAACCGCATCGACCGCGTCGTCGTCTTCCGCCCGCTCGACCGGGTCGTGATGCGCGAGATCCTGAGGAAGGAGCTGGCCGACGTCCTCCGGCGCCGCGGCCTGCGCACGCGGGCGTGGGCGGTCGAGTGGGACGAGTCGGCGATCGAGTTCCTCCTCGAGAAGGGCTTCACGGCCGACCTCGGCGCCCGCCCGCTCAAGCGCGCCGTCGAGCGCTACGTGCTGGCGCCCCTGGCGCTGGCGATCGTCGGCCACGAGGCGCCGGCGGGCGACCAGTTCCTGTTCGTCCGGCGCGAGGGCGACCGCATCGAGGCGGTCTTCGTCGACCCGGACGCGCCGGAGCCCGGCCTGGCCGCCGCCGCGCGCGTCACGCGCGAGGACGAGCGCCCGCCGCTCGAGGCGCTGATCCTCGACGCGCGCGGCGCGCCGTCTGAGGTGGACTTCCTCGCCGAGGAGTACCGCCGTGTCGCCGACGTCGTCCGCGCGCCGGCGTGGCAGCGGCGCAAGCAGGAGGCGCTGGCGCGGACGACGGCCGCGGAGTTCTGGGAGTCGCCCGAGCGCTTCGCCGTGCTCGGCCTGGCCGAGTACCTGGACCGGATCGAGGTCGCCCTCGAGACCGCGGGGTCGCTCGTGCAGCGGCTGCGCGGCATGAGGGGACGTCAGGACCGACCGCGCGTGCCGCGCGACCTCGTCGCCCGCCTCGCTCAGCAGGTCTACCTGCTGGACGCCGCGTGCGCCGCGCTCGCCGGGGGCCGGCCGCGCGACGCGTTCCTCGCCGTGATCGCCGGCGAGGACGCGGGCGCGCAGGACGCGGCGAGCGACGACTTCGCGATGCGGATCGGGCGCATGTACCGGCGCTGGGCGGCCGCCCGCCGCATGCGCCTGGAGGTGCTCGAGGAGTCGGGCGGCGACGGCGCGACGCCGTACCGCCTGGTCGTCGCCGTCTCGGGCTTCGCGGCGTACGCCATCCTCGAGCCCGAGAACGGCCTCCACGTCCTCGAGTGGCCGCAGGACGGGCGCTCGTTCCAGCGCGCCCGCGCGCGCGTCGTCGTCGCGCCGCAGCCCGACCGGCCCGCGGCGGGGCGGTCGGAGCAGCGAGCCCAGGCCGCCGATGCGCTCGCCGTCGAGCGAGCGGGCGTGCCGGGCATCGTCCGGCGCTACCGCGAGGCGCCGTCGCCGCTCGTGCGCGACGGCGTCCGCGGCTGGCGCACCGGACGCCTCGATCGCGTCCTCGACGGGCACTTCGACGTCATCGTCGGCCGCGAGGAGTGAAAATCTTTTCATGTCTTGCCGCGGCGCGCGAGGGGCGCCTATCATCCGGCGCTCCCGGGAGACGTCGAGGCCCCGGGACGCCTTCGACACCGTCGATCCGATCGCCGGGGAGCCCCGTCGGCCCCTGATCGCTCGTGGCGCTCGGAGCGCGCCGGCCCGGCGGACGCGCTCCCCACCCGTCGCAGTCGGGCAGGCGCCCGGCAGCGCGCCGGCTCCGGTGAGCGCCGGCTGAGGAGGTGCGATGGCCGCCATCCACGATTACATCGTCGTCGGCGCAGGCTCGGCGGGCTGCGTGCTGGCGGCCCGGCTCTCGGAGCGGGGCGGCGCGCGGGTCCTGCTGCTGGAGGCGGGCGGACCCGACCGCGCCAAGGAGATCCGCATCCCCGCGGCCTTCGCCCGCCTCTTCAAGGGCCCGCACGACTGGGCGTACCACACCGAGCCCCAGCCGCGCCTCGCCGGCCGCCGCCTGTTCTGGCCGAGGGGAAAGGTGCTCGGCGGCAGCTCGTCGATCAACGCGATGATCTACGTCCGCGGCAACCGCCTCGACTACGACGACTGGGCGGCGCTCGGCAACAAGGGCTGGAGCTTCGACGAGATCGTGCCGTACTTCAAGCGCGCCGAGCACTGCGAGCGGGGCGCATCCGAGCTCCACGGCGCCGGCGGGCCCCTGAACGTCGCCGATCTCCGGACGGTGAACCCGCTCTCCCGCGCGTTCGTCGAGGCGGGCGCCGCGATCGGCCTGCCGGTGAACAGCGACTTCAACGGCGCCTCCCAGGACGGCGTCGGCTTCTACCAGGTGACGCAGAAGCGGGGCGCGCGGTGGAGCGCAGCCGCGGCGTACCTGGCGCCGGCCCGCCGGCGCGCGAACCTCGAGGTCCGCACCGCGGCTCACGTGAGCCGGGTGATCGTCGAGGGCGGGCGGGCGACCGGCGTCGAGTACCTGGTGGCGGGCGGGCGCCGGACCGCGCGCGCGGAGCGCGAGGTCATCCTGTGCGCCGGCGCCGTGAACTCGCCGCAGATCCTGATGCTGTCCGGCGTCGGCCCCGCCGGGCGGCTCCGCGCCGCCGGCATCGACGTCGTCGTCGACCTGCCCGGCGTCGGCGAGAATCTCCAGGACCACCTGGCCGTCCCGCTGGTCCACGCGTGCACGCAGCCCGTCACGCTCGACGTCACGGGCAGGCCCGGCGACCTGGTGCGCTACGTCGTCGCGCGCTCCGGGCCGCTGACGTCGAACGTCGCCGAGGCGGGCGGCTTCGTGCGGACGCGTCCGGGGCTGCCCGCTCCCGACCTCCAGCTCCACTTCGGCCCCGCCTACTTCATGGAGCACGGGTTCGTCAGGCCGGAGGGCTGCGGCTTCACGCTGGGGCCGACGCTGGTGGCCCCCCGCAGCCGCGGCCGCGTCACCCTCGCCTCGAGCGACCCGACCGCGGCGCCCCTCATCGACCCGAACTACGTCGAGGACCCGCGCGACCTGGCCGTCCTCGTGCAGGGCCTGCTTCTCGCCCGCCGGCTGGTCGCGGCCGGGCCGTTCGACCCCTACCGCGGCCCGGAGATCTGGCCCGGCCCCGACGTGCGGTCCGACGCGGCGCTCGCCGACTTCGCGCGGCTCCGCGCCGAGACGCTGTACCACCCCGTCGGGACGTGCCGCATGGGCCACGACCGGCTCGCGGTGGTCGACGCGCGGCTCCGGGTGCGCGGCGTCACGGGCCTCCGCGTCGCCGACGCGTCGGTGATGCCGGTGATCGTCCGCGGCAACACCAACGCGCCGACGATCATGATCGCCGAGAAGGCGGCCGACCTGATCCGCGAGGACGGCTGACCCGCGCCCTCACGCCTCCTGGATCACGGCCTCGAGCGCCCGCGCGACGCGGTCGAGCGCGTCCGGCTGCAGCGTGGCGAGCGCGTCACGGGGCGTGTGATAGGTGTCGAACGGCGGCGGCCGCCTCACGAGGTGCATCAGCACCGAGCGCGCGGGGCTGAGCACGAAGCGACGCAGCGCATCGGCCTGGGCGAGCGGCACGATCGTGAGGCCGTAGGCGGGGATCCCGGCGGCGGCGAACGCGCGGTGATCGCTGCCGAAGACCGGGATGCGTCCGACGAGGTGATACCCCTCGTCGGCGCGGAGGCCGAGGCCCTCGAGGGCTCCGGCCACCCGGCCGAGGAACGGCGTCGGGGCCGCCGCGTCCCACACCGCGAGGCTGTCGCCGATGCCGCACAGCTCGAGGCTCAGCACGCCGGCGATCCCGTCCAGCGGCAGGTCCCTCACGTACGCGCGCGCGCCGAGGTAGCCCAGCTCCTCCGCCGCGGTGAAGAGCAGCCGCACCCTGAGCCCCGGCCGCACGCCGCCGCGCAGCCGCTCGAGCAGCGACAGCAAGATCCCGACGGCGGCGGCGTTGTCGTTGGCGCCCGGGCTCCCGGGGACGGCGTCGTGGTGGGCGACGAGGACGAGGACGCGGTCGCCCGCGCCCAGGTCGACCGCGAAGTTCTCGCCGCTCCCCTCGAACGACGCGAAGCGGTGGCGCGCGTAGGGAACGCCCCGCGCGTCCAGCCACGCGGCCACGGCGGCCTGGCGCTCGTCGTTGCTGCGGCCCTCGAGGAGGCGCGCGAGCTCGCGCGGCGAGTGGTCCGCCGCGGCCATGACGTCGGCGAGCCGAGGTGGCGCAGGGCGGGCCGCGGCGGCCCCGCGGTTCAGGGCGCGGGCCAGGCGGGCGTTGATCCGCCCGCGCACGAAGAACCCGATCTCGCGGAGCCGCGGACGCGGGCTCACGGCACCGCCAGCAGGGCGCGGGCGTTGTCGGTCGTCCGGCGCGCGAGCGTCTCGAGGGAGTCGCCCCGGAGCTCGGCGACGCGGCCGGCGGTGAGCGCCAGGTACGCCGGCTCGTTCCGCATCCCGCGGTGGCCCTGGGGCGGCAGGTACGGACAGTCGGTCTCGACCACGAGCCGGTCGGCGGGGAGGAACCGTGCGACCTCCGGGAGCGCCCGCGCCTTCGGGTACGTCACCGGCCCCGCGAGCGACACGAGGAAGCCGAGGTCGAGGCAGCGCCGGGCGATGGCGACGTCGCCGGAGAAGCAGTGCATGATCCCGCCGCGCGCCGGCTCCCACTCGGCGGCGAGGACGTCGAGCACCTCCGGGTGGGCGTCCCGACAGTGGACGAGCACGGGCTTGCCGAGCCGCCGCGCCAGCGCGAGCTGGCGGCGGAAGGCCGCCTCCTGGGCCGGACGCGGCGAGAGGTCGCGGAAGAAGTCGAGGCCGATCTCGCCGACGGCGACGACCCGCGGCGAGGCGGCCAGCCGTTCGATCTCCGCCAGCGCCGCGTCGTCGGCGCCGGCGGCGTCGTGCGGATGGATGCCGACCGCGGCCCAGACGTCGGGCTCGCGCCCGGCGAGCGCGACGGCGGAGCGCGAGGACTCGACGTCGGTGCCCACGGTCAGGAACCGGCGGACGCCGGCGGCGCGCGCCCGCGCGAGGACGGCCTCCAGGTCGGCGGCGAAGTCGGGGAAGTGCAGGTGCGCGTGCGTGTCGAAGAGGTCAGGCGTCACGCTGCACCCGGAACGTCACGCGGCCGATGAGCTGTCCCCACGACGTCACCACGTCCACCGACCAGCGCCCGGCGGGATCGGCCGGCCAGGCGGTCTTCCGCGACCACGTCCTGAACCCCTCGCGACGGCCGCCCTGCACCGGCGCCAGCGGCACCGCGTTGACCAGGCGGCCCTCGTGCATCCACCGGTGCTCGACGGCCTGGGTGAGCCCGGCCGGGGCGTGGATCGCCGTGTAGGCCACGAGGCCGCGCTCGCGGAGCGCGCCGGCGCTGATCGGCCCCCGCACCGGCTCCAGCCGCTCGACGGACTCGACGTTCCACGCGAGCGTCGCCCGCGCGAGGAACAGCGGCGCGGGCGGGATCCACCCGCGCCCCCCGTAGACGAGCGCCGCCGCGGCGACCCCGGCGAGCGACATGGCGCCGAAGGCCTCGAGCCACGTCCAGCGCCGCGCCCGGACGACGGCCGGCGTCAGCGCCACGCACGCGGTCCACGCCGCGAGCAGGAGCGCCACGTGGGGCGGCACGCCGACCAGCGGCAGCGCCAGGTTGAGGGCGCCGAAGGTCGAGACGAGGAAGAGCCCGGCGCCGAGCCACGGCCGCGGCAGCACGAGCGCGCGGTACCAGGGGTCGAACGTCGTCAGCAGCGCCAGCAGCACCAGCACGGCGAGAAAGACGGCGTTGCGCGCGGTCAGCGTCGTGCTCGCCCAGTAGGCCGGCAGCAGGAACAGCAGGATGCCGTGGTAGAGCGTCTGGATCGTGTAGTCGGCGGCCAGGAGGACGAGCCGGTGCGTCCTGCGCTCGGAGGCGAGGAGCGTCCCGCGCACCTGGGCCACGGCGGCGAAGAGCAGCCAGAGGAGCAGCAGCGAGCCGATCATCCAGCCGATCCGCTCGATGCCGCGGCGGAAGACGAACAGCGTCAGCGCGCCGCCCAGGAGCGAGGCGACCGAGATGCCCCACCGCCGCACCCAGGGCAGCGTCCGGCGCAGGATCCCCGCGCGGCCGCCGGGGGCGCCGCCGGTCAGCCCCGTCACCTCCGGGCTCACGGGCGCGACGCGCCCGTCACGCGGGCGGACCGAGCGCCTCGGCGATGCGGCGGGCGACGTCGTCGCGGCGGAGGTGCCCGATCGCCTCGAGGAGGCCGTCGGCAGCCGGGTGGGCGCGCAGGCGCGCGGCGACGAGGTCGAGCGCCAGCGAGCGGACCCCGGCCTCCAGCCCGCAGATCTCGCGCAGGACGCGCGCGATGGAGGGATCGGCCTCGGCCACGCGGATCATCACGTCCGCCGGCTCCATCGCGGTCACTTCACCCGCGCGCCGGGAGGCAGGTCGCGATCGGGCGTCAGCACGGCCAGGGCGCCGTCGGCCGAGCCGGCCAGCAGCATGCCGCGGGACTCGACGCCCATCAGCGTCGCGGGCTCGAGGTTGGCGACGATGACGATCTTCTTGCCGACGAGGTCGGCCGGCGCGTAGTGCTCGGCGATGCCGGCCACGACGGTGCGGCGCTCGTCGCCGACGGCCACGGTGAGCTTCAGCAGCTTCCTCGACCTCGGGATCGCCTCGGCGGCGACGACCTCGGCGACGCGCAGGTCGATCTTCTGGAAGTCGGCGAGCGTCGCCATCCCGGCGGGCCCCGGCGGCGCGGCCCCCGCGGCGGCCGCCGCTGCCTGCTCCGGGGCGGCCGCGCGCTCCGGGGCGGTCGCGGGCCCGGCGTCCGGCGCGACGGCGCCCTCGGCGCGCGGGGCGTCGACGCGCGGGAAGAGCCCGGAGAGCTTCTCCACCGGCGTCCCGGGCGCCAGCCGCCCCCAGACGGCGTCCGCGAGGCGGGGCGCCTCCCGCTGCCCCAGCGCGCTGCGGATCCTCGCCGCCGCGTCGGGGATGAACGGCGCCAGCACGATGCCCAGGAAGCGCAGCGACTCGGCGAGGACGTAGAGCACGCGCTCGAGCCGCGGCCGCGCGGCGCCGTCGCGCGCCATCTCCCAGGGACGGGTGGCGTCGACGTAGCCGTTCAGCATCGCGACCAGGTCCCAGATGCGCGCCAGCGCCCGCTGGAACGCGAACTCGCTCATCGCCTCCTCGACGCCCTCCACCACGCGCGCGAAGCGCTCGGCGATCGACCGCTCGAGGTCGTCCAGCTCGCCGGCCTCGGGGACGCGGCGGACGCCGCCGTTGGCGGCGATGAGCGTCGTGGCCCGGGCGACGAGGTTGCCCAGGTCGTTCGCCAGGTCGGCGTTCAGGCGGCCGATGAAGGCCTCCTCCGAGAAGTCGGCGTCGAGCCCGAACGTCATCTCGCGCATGACGAAGTACCGGAAGGCGTCGTTGCCGTACTTCTCCGTCAGCGCGAGGGCCTCGACGACGTTGCCGACCGACTTCGACATCTTGCCGCCGGCGATGTTCCAGTAGCCGTGGACGTGGAGATGGCGGAACACGTCGATGCCGGCCGCCTTCAGCATGCACGGCCAGTAGACGGCGTGCGGCTTCAGGATGTCCTTGCCGATCAGGTGCCGGGCGACGGGCCAGAACGTCCGGAAGCGCGCGCCGTCCGGGTAGTCGAGGGCCGACACGTAGTTGATCAGCGCGTCGAACCAGACGTACGTCACGTACTGGTCGTCGAACGGCAGCGGGATGCCCCACTGCAGGCGCCGCCGCGGCCGGCTGATCGAGAGATCCTGGAGCGGATCGCGCAGGAAGCCGAGGATCTCGTTGCGGTAGCGCTCGGGCCGGATCAGCCCGGGGTGGTCGCCGATGTGGCGGACGAGCCAGTCCTGGTACTTCGACATCCGGAAGAAGTAGTTCTCCTCCTCGATCCACGTGAGCGGCGTCTGGTGGTCCGGGCAGCGGCCGTCGACGATCTCCTTCTCGGTGTAGAACCGCTCGCATCCGAAGCAGTAGTGGCCGCCGTAGCGCCCGAGGTAGATCTCGCCGGCGTCCCGGAGCCGCTGGAGGATCGCCTGCACGACGCGCCGGTGGCGGGGCTCGGTCGTGCGGATGAAGTCGTCGTTGGTGATGCCGAGCCGGCGCCACGTCTCGCGGAAGGCGGCGGAGATCTCCTCGGCGTAGCGGATCGGCGGGACCCCGGCCTGGGCGGCGGCCTGGGCGATCTTGTCGCCGTGCTCGTCGGTGCCGGTGAGGAAGTGGACCTGGTCGCCGGCGAGCCGGCGCCAGCGGGCCATCGCGTCGGCGACGATCGTCGTGTACGCGTGGCCGAGGTGGGGCCGCGCGTTGACGTAGTAGATCGGCGTCGTCAGGTAGAACGCGCTCACGCGGGGCGGCTCACGACTTCTCGAGCTGGGCCTGGACGTGCGGCCGTCCCTCCCACGTCACCTGGTCGAGCGGCACCTCGGCCTCGGTCCCGTCGGGGAACCCGACCACCACCGCCTGCTTGAGGACGCGCAGCGACTTGATCTTGCCGCTCATGCACCCGCCGCCGCCGCAGGAGGCCTGGCACGGCGTGTTCACCTTCGGCAGCCGCGACCGCAGCTCCTGGTAGAGCGAGAACTCGTAGAGGAGACAGCACTTGAGCCGGCCGCAGTTGCCCAGCAGGCGGCTGTCCGTGAGCGGCATGTCCTGGGCCTTCGCCATCTTCACCGAGATCGGCTCGAAGCTCCGGAGGTGGGACGCGCAGCAGAGCTGCCGGCCGCACGGGCCGATGCCGTCCATCGCGCGCGTGGCGTCGCGGGCGCCGATCTGCCGCATCTCGACGCGCGAGCGGAACTCGCGCGCCAGGTCGCGGACGAGCGCCCGGAAGTCCACCCGCTCCTCGGCGTTGAAGTAGACGGTGACGCGTCGGGCGGTCGCGTGCATCTCGACGTCGACGACCTTCATGGCGAGGCCCCGCTCGCGCGCCATCCGCTGGCACGTCCCGACGGCGCGCCGCTCGCGCTCGCGGCGCTCGCGCCACTCGGCGGCCTCGGCCTCCGTCGCCCGGCGCACGACGCGGTGGTAGAGGCGGTCGCGCCGGCCGTCGGGCAGCGGCCGCCGCGGCCGGGCCACCTCGCCGACGACCTCGCCGGCGCCGGTGTCGACGACCACGAGCTGCCCCGCGTGCACGACGAGACCCCCGTCGTCGATGCGGTAGTCGTCGGCGTGGCCGCCGCCGCGCAGTCGGACGCCGGCGAGCCAGGCCGGCGCCACCGGCTGGTCCGTGTCCGCCGTCGTCGTGGTCGCGCTCATGCCACCCCCGCCAGCCGGGTCACCAGGACCTCCACGGTCAGCCGCGGCGTCACGTTCACACCGAGCGCCTCGCGCGCGGCCCGGCACGCGGCGATCGCCTCGAGCAGCCCCTCCTCCGTCCAGCGGCGGGCCTCGCGCGCCAGCGCCTCCGCGCCCTCGGGATCGCCGAGCAGGCGCGCGGGGACGCCGCAGCGCGCCAGCAGCAGGTCCCGGCACAGCAGCCAGCAGGCGTCCACGAGGCGCTCGGCCCGCTCGCGGTCGCGGTCGAACGCCTGCGAGCGGCGGAACAGCGCCTCCGCCCCCCTCGCCCGCAGCTCGTCGAGCATGGCCACGACCTCGGCCCGCTCGGGCGGGAGCGCGGCGGGCGGCGGCGCGAACCGCACGATCTGGCAGCGCGACAGCACCGTGGCGGGCACGGCGCGCGGGGCGGCGAGCACCAGGATCATCACCGTCCGCGCGGGCGGCTCCTCGAGCGTCTTGAGGAAGGCCTGCGGGGCCTCGCCGGTCATGCGGTCGGCGTCGTCCAGGACGAAGACCTTGCGGGCGCCGGCGACCGGCGCCAGCGACGCGCGCCGCTCCAGGTCGCGGATCGCGCCGATGCGGATCGCGCGCGGGCCCTTCGGGTTGGACTCGGGCGGCGTCGGGACGATCAGGTGGACGTCGGGGTGCTGGCCGGCCTCGACCGCGGCGCACACCCGGCAGCCCCCGCAGCCGCCGCGCTCGCAGAGCAAGGCCGCGGCGAACGCGATCGCCGCGCGCGTCCGGCCGCTGCCCGCCGGGCCCACGAACGCGTACGCGTGGGCGAGGCGGCCGCCGGCGAGCGCGCGCCGCAGCAGCTCCGCCACGCGCGGCTGGGTCGCGAGCGCCTCAAGCGCCACGGAGGAACGCCTCCACGACGGACTCGACATCGGCGGCGACGGCGTCGGCCTCCCTGCCGGCGCGGATGATGCGGACGCGCTTGGGATCGCCGCGGCCGATCTCGAGGTAGCCGCGCCGGACCCGGCGGTGGAACGCCAGCGACTCCCGCTCGAACCGGTCGAGGCGCCGCCGCGCGATGCGCCGGAAGGAGTCGCGCGGGTCCACGTCGAACACGAGCGTGAGGTCGGGGAGCACCCCGCCGGTCGCGCGCACGTTCAGCTCGTGGATCACGTCGAGGTCCACGCCCCGGCCGTAGCCCTGGTAGGCGACGGTGGCATCGGTGTACCGGTCGCAGAGGACGACGCGGCCGCGCCGCAGCCAGGGGCCGATCTTCTCGGTGACGTGCTGGTGGCGGGCCGCCACGAAGAGGAGCACCTCGGCGAGCGGAGACGGCTCCAGCTCGAACAGCCTCCGGATCGCGGCTCCGAGCGCGGTGCCGTCGGGCTCGGACGTCCGCTCGACGCGGTACCGCCGCCGCTTGAGCCATCGCTCGAGGCGCGCCATCTGGGTCGTCTTGCCCGATCCCTCGACGCCCTCGAACGTGATGAGCAAACCCCGCACGCTCGGGACCTCCGGTGCCGCAACTACGCCACTCTAGCACGGTTCCCCGTGCTATAAGCCCGCCCATGGACGCCGCGCGCTTCCGCGCGTTCGAGATCGCCGGCTGGGCGGCGGTCGCCGACGCCTACCATGGAGCGCTCGGCCCCGTGACCGCGCGGCTCGTGGAGCCCCTGCTGGACGCCGCCGGCGCCGGGCCGCGCACCCGCCTCCTCGACGTGGCGTGCGGTCCGGGCTATGTCGCCCGGCGCGCCGCCGACCGCGGGGCCCGGTCCGTCGCGCTCGACATCGTCCACGGCGTCGCGCGCCTGGCGGCGAGGCTCCATCCCGGCCTTCCGGTCGCGTGCGCGGACGGCGAGCGGCTGCCGTTCCCCGACGCCGCCTTCGACGCCGTCGTCTCCGGCTTCGGCATCGGCCACCTGGTCGGTCCCGAGGCGGCGGTGGCCGAGTGGGCGCGCGTGGCGCGCCCCGCCGGGCGCATCGCGGTGACCTGGTGGGACGCGCCCGAGCGCTCGGCCTTCCCCGGCATCTTCGTCCGCGCTCTCGAGGACTGCCGGGTGGCGCTGCCCTCCGGCGTCCCGGAAGGGCCGCCGATGCTGCGCTTCTCCAGCGACGAGGAGCTGGCGAAGCTGCTCACGGGCGCCGGCCTCCGGGGGCCGCGGGTCGACCGCGTCGCCTTCCTCCACCACGTCCCGAGCGCCGCCGCGCTCTGGGACGGCGCCATCGCCGGCACCGTGAGGTTGCGCGCGACGGTCCTCGGCCAGACCGACGAGGTGCAGGCGCGCATCCGCCGGGCGTTCGAGCGGCGACTCGCCGCCCACCGCGCCGGAGGCGGATTCGCGATCCCGATCTCGGTGAAGGTCGCGTCGGCCGAGCGGGCGTAGCGATCGCGCTCCGCCGGGCGCCCGGGCCACCCGGCGGCTACGCGAAGCGCCAGCCGTCGAGCGACCCGGGATCCTCGGGCGTGACGACCTGCGGGAGATCCTCGTCGGCGAGGATTCCGTGCTCCACGAGCCGGCGGAGCCACGGCGCGCGGGCGACCGCTCCGGCGTCGACCGACGGCATCGCGGGGAGCCTCCGCGCGACGGCGCGCGCCGAGGCGGGCACCACGAGGGCGCCGTCGGCGGTCCACAGCGTCCGCCCCGTGCGCGAGGCCACCGCGGGGACCAGGGTCCACAGCCGCGAGCGGCTCCGGCGCGGTCGGTCGGCGACGCGACCGCTCGCGACGTCCCACGACGCCAGCGCCCGCTCGCGGGCGCCGGGGCGACGCGCCTCGCGCGACCGTGCGCCCCACGTCAGCGACAGCGCGAGCGAGCGCCCGCGGCAGATCACCCGGTGCGGCGTGCGGGGCGGCATGTAGAAGAGGCTCCCGGGAGGCAGGTCCAGCGTCCGCCAGCCCGGTCCGCCGCCGGGGCTGTCGAGCTCCTCGGGCGTCCCGCGCCGGACCGGCGGGCCGAGCGTGACCGTGCGCCGCCCCTCGAGCTGGAGCCAGAACGCGTCGACGTCGCCGTCGTGGTGGAGCCCCATGCCCTCGCGCCCCCGGCCCTCGACCAGGAAGAGGAACGAGCACTCGGCGCGCGGGGCCCGGAACACCAGCGCCCTGAGCGCGACCATGAGCCGCGCGACGCGCGGCAGCACCTGGTGGACCTGGGGCAGGTAGACCGTCGCGCCGGCCGCCAGCGCCGCGCGGAGGCGCGCCCGCGACGGCGCGCGATCATGGCGGCGATCGGCGGCCACCTGCGCCGGGAGCCCCGAGAGCGCCAGCGCCCGGCACCGCTCGAACCCCGGCGAGATCGACCGCCACTCGCCGTCGCGCGGTCTCAGGACGGCCGGCGACCGGCCGAGGCGCCTCAGGCGGAAGCGCGCGACCGCGGCGTCGTCCGGCAGCCACGAGGCGAGCGGCGAGCGGACGGGGAGCGGCCGCCTCAGAGCCGGTGCAGCGGGAAGATCGTTCTCCGGATCGCCTCGACCTGGCGGGCCGCGTACTCCCGCGCGATCCGTCGCCGCTCGCCGTCCATCTCCGCCGGCGGGTCCCACAGCGACCCGGGCGCGAGCCGGAACCACCGCGCGTGGTCCAGGAACTCGGCGGGGATCTCGGCGGGCAGCTCCACCCCGTTCATGACCGCCCACGCCACGGTCCACGCCCGCGCGACGTTGCCGATGTCGTAGCCGCCGCCGCCCAGCGCGACGAGCCGCGGCGCCAGCTCCACGAGCCGGGCGACGGCCCGCGCGAACCCCTGGACGTCGAGCGCCAGGTGCGTGAGCGGATCCGTGCGGTGCGAGTCGATGCCGAGCTGGATGACGACCACGTCGGGACGGAACGCCGTCACCAGCGGCGGCACGACCTGCTCGAACGCTTCCAGGTAGACGGTGGAGTCGGTCAGGACGTCGAGCGGCAGGTTGACCGAGAACCCGCGCCCCTCGCCCTCGCCGATCTCCTCCACGAAGCCCGTGCCGGGGAAGAGCCGGTCGCCGCGCTCGTGGGTCGAGATGGTGAGCACGTCACGGTCCCGGTAGAACGCCGCCTGCACGCCGTCGCCGTGGTGGGCGTCGATGTCGACGTAGGCCACCCGCAGCCCGCGCGAGCGGAGGTGCAGGATGGCCAGCACGGCGTCGTTGACGTAGCAGAAGCCGGAGGCGCGGTCCGGCATCGCGTGATGCAGCCCGCCGGCGAAGTGGAAGGCGCGGTCGACCTCGCCGCTCGCCACCATGCGGGCCGCGAGGAGCGAGCCGCCGGCGGCCAGCCGCGCCGCTTCCCAGAGACCGGGGAAGACGGGGTTGTCGCCGGGACCGAGCCCGTAGCGGCAGACGACCGCCGCCGGCGCGAGCCCGGAGTCGGCGGCCTTGAGCACCGCGAGGTACTCCTCGGTGTGGAACCTCAGCAGCTCGCTCTCGGCGGCGGCGTCCGGCGCCCTCGTGATCGCGCCGGGCAGCGTCGTCAGGCCGTACGCCTGCATGAGGCGCCACGTGAGCCCGAGGCGCTCCATGCGCAGCGGGTGCTCGGGGCCGTAGTCGAAGCGGCTCCAGTCCTCGGAGTGGACGAGCGCGGTCTTCATGGCCGCCGCCGCGCGCCGCGCGATGCGCCGTCGGCGCCCGCGGTCCGCCGCCGCGCCCCCGGACGGCGCCAGGCGCCCGACTTGCCGCCCGACTTCGCCAGCAGCTGGACGCGCGCGATCGTCACCCCCTTCTCGACGGCCTTCACCATGTCGTAGACGGTGAGCGCGGCGACGCTCGCCGCCGTCAGCGCTTCCATCTCGACGCCGGTCTTGTCCACGGTGCGGACCCGGGCCTCGACGACCAGCTCGCCGCGCCGGACGTCGTCGCTGAAGCTCACGTCGACGCCGGTGATCCGGAGCGGGTGACACATCGGGATGAGCTCGTGCGTCCGCTTCGCGGCGAGGATGGCCGCCGTCCGCGCCACCCCGAAGACGTCGCCTTTCGGGGCGTTGCCGGCGCGCGCCAGCCGCAGCGTGCGGGGCGTCATCCGGAGGACCGCGCGCGCCACCGCCTCGCGGGCCGTCTCCGGCTTGGCGGAGACGTCGACCATGCGGGCGTCGCCGGTGGGCGTCAGGTGCGACAGGCCGCGGAGAGTCTTCCCGACGCTCCGCGGCATGCGGTGCTGCTACGGCTCCGCGTCAGGCCGTGACGCGAGCGTGTCGGATGATGGCCTCCATGCGGTCCTTGGCCATCAGCTTCAGCTTCTTCAGCTCGGTCATCCGCCACTGCTGCTCCGCCGAGAGCGTGGAGGTCCTCTTCAGCGTCTCGAGCTCGCGGTCGTAACCCTGGTGCTCGGACCGCAGACGCCGGAACTCCTCGTTCTCGGCCGTGAGTCGCTCGATGAGGCTCTCCTGGGTCATGTGCGCAGCCTCCTGGACCGACGTGGCGGGTTGAAAGAAGAACAAAGCCAGCGCCCGACGGTCGCTGGCCTCGTGGATCTGCTGGATCAATCCCTACCCCCGTCCGATACATCTGGTTGCGGGTGACTGACTTATAGCCCCTGGCCCGTGGGGGTGTCAAGAAGTGCCGCCGGCGATCGCGCCGGCGCCGACGCGGCGAGCCCGTCGCCCGCGCGCGAGCCCAGGATCCGGGCGGCGCGCCGTCCGTCATCCGGGCAGCACGTGGATCGAGCCGCGGTGGATCGACAGCTGCCACCGGCGGTCCCGGTCGATCTCGAGGATCTCGTGGACGAGGCGCGGCACCTCGACCTCCAGGTCGTAGTCGCCCTGCGCCGGCGGCCCCGGCGCGTCGAGGCGGATCCTGAGCGACCACGTCGTGCCGAAGTCGGCGTCGCCGACGACGACGCCGCTCATGAGGTTCATGTGGTGCTGCGGGTCGGGGGCGCCGCGGTCCTTCCGGATGAGCCGCACGTACTCCGGCCGGATGAAGAACGCCAGCGGGCTGTCGGGCGGCGGCAGGTACGCGCGCGACGGCGAGTTGACCGCCTCGAGGACCTGGCCGCGCCACCTCAGCTGGATGCGGTCGGGCGTGGCCTTGACGACGGTCCCCGACAGGATGTTGCGGATCCCGATGATCCGCGCCACCGCCTCCGACGCCGGCTGCCACAGCAGCTCGGCGCGGGGCGCCGCCTGGATCACCCGCCCGGCGTCGTAGACGACGAGGTGGTCGCCGAGCCGGTACGCCTCGGTGAAGTCGTGGGTGACGACGACCGCCGCCGTCCGCCAGTCGTCGAGCACCGCCCGGAGGTCGTCACGGAGCGCCTGGCGCAGCGGCTGGTCGAGAGCCGAGAGCGGCTCGTCGAGCAGCAGGAGCGCGGGATCCATGGCGAGCGCCCGGCCGAGGGCCACGCGCTGGCGCTGTCCCCCCGACAGTTCGGCCGGGCGGCGGCCCTCGAGGCCGCCGAGCCCCAGGCGCTCGACGACCTCCGCCGTCCTCCGCGCCCGCTCCGCCCGGGGCCGCGACCGCAGTCCGAACCCGATGTTCTCGGCCACGCTGAGGTGCGGGAAGAGCGCGTAGCCCTGGAAGACGTAGCCGACGCGACGACGTTGAACGGGCAGATCGACGCCGGCCGCGGAGTCGAAGAACACGCGGCCGTCGACGACGATCCGCCCGGCGTCGGGCCGGAGCAGCCCGGCCAGGCACTGGAGCGTCAGCGTCTTGCCGGCGCCCGAGGGGCCGAACAGCGCGGCGACGCCGTCGCCCGCCGACCACTCGACGTCGAGGTCGAACCCGGGCAGGCGCCGCCTGATCGACACCTCGAGGCGGCTCATGACGCGCGGGCGCCCAGGCGCCCGGCCACGACGAGCACGGCGCACGAGAGCGCCGTGAGCGCGGCGACCAGCACGACGGCATCGGCCGTCTCCCCCGTCTGCACGGCCGTGTAGATCGCCAGCGGGACCGTCGTCGTCCGTCCCGGGATGTTGCCGGCGAGCATCAGCGTGGCGCCGAACTCGCCGAGCGCCCGGGCGAAGGCCAGGACCAGGCCCGCGAGGATCCCGTTGCGCGCGAGCGGCAGCGTCACCTCGAGCGCCGTGCGCCACTCGGGGCGACCGAGCGTCCATGCCGCCTTCTCGAGGTCGCGGTCGACGGACTCGATCGCCGCGCGCGCCGTGCGGACCAGCAGCGGCAGGGCCATCACGGTCGCCGCGACGACGGCCGCGTGCCAGGTGAAGGTCACGGTCCACCCCGTGAGCGCGTGGAGCGGCGCGCCGAGCCAGCCGCGGCGGCCCAGGAGCACGATCAGGTAGTACCCGGTCACCGTGGGCGGCAGGACGAGCGGGAGCGTCACGAGCAGGTCGACGAGGGTCTTGCCGCGGAAGCTGCGCCGCGCGAGCAGCCAGGCGAGCGGGATCCCCAGCAGCGCGTTCAGCGCGGTGGCGAGGACCGCCACCCGCACCGACAGGAGCAGGGCGTCGACGCTCTCCGCGCTCATCGCGCGCCGGACGGCGCGCGCTCGAACCCCAGCCGGCCGAGGACGACCTGCGCCTCCCGGCCGGCGAGGAACTCGACGAACGCGCGCGCGGCGTCCGGCTGGCGCGTGGACTTCACGACGGCCGCGGGGTAGAGGATGGGCGCGTGGGTCTCGTCGGGGAACGGGAACGCCAGGCGCACGCGCTCGAGCCGCATGACCGCGTCGGTCGCGTACACGACGCCGACGTCGACCTCGCCCCGGACCACGTACTCCAGGACCTGACGCACGTTCTCGCCCAGGACGAGGCGCGGCTGCAGGCGCTCCCACAGCCCGAGGGCGCGCAGACTCTCCGCGGCGTACTGGCCGGCGGGCACGGTCCGCGGGTTGCCGATGGCGATCCGCTGCACGCGGCGGTCGAGGAGGTCCGACGGGCCCGGGATGTCGAGCGGCTCGTCCACTGGCTTGATCGCGACCAGGACGTTCCGGGCGAAGACGCGGCGGGTCCCCGCGGCCACCAGCCCCGCCCGCTCCAGCTCCTCCATCTGCCGCTGCGCCGCCGAGACGAAGACGTCGACGGGCGCGCCGGCCTCGATCTGTCGCGCCAGCTCGCCGGAGGCCCCGAAGTTGTAGCGGAGCGCCAGGCCGGGCCTCGTCGCGACGAAGCGCCGGCCGATCTCCTCGACGGCGTCCTTCATGCTGACCGCGACGGAGACGGTCAGCTCGGCGGCGGCGGCCGGCGGCGCGCCCGGCAGCGCGAGGAGGGCGAGCGCCAGCGCCAGAGCGAGGGCACGCATCACGCGAATTATACCCGCCGCTTCCCCGGGGACCGGCGCGCGGCGGGCGTTACGGCGTCAGCACCCGGCCGGTCCCCGCGGGATGGAAGCGGGGACCGTCGACGACGACGGCGCCGTTGACGATCACGTACGGGATGCCGGTCGGGTGCCGGTGGGGATCGGCGAAGGTCGCCTCGTCCTCGACCGTCGCCGGATCGAACACCGTCACGTCGGCGGCGGCGCCCTCGCGGAGGACGCCGCGGTCGCGAAGCCCCAGCCGCGCGGCCGGCATGCCGGTCATCTTGTGGACGGCGGTCTCGAGCGAGAACAGCGCCCTGTCCCGGGCGAACGCGAGCACGCGGGGGAACGTGCCGTACATCCGCGGGTGCGGCTTTCCGCGGTGCGGCCCGGCTCCGGCGGAGAGACCGATGGAGTCCGAGCCCACCATGACGGCCGGGTGGGCGAGGACGCGGTCGACGACGGCCTCGCTCTGCGAGAAGACCACCATGCTCACCGCCGCGCGCTCCTCGAGGACGAGGTTCATCATCACCTCGGCGGGCGTGGTCCCCGCCTGGCGCGCGATCGCCGCGAGGGTCATGCCCTCGACCTCCCGGCGCGCGCAGGTGCCCACCTGGATCTGGTCGAAGCCGACGGCGCCCATCGAGAGCGTCCGCCAGCGCTCGCCGTCCACGAGGCACTCCTCGACGATCTTGCGCCGGGTCCCCCGGTCGCCGAGGCGGCCGAGCAGCGCCTCGATCCCCCCGTCGTGCACCCAGGCGGGCAGGAGGTTGTCCATCTTCGTGGAGCCGGCGTGATAGGGGTACGCGTCGCCGCTGATGTCGACGCCCCGGGCGCGCGCGGCGTCGAGCAGCGCGAGCGCCTGGTCGATCTTCGGCCAGTTCTCGCGACCGGCGGCCTTGATGTGGGCGATCTGCGCGCCGACGCCGCCCTCCTCGGCGATGCGGATCGCCTCGGCGAAGGCCTCGAGCAGCGTCGCCGACTCGCCCCGGATGTGGGAGAAGTAGAGTCCGCGCCGCCGCGCCATCGACCGGGCCAGCGCGACCAGCTCCTCCGTCGCCGCGTACGCGCTGGGAGGATAGACGAGCCCGGTGGAGAAGCCGAACGCGCCGGCCTCCAGCGCCTCGGCCAGCAGCGCCTCCATGCGCTTCATCTCGTCGGGGCGCGGCGGGCGGCTCTCGGGGCCGACGGCCGTCAGCCGCAGGGCGCCGTGACCCACGAAGTGCGCCACGTTGATCGACGGCCCGAGCGCGCGGAGGGCGTCGAGGTACTCGGCGAACGTCTCCCAGCGGAGGTCCACGGGGCCGGCGAGCCCGGCGACCCAGCGCCGCACGTCGTCCCACCGCGGCCGGGGCGCCGGCGCCATGGAGAACGAGCACATGCCGACGACCTCGGTGGTGCAGCCCTGGCGCAGCTTGGACTCGGCCGCCGGCGTCGCGGGATAGAAGAGGTCGGAGTGGGAGTGGGCGTCGATGAAGCCCGGCGCCACGACCAGGCCCGTCGCGTCGATGGTGCGGGCGGCCTCGCCCCGCAGGCCGGGCGCCACGGCGGCGATGCGGTCGCCCTCGATCGCGACGTCGGCGGGTCGCCGCGGCGCCCCGGTGCCGTCGGCGACGGCGCCGCCGCGGATCAGGAGCGACCAGGCCACCGGTCAGGCCTCGACGATCGTCACCGCCCGCATCCGGTCGCCCTGCCTGATGCGGTCGACGTGCTCCATGCCGGCCACCACCTGACCGAAGACGGTGTAGTTGCCGTCCAGGTGCGGCGTCGGCCCGTAGGTGATGTAGAACTGGCTCCCCGCGGAGTCCGGATGCTGGCTGCGCGCCATCGCGACCGTGCCGCGCACGTGGGGCCGCCGGTTGAACTCGGCCGCGATCGTGTACCCCGGGCCGCCGGTCCCGTTGCCCCTGGGATCGCCGCCCTGGACGACGAACCCCGGCACCACGCGGTGGAACGTCAGGCCGTCGTAGAAGCCCTGCCGCGCCAGCGTCACGAAGTTCTCGACGGTCTTCGGCGCGTCCTCCGGGAAGAACTCGATCCGGATCTCGCCGCCCTGCTCCAGCTCGATGACGGCCGTCTGACTCATCGCTCCCTCACCTTGATCGACGTGATGCGGTCGCCGACCCTGATCTTGTCGACGACGTCCATGCCGCGCACGACCCGCCCGAACGCCGTGTACTGGCCGTTCAGGAAGGGCGCGGCCGCCAGCATGATGTAGACCTGGCTGCCGGCGGAGTTCGGGTCCTGCGTGCGCGCCATGCCGAGGACGCCGCGCTCGAACGGGCGCTTGTTGAACTCCGCCTTGATCGTGTAGCCCGGGCCGCCCGTCCCCATCTTCGGGTCGTTCATCGGCAAGGTCCTCGACTGCGGGTCGCCGAACTGCACGACGAACCCGGGCTCGACGCGGTGGACCCGCTGGCCGTCGTAGAACCCCTTGCGGGCGAGGTCGAGGAAGTTCTTGACGTGATTCGGCGCGTCGGCGGGCCAGAACTCCAGGTGGACCTCGCCGCCCTTCTCCATGGTGATCACCGCGAACGGCGCGCCGGCCGTCTTCGCGGGCTCCGTCGCGGGCTCCGTCGCCGGCTCCTTCGCCGGCGACTTCGGCTGCGCCAGGGCCAGCGCGGGGAGCAGGAGGACGGCGACGGCGGCGCACAGGGAACGACGCATGCAGGAACCCTCCGGCATGGAAGTGCGCCACAGTATACATGGTAGGATGAGCGCAATGCAGCGCGAGAACGTCCGCAACGTCGCCATCATCGCCCACGTCGACCATGGCAAGACGACGCTCGTCGACGCCATGCTGTGGCAGTCCGGCCTCTTCCGCGAGAACCAGGACGTCCCGGAGCGGATCCTGGACTCCATCGATCTGGAGCGCGAGAAGGGCATCACGATCATGGCCAAGAACACCGCGATCACCTACCGCGGCGTCCGCATCAACATCGTCGACACCCCCGGGCACGCCGACTTCGGCTCGGAGGTGGAGCGGACGCTGACGCTGGTGGACGGCGTGCTGCTGCTGGTCGACGCCGCCGAGGGCCCGCTGCCCCAGACGCGCTTCGTGCTCAAGAAGGCGCTGGAGGCCGGGCTCCCGCCGATCGTCGTCGTCAACAAGATCGACCGCGGCGACGCCCGCCCGGCGGAGGTCCTGGACGAGATCTACGACCTCTTCATCGACCTGGACGCCACGGAGGACCAGCTCGACTTCCCCGTGCTCTACACGAACGCGCGGGCCGGGACGGCGACGGCCGACCCGAAGGAGCCGGGCCAGACGCTCTCGCCGCTCTTCGAGACGATCCTGGCCACCGTGCCGGCGCCGCGGTTCGACCCGGCCATGGGGCTCCAGTTCCGGGTGGCGATGCTGGACTGGGACGACTACGTCGGCCGCCTCGTCATCGGCCGCATCGTCAGCGGCTCGGTCCGCCAGGGCGAGCGCGTGGCCGTCGTCCATCGCGACGGCGCCGTCGAGCCGGCCAAGGTCACCGTGCTCTACGGCTACGAGGGGCTCCGGCGGGTCGAGATCGAGGAGGCGGGCGCCGGCGACCTCGTCGCGATCGCGGGCATCGAGACGATCGAGATCGGCGAGACCGTGGCCGACGCCGAGCGTCCCGTCGCGCTGCCGCTGATCCGCATCGACGAGCCGACGGTCTCGATGCTGTTCTCGGCCAACGTGTCGCCGTTCGCCGGGCGCGAGGGGCGCTTCGTGACGTCGCCCCAGCTCCGCGACCGGCTCATGAAGGAGAAGCGGATCAACGTGGGCATCCGCGTCGAGGAGACGGACTCCCCGGACACCTTCCGCGTGTCCGGCCGCGGCGAGCTGCAGCTCGCGATCCTCATCGAGATGATGCGCCGCGAGGGGTTCGAGCTGGAGGTCGGCAAGCCGACGATCATCACCCGCCAGGAGGGCGGGCAGACGCTCGAGCCGATGGAGCATCTCGTCATCGACATCCCCGAGGAGCACATCGGCGCCGTCACGCAGAAGGTGGGCCCACGCCGGGGCGTCATGACCAAGATGGTCAACCACGGCACGGGGCGCGTCCGGCTGGAGTACCGGATCCCCGCCCGGGGCCTCATCGGCTACCGGACGGAGTTCCTGACCGACACGCGGGGAACCGGGCTGCTCAACCACCTGTTCGACGGCTGGGACGCCTGGCAGGGCGAGATCTCGCACCGCCAGAACGGCGCGCTGGTCGCCGACCGGCCGGGCCGCGCCACCGCGTACGCCATCGACCACCTGCAGGCGCGCGGCGTGATGTTCGTCGCCCCCGGCACCGAGGTGTACGAGGGCATGATCGTCGGCGAGAACAGCCGCGACAACGACCTCGACGTCAACATCACCAAGGAGAAGAAGCTCACCAACATGCGGTCCTCCACGGCCGAGGAGGGGATCAAGCTCACCCCGCCCCGCGTCATGAACCTCGAGCAGTGCCTCGAGTGGATCCGCGAGGACGAGCTGCTCGAGGTCACGCCGAAGTCGCTCCGGCTGCGCAAGCGCTCCCTCGCCGGCCGCCGCCGCTTCTGACCCGGCGCCCGGGGGGTCGCCGGATGGAGCCCCCCGGCCCTGCCCGTGTCATGGGGATCCCATCCGAGCCATCGACGGTGGCCGCGTCCCGCGCGGTCGTCCGGATGAGCATGCCGGCGACGCGGCACCGCGTCGCGGTCGACGACGTTCTCGGCCCACCGTCCCCGGCGCCGGCCTGGTCGGTGGTAGGATCGGCGCCATCCTCACCGGGAGGCGCCGATGAAGTTCTCCGTCCAGCACCTGCTGACGCTGCGCGAGTGGCAGAGCCACGGCGAGGTCTACGACCACGCCCTCGAGGAGTCCCGGCTGGCCGAGGAGCTGGGCTTCGACGCCGTCTGGCTCGCCGAGCACCACTTCTCGCCGTACGGCATCTGCCCCTCGCTGGCCGTGCTCGCCGCCGCCATCGCCCGCGAGACCCGCCGGGTGCGGATCGGCACCTCCGTCGTCGTCGCGCCGTTCCTCCACCCGGTCCGCATCGCCGAGGAGTGGGCGATGGTCGACATCCTGTCGGGCGGCCGGCTCGACTTCGGGATCGGCCGCGGCTACCAGCCGAAGGAGTTCCGCGGGTTCGGCGTGTCGATGGAGCGCACGCGCGAGCGGTTCGACGAGAGCCTCGAGATCGTCCGCCGCTGCTGGACCGAGGACCCCGTGACGTTCGAGGGCGAGTTCTACCAGGTCCGCGACCTCACCGTGCTCCCGAGGCCGATCCAGCGGCCCCACCCGCCGCTCTGGACGGCGGCCGTCTCCCCGGACACCTACACGCTGGCGGCGCGCAAGGGGCTCAAGATCCTCACCGCTCCCTCGTTCACGCCCTGGGACATCCTGCGCAAGAACTTCGACGCGTATCGCGCCGAGTGGCGCAGGACCCACGGCGACGACGGCGGCGAGATCGCGATGAACAAGATCATCCACGTGGCCGACTCGTCGAGGCAGGCCCGCGAGGACGTGCGCGAGCCCATCCGCTGGTTCTTCCAGACCCAGGCCGGGCTGATCGCGGACGCCGAGGGCGTGCCGCCCGAGCAGTACCGCTTCTACCGGCGCGTCAGGGAGAACCTGCTCGCGCTCAGCGACGAGCAGGCGGTCGACCAGGCGGCGATCGTGGGCGACCCCGAGGAGGTGGCCGACCGGATCCGCGCGCACCACGAGGCGCTCGGCGTCACGTACTTCATGGGCGCCTTCTCGCGCGGCGGCGTGCCGCACGACAAGGTGCTGCGCTCGATGCGGCTCTTCGGGGAGAAGGTGCTGCCGAAGCTCTGAGCGCGCCGATGGGCCGTCTGGCCGCCCTGTCCCTGGCCGCGCTCGGCGTGGTCTTCGGCGACATCGGCACCAGCCCCCTCTACGCCTTCCGCGAGTCGTTCAACCCGGAGTACGGGCTGCCCCGCACGCCGGCCGCCGTGCACGGCGTCCTCTCCATGATCGTCTGGTCGCTCGTCGTCGTCGTCACGGTCAAGTACGTCGGCCTCGTCATGCGCGCCGACAACCGCGGCGAGGGCGGCATCCTCGCGCTCCTGGCGCTGCTGATGCCGGGGCGCCAGGCCCCGCCCGCCGCGCAGCTCGGACCGCTGGCCCTGGCCCTCTTCGGCGCCGCCCTGCTCTACGGCGAGGGCATCATCACGCCGGCGATCTCGGTGCTGAGCGCCACCGAGGGGCTGGAGGTCGTCGCGCCGGCCTTCCACCCGTACATCGTCCCGTCGACGGTCGCGATCCTGCTCGCGCTCTTCGCGTTCCAGCGGGGCGGCACGGCGGCGCTCGGCGGCGTCTTCGGGCCCGTGATGCTGGTCTGGTTTCTGACGATCGGCGCGCTCGGCGCGGTCGAGCTGGCCCGGAGCCCCGCGATCCTCCTGGCCGTCAACCCGTGGCACGCGGCGGCCCTGGCCGTCTCGCACCCGACCACCGCGTTCCTGGTCCTCGGCGCCGTGGTCCTCACGGTGACGGGCGTCGAGGCCCTCTACGCCGACATGGGGCACTTCGGCCGGCGGCCCATCCGCGTCGCCTGGTTCGGGCTCGTGCTGCCGGCGCTGCTGCTGAACTACTTCGGCCAGGGCGCGCTCGTCCTCAGGATGCCGGAGGCCGCCGGCAACCCCTTCTACCTGCTGGCGCCGCGGCCGCTCCTCGCCCCGCTCGTCGTGCTGGCGACGCTCGCCACGATCGTCGCCTCGCAGGCGCTCATCTCCGGCGCCTTCTCGCTGACGCGCCAGGCGATCCAGCTGGGCTTCTGCCCGCGACTGACCATCTTCCACACGTCGCGCTCCGAGATGGGGCAGATCTACATCCCCGAGGTGAACGTGGCGCTGATGGTCGGCTGCCTCGCGCTCGTCCTCGCCTTCCGGTCGTCGAGCGCGCTCGCGGCCGCCTACGGCATCGCCGTGACGGGGACGATGGCGATCACGACGGTGCTGCTCGGCGTGCTGGCGCGCCGGCGCTGGCGCTGGTCGCTGCCGGCGGTCGTGGCGGTCTGCGGGATCCTCGTCGCCATCGAGCTGACGTTCCTGGCGGCCAACCTCGTGAAGCTCCTCCACGGCGGCTGGGTGCCGCTGGCCGTCGCGGCGGTCGTCTTCCTCCTGATGACGACGTGGCGGCGCGGCGCCTCGCTCCTGATGCTGAGGCTCGGCCGCGCCTCCGTCCCCCTCGAGCGCTTCTTCGCGGAGATGGGGCGGCGGCGTCCTCCGCGCGTGCCGGGGACCGCCGTCTTCGTCACCGCCCACGTCGAGGGCACGCCCGAGATCCTCCTCCACCACCTCAGGCACAACAAGGCGCTGCACGAGACGATCGTGCTGCTGTCGGTGCTCACCGAGGACGTTCCCGAGGTCCCGGACGACGAGCGCATGTCGGTGGAGACGCTCGACCGGGGCTTCTACCGCGTCACGGTCCGGGTCGGGTTCATGGAGGGCGTGCGGGTGCCGGACATCGTGAAGCGGTGCTGCCAGGCGGGAGTCCCCGGGACCCCGGACGAGGTGACGTACTACCTCGGGCGACCGCGGCTGCTGCCCACGGGGACCGCCCGGATGGCGAGGTGGCGCAAGCTGCTGTTCGCGTTCATGCACCGCAACGCCCGCTCGGCCACCGAGTTCTTCCGGATCCCGCCGGACCGCGTGGTGGAGCTGGGGATGCAGATCGAGCTGTGAGCCCGGCGGGCCGCGTTTCTTGACACGACCGGGCGCCACGGCGCATGGTGTCGCGCGACCGATGACCGCCGCCGTCCGTGTCCTCCTCGCCGTCGCCCTCGCCCTGGCCGGCTGCGTGGGCGCCGGCCCCGGGCCCGGCCGCCTGGACGTCGTGTTCCTGGCGACGCCCGAGGCCATCGGCGTCGAGATGCTCAGGGTCGCGGGCGTGACGGCCGCCGACCGCGTCTACGACCTGGGCAGCGGCGACGGCCGCCTGGTCTTCGCCGCCGTGCAGGAGTTCGGGGCGCGGGGCGTCGGCGTGGAGATCGACCCCGCGCTGGTGCAGACCAGCCGCGAGACCGCGGCGAAGGCGGGGATCGAGGACCGCGCGACCTTCGTCTGGCAGGACCTCTTCACCGCCGACATCGGCGCCGCCACGGTGGTGACGCTCTACCTGGGGGAACACGTGAACCTTCGCCTCCGGCCGAAGCTCCTCCGCGAGCTCCAGCCGGGCACCCGCGTCGTGTCGCACGACTTCGCCATGGACGACTGGCGGCCCGACCGCGTCGTCACCGTCCGTGGTCCCCACCGCGACCACCGCATTCTCTTCTGGGTCGTGCCGGCGGACGCCGCCGGCGCCTGGCGGGAGACGTCCCCGGGCGGCGAGGAGACGACGCTCACGGTCGAGCAGCGGTTCCAGCGCGTCCAGGGCACGCTCGCGGTGGGGAACCGGCGGGTGCCCCTCGAGGGCGCGCTCACCGGCCCGCGCCTCGCCCTGGCGGGGGGCGGCTTCGTCCTCGAGGCGATCGTCGACGGCGACGGGATGACGGGCCGTCTGACCGACCCGGCCGGCGCCCCCCGGTCGTGGCTCGCCCGGCGCCTCGCGCGCTCCTGAAGCGACCGCGCCGCCCCGCGCTCGCCCGTCGGGGCGGGCATCGGCTATCATGCGCCACCCCATCGCGCCAGGAGGAAGCCGTCACATGGAGTCCGCCGCCCGGACATTCGCCCAGCTCACCCTCGGCCGCAAGGTCGCCGTGCGGAAGACCATCGGCGAGTCGGACGTCTACCTGTTCGCCGGGATCACCGGGGACTTCTCGCCGAATCACGTCGACGAGGACGCCATGCGGGCCACGCGCTACGGCGGGCGGATCGCCCACGGCGCCCTGCTGGTCGGCTACATGTCGCGCGCCTCGACCGAGGTCTGCGCCGGTCTCTCCGGCACGATCGTCTCCTACGGCTACGACCGCATCCGGTTCCCCGCGGCCGCGCGCATCGGCGACACCGTCACGGTGACGTACGAGATCGTCGAGCGCGACGAGGCGGACCTCAAGACGCTCGCGCGGGTGACGTGCACCAACCAGCGCGGCGAGGTGGTCGCGGTCGCCACGCACATCCTGAAGGTGATCGAGTAGCCCCGGGTCCCGGCCGGCATCGGCGAGCCCGCGAGGCCGGCCGGGGCGATGTGACCGGACGTTCTGTCCCGGAGGCGGCAAAATTTGCCCGGCCCGGGGACCGCGCGCCTCACGCCGCGTCGCGCCTTTCCTGCCGACTGCGCCGAATCACGCGTCGATGCGGCGCTCCGCCCTCACAACGCGATGCGCCGTACGAACGGCGAGGTCCTTGCATCACTCCCGGACGAGAGCACTCGTGAGCCAGGAGGTGCCGATGAACCGGCTCACCCGAGAGGAACGCGTGCGTGTCCGCCTCGCCCAGGAGAGGGCGCGACAGGAAATGCTGGCCCGCCTCGACGCGCCCATCACCGGCGTGGAGCACGGCCCGCGCGAGCGGCCGGCCCTCAAGCGCCTGATCAAGACCGCGATGATCGTCGTGCTCCTCGGCGGCGGCGTGGTCGCGTACCAGGCGCTCGACTTCCACGTCCCGGCGTCGCTCGTCGAAGCGCTCCTGCCGCGCATGTAGCGCTGCGCCGGCGCGTCACGCGCCGGTCGCGGCCGACGGCCTCACCGCGTTTCCGCCCTTCGATCCGGCGCGAGAGCTCCGCCCGGCGGCCGGCCGCGATCAGCGGGAGGCGCACGCCAGCCACGGAGCGAGCGCGCCCGCGGCGGCGAGCGCCGCCGCCGAGGCCACGGCGACGGCGTGGATGCGGGCGGCCCGGGACCGCAGCACGCGGCGCTCGCCGGGGTCGCCGACCGGCTCCTCGCCCGCGGCGGTCTCGCGCGTCCCGCGCGCCGCGAGCCTCACTCACGTCCACTCGCGCGCCTGCAGCAGCCCGAGCGCGCCCACCCAGAAGGGGACGACCGCGACGGTCGCCCATGCGGGCGCCGCGCACGCCGTCGCGACGCCCGCCACGAGCGCGGCGCCGGCGCCGACACCGGCCAGCCCCACGACTGCCCGCCGCCTGCGGCCGGGCCCGCCGATGTTGACGACGCGGGGCGGCGACGCCATCAGAGCTGGAGCACCGCGATCCCCGCCACGGTCACGACGGCGCCCGCGATGGGAGCCGGGGCGAGCCGCTCGCCGAGGAAGACCAGGCCCAGCGGGATCGCGAACATCGGGGCGGTGGACGAGAGCACCGTGGCGACGGCCACGCCCGCGTACTTCAGGCTCGCCACGAACAGGACCGAGCTGAAGGCGGTCAGCGCGCTCAGCACGGCGATCACCCCGAGCGCCCGCCGGTCGCCGGCGCCGAGACGCGACAGGGCGCCGCGGGCCCACGGCGTGGCGAGGAGGAGGGCGCCGGCGATCGGCAGGCGCACCGCCTGGGCCGTCACCGGGTCGACCTCGCGCAGCGGCGCCTTCATGAGGACCGCGGACACTCCCCAGGCGACCGCGGCGACCGCGGCGCCGGCCACGCCCGCCCACCAGCCGTCGACGTCCCCGGCCCCGGCCGGCGCCGGCTCGCGCCCGGGCGCCACGATGAGCCCGATCCCGCCCAGCGTCAGCGCCGAGCCGAGCGCGACGCGCGGGGTCATCGGCTCGTCCAGGAAGAGCGCGGCCAGGACGGCGGCGACGAGCGGGTAGCCCATCGAGACCGACATGCCGCGGGCGAGGCCGAGCCGCCGCGTGCTCTCGAAGAAGGCGACGTCGCCGATGGCCACGGCCGCGATGATCGAGACCGCCAGCAGGAGCAGGCTCGCGCCGGAGATCGACGTGACGGCGTCCGGGCCGTGCCAGACGAGGACGACGGCGAGCAGCAGCCCGCCACCGGCGCACGAGCGGATCGCGTTGATGGCGACGGAGGTGTAGCGCGGGATCAGGGTGCGGACGAGCAGGCTCGTGACGGCCCAGGTCATCGCCGAGCCCAGCGCGGCGGCCGCGCCCACCGCCTGCTCCGAGAGCGTCCCCACGTCGCTCAGAAGAGCGCGATGGGGTTCACGGGCGACCCCGTGGCGCCGGCCAGCCTGAGCGGCGCGACCGTGAGCATGAACTCCCACCGCCGGCGCGCCGCGCAGGCGCGCGCGAGCTCCTCCAGGTTGGCGTTGTCGATGAGCCAGAGCCCGAGGCCGACGAGCGCGACGACGTGGAGCGCGTTGCCGAGGCGCGGGTACGGCAGCGGGCTCACGTCGTTGTGCGTGTCGGTCCCGAGCATGGCGATGTCGCGCTCGCGGAACCACGGCGCGCACGCCACGTGCGCGGCCGGCGAGCCGTGCTTCAACGGGTGGCGCGGCCCCTCGGCGAGCCGCCGCGCGTAGTAGCCGGTGCGGACGAGCAAAATGTCGCCGGACCCGACCCGCACCCCCGCGGCCGCCTCGGCGGCCTCGAGGTCCTCCGGCATGACGCCCTCGCCGGGTCCGAGCCAGCGGCCCTTGACGGCGGCGACGTCGAGGAGGACGCCGCGGCTGACGACGCCGTCGCGCAGCAGGTCGACCGACTCCACCTGCGCGCCCTCGCGGGAGGTGACGAGATTGCAGGAGCGGCCGTTGTAGATCTTCCCGTTCCAGAAGTAGTGGGCCGGCGTGTCGACGTGGGTGATCGTGTAGCCGTGGAAGACCATGCCGATGAACTCGGCGGCGCCCCGGCGCTCCAGCAGGCGCTCGGGCGACGCGGTGTCGCGGCCCTCCCCGCTGTCGACCATGAAGCGCAGCGGCTGGAACGTCGTGTCGGCGGTGATCTCCTGGGTGACGGGCCGCGCGCACGTCACCGAGACGCCGTCGCGGACGAGCGCGGCGGCCGCGCGCCGCTTGTCGGGCGTGACGAGGTTGATGGTCCCCAGCTCGTCGTCGGCGCCCCAGCGCCCCCAGTTGCTCAGGGTGTCCAGCATGCGGATCACGTCGCTCTCGCTCGGCGCCTGCGCCATCGTCTCCCTCCCCGCGCCGGCCACGGCGCACGGCGGACCACTATACACGCCGGATGGCCCGCCAGACGCGCTGGATGGCCGGCGCCGCCGGGATTGGTCGTTGACACGCCACCCGGGCGACACCTAGAGTGCCTCGACGATGAGCTGGACGCCTCCCCCGCCCCGCGCCGGACACCCGTACTACATGCACGACGCGATCTACGCGCAGCCCGGCGCCCTCCGCCTCGTGCTGCGCGAGAACGGCGACGCGATCGCGGACACCGTCGCGCGGCTCCGCGCGATGGACCACGTGCTGCTCTCGGGGATCGGCACCTCGTGGCACGCGACGCTGGTGGGCGAGCTCCTGCTCGCGCACGCGGGCCGCCTGGGGCACCGCGTGCGCGCCTTCCACTCGTTCGAGTTCGCCAGTTACTGGCCCGCGGCCGGCGCCCGGACGGGCGTCGTCGTCGTCAGCCACCGGGGCACGAAGCGCTTCTCGCTGGAGGCGCTCCAGAAGGCGAAGGCGTCCGCCGGCGCCGGCATCGTGATCTGCGGCAAGGGCAGCGGCGACGGCCTCGCCATCGCCGACGTCACCCTGCGCACCGTCGAGCAGGAGCGCTCGGCGGCCCACACGGTGAGCTACACCTCGGCGCTGCTGCTGCTGGCCGCGGTCGCGGCGGAGCTGGGCGGCGACGACGACCTCCGCCACGAGCTGCACCAGCTGCCCGACCACCTGGCAACGCTGCTGGGCCAGGAGGACTGGGACGAGCTGGCGGCGCGCTTCGCCGACCGGCGCTGCTACTGGTTCGTCGGCGGCGGCCCCAACACCGCCACCGCGCTCGAGGCGGCGCTGAAGATGAACGAGGCGAACCACACGCGGACGGTGGGCTACAACTGCGAGCAGTTCCTCCACGGCCCCTGGGCGGCGCTGGACCCCGACGACGCGCTGGTCGTCGTGGCGCCTCCGGGCGCCTCGCGCGAGCGCTGCCTGGCCGCGGCGCGGGCGGCCCGCGAGGTCGGCGCCGCGGTGCTCGCCATCGGCCGCGAGGACGACGCCGACCTGCGCGCCGCGGCGACCGAGGTGATCGCGCTCCCCGCCGTGCCCGAGGCGATCTCGCCGATCCTCGCCGTCGTGCCGCTCCAGCTCTTCACCTACCACACGGCGCTCCGGCGCGGCGTCAACCCCGACACCATGCGCGGCGACCAGCCGGCTCACGGCCGGGCCCGCGCGCTCGTCTCGCTCTGACGGCTCAGTCCGCCAGCGCCGCGGGGAGCGCCGGCCGGCCCCGCGCCGGCCGCTCGCCGCGCGCGGTCCACGCCGGCGCCTGGCGGCGCCGGAAGGGCAGCGCGAGGGCCTCGCGCAGCGAGAGCGCCTCCCGGTAGCCCGGCAGGCCGACGACGATGTCCGCTGCGGGACGTCGAGGCGGAGCGTGCCGTGCAGGCGGTCCCACAGCGAGAGCACCGTGGACCAGTTGGAGTCCGTCTCCTCGCGCACCGCGGAGTGGTGGATGCCGTGCATGCGGGGCGTGACGACCGCGCCCACCAGCCGGCGCTCGAGGGCGAGCGGCAGCCGCACGCTCGCGTGGTGGAACCCGGCGGCGAGGGCGACGAGCGCCTCGAACGCCGTCGAGGCGACGGGCCCGGCTCCGACGACCGCGACCGCGAGCGCGCGGTAGCCCGTGCCCAGCAGGTACTCGGCGACGTGGAAGCGGGCCGCCGTCGTCACGTCGAGGTCGAGGTCGGCGTGGTGGACGAGGTGGAACCGCCAGAGCGCGGGGACGCGGTGCATCAGCCGGTGCCACCAGTAGAGCGTGTAGTCGAGCAGCACGAGGGCGACGAGCGCCCCGGCCGGGCGCGGCAGCCGGAGGAGGCCGAGGACGCCGAGGCGGCGAGACGCCGCGGCCCGCGCGACCGCCGTCACCGCCGGCACGGCGACGAGGTGGGCGGCCGCCGCCGTCGTCGCGCCGATGGCGAGGTTCACGGGGACGCGGCGCGACGTGCGGTCGACCCGCCGGCGCAGCGGCCGGCGCCGCTCGGCCACCAGCAGCGCGCCCGCGGCGAGCGCGAGGGGCGCCATCGCCAGCCAGAGCATCGGGCGGCCGTCAGAGGTAGGCGAGAAGCCGGCCGCAGGCGATGACGCCCGCCCAGAGCGCCAGCGACGCCACGGCCGCCCCCCTGGCGGCCGGCGGAGCGGCAGCCCCCACGTCCCAGGAGCCCACGGCCCGGAACGGCCAGCGGTGGAAGATCGTCGCGTTCAGACAGGCGCCGACGATGAGCGCCAGCTTCAGCTGGAACGCCGGGTTGGCGGCGAACTCCGTCGCGTGGGCGGAGAACATCAGCGCTCCCGTGACGGCGAGCACGCCGAGCCCCGCCCGCGCCCACGGCAGCAGGTGACGCGCCATCGCGCTGACGGGCAGCGTCCGGGAGAAGCCGAGCAGCCGCAGATCGAACATCGCCGCCGCGCCAGCGAGCAGGACGATCCCGGCGATGTGCAGGATCTCGACCGCCGGGTAGAGCCAGAGCCACTGCCGCATGGCGCCCGCCAGGGCGGTGCTCTCGAGCCACACGAGCCAGGCCGGGCCGGCCGGCTCGTGGATCAACGCAGCTCGACCGTCTTGCCGTCGATGGTGATCCGCTCCGCGCGCATCTCGGCGGGATCGCTGCGGTGCGGATAGCCGACGACCGTCGCCTTCGTCCCGGCGGCGAGCATCGAGGCCGGGAGCCCGCGGCGCTCCATCCTCGACGGCGGCGCCAGCACCACGTGCCACGTCTTGCCCGGGACCTCGAGCCGCACGTGGCCGTGCGGGTGCTCGTAGCCGGATTCGCGGATGACGCCCGCGAGCGTGAGCGTGTTGTTGCCGTCGTAGCTGCTCCAGCCGTGGTGCGCGGCCGCCGGGAGCGCGAGCGCGCCTCCGAGCGCCACCGTCGCCATCCCCGCGATCATCCGCCGTCTCGTCATCGGGATCTCCCCGGGTAGGGTACCAGATGGCCCGATGCGCCGGCGCGGGCCCGAGGGCGGGCGCGGCGCCTCACCGCGCGCCGCGTCCGCCGCTGCGGGGATGATCAATCTCGCGGAGAACTTCGACGGCGCGACGTCGGCGCCCGGCGGGCGGGAGTCCCGGGAGCGCCGTATGGCGCGCCGTGTCGCCGTGCGAAGCGCAGGATGGGGCGAGCGCGCCGCCGGGCACCGGCTGCCCCCGGGCGAGGCCCCTCCGGGGGATGGGGGCCGCGCGAGCCCCACCCGAGCGAGCGTGGGCGTGCAGGCGAGCCATCCCGGGCGCGACCCGCCGCCGGGCGCCGGTCCATCAATTCCCCGAGCATCAGCCGCGGAACTTCTCCGGGAACTGCTTGACGATGGCGTCCGCCAGCGGGTCGGCGATCATCCGCATGTGACCGGCGGCCGCGCGCAGCGCCGCGTAGGCGCGCGCCTGGTCCTTCGAGGCCTGGGCGTCGATGACGTCCTTGAGCGTGACCACGTGGTGCTTCACCAGGTCGGCGACGACGCTCTTCGGCAGGTTGGGGTTCGCCGAGCTCAGGAAGGCGCCGAAGTCCTGGCTGTAGCCGACCAGGTCGTTCACCGCCCGATCCTGCTTGCCGCGATCGCCGGTCGCCACGCCGACCGTGTAGTCGACGGCGAAGCCGATGTGCCGCCGCCACAGCGGCAGGAACGCCTTCTCCGCGTCGGCGCCGTACACGGACCCGATCGCCTTCGCGATCCCCACGCCGTTGTCGTCCAGCGCCGAGGCCGCCGCCTTGAACTCGGCCTCGCGGCCGTTGAGCGCGGCGTTCGTCGCGGCGGCGGCGAGGTAGACGTGCTCCTGGAGCATGGTGTTGAGCGACGCGCGCAGCCACGCCGCCTTCGTCCCCGCCGACGCCGGCGCCGTCGCCACGGCGCCGCCGGCGGCCTTCGGGTCGGCCATGCTCTGGCTGCACCCCGCCGCGACCGTCGCGACCAGCCCCGCGGCCCCGATGAGCTTCACGACCGTTCCGTTCATCGCGATTCCTCCCGTGTCGAGTGGGTCACTTCACGCGAACCTCGCCCCGCATGTGTCCGTGCCGCTCGCAGAAGTAGGGATAAACGCCCGGCCGGAGGAACTCGACCGCGCCGGTGGCGCCGCGGCCCTCGAGCGCCAGGTCGAAGCCGCCGTCGCGGCGCTCGGGCACCCCCGCCGTGACCGTGTGGCGGATGTCGTCGTCGTTGGTCCACACGACCCGCGCGCCGGCCGGGACCTCGACGGCCGCCGGGCTGAACTGGAACAGCCGCACGCGGACCTCGCCGGCGCCCGCCGCCGTCGCCAGCGCGATGACGGCGCCGGCCGACGCGCAGGCTGCGGCTCTCGCCGCGATCCTCATGGCTCCCCTCCCGCGGCCCGGTTCCGGGGCCGGCCGCTCACCGGTGTCTACGGGCGGGTCGCCGGTCCGGATTCGCGCGAGGGAGGGCGGGTGGAGATGACGGTGATGGGGCCGCGGACCGGCCCGACGTCCTAGACCTGCGGCGGGGACTCCGGGCGAGGCCCGCCGCCGCGGCGGCGGCGACGTCGCGGCCGGCGGGCGGGCCCGCCCTCGCGAGCTCCGGTCGGCGGAGGCGGCGCCGGCCGCTCGGCGGCGGCGGGCGGGGCGGCGGGACGCCGACCGTGCTCGCGCTCGCGACGCCCGTGCTCCGGGCGCCCACCCGGGCGCCGCGCCGCCAGGCGCGCGCGGCGCTCCTCGGCGTAGCGGCGACGCTCCTCCGGGGTCGGCATGATCTCGGCCACGAACAGGTCGTCCTCCGCCCACTCGACGGGGATCTTCTGCCCGATGAACTTCTCGATGACCTCGATGCGGAGCGCGCTCGCCTCGTCGACGAGGCTGATGGCCTTGCCGCCGGCGCCGGCGCGCGCGGTCCGCCCGATCCGGTGGACGTAGTCCTCGGGGTCCTCCGGCAGATCCCAGTTGACGACGTGGCTCACCGCCTCGATGTGCAGGCCGCGCGAGGCGACGTCGGTCGCCACCAGCACGGGAAGCAGCCCTTCCTTGAAGTCGTTGAGGATCCGCAGGCGCTTCTTCTGGTCGACGTCGCCGGTGAGCGCGCGCGCCTGCCAGCCGTTGCGGGTCAGCCGGTCCTCCAGGCGCCGCGCCTCCTCGCGCGTGTTCGAGAAGATCAGGATCCGGTCGCCGCCCTCCCGCCGCAGCAGGCCGAGCAGCAGCGGGAACTTCTCGTCGCGGCCCACGTGGTAGAGGCTCTGCTCCACCTTCTCCGCGGTCTTCTGCCGGGGCGTGATGGAGATCTGCGTGGGGTTGTTCATGAACTCCCACGTCAGCTCGAGCACGCGGAACGACAGCGTCGCGGAGAACAGGAACGACTGGCGCTGCTCCGGCGGCGGCAGCCGGCGGAGGATGAACCGCAGGTCGGCGATGAAGCCCATGTCGAACATGCGGTCGGCCTCGTCGATGACGAGCACCTCGACCCGGCGCGGCGACCAGACGTGCTGCTTGAGGTAGTCGATGAGCCGCCCCGGCGTGCCGACGAGGAGATCGCAGCCCTCGCGGAGCGCGTCGCGCTGCTTGTTGTAGTCGATGCCGCCGTACACGGACAGGATCCGGAACGGCGTGTACCGCCCGAGCAGCCGCGCGTCGGATTCGATCTGGACGACCAGCTCCCGCGTCGGCGCGATGACGAGCATGCGCGGCGCGTTGGCCGGCCGCCCCGGCCGCTCGGGCTCGCGGAGCATGCGGGTGAAGGCGGAGATCAGGAACGCGGCCGTCTTGCCGGTCCCCGTCTGCGACTGGCCGGCGACGTCCTTGCCCTTCAGCGCGAGCGGCAGCGTCGCCTCCTGGATCGGGGTCGCGGCGATGAAGCCCGCCTCGCGGATGCCCTGCATGACGGGCTCGGGGAGGGCGAGCGACTCGAAGTCCATCACGTCGACGATCCGGCCGCGCTCACGCGGCCGTCTCCCCGGGCACCGGCACCGTGCGCGGCTTGCGGGCGAAGATCCGCGCCGCCAGGATGCCGACCTCGTAGAGCACGATCAGCGGCCCCGCCATCAGCGCCTGGTTGAAGGCGTCCGGGGTGGGCGTCAGGATCGCCGAGCACACGAAGGCGCCGAGCACCGCGTACTTGCGGTTCCGCGCCAGCGTCTTCGGGGTCACGAGGCCCATCCGGGCGGCCAGCGTGATCGCGAGCGGCAGCTCGAAGACGAGCCCGAAGGCCAGGGTGAACTTCAGCAGGAAGTCGATGTAGCTCCCGATCGAGATCATCGGCTGGAGCCCGGGCCGGCTGTACGAGAGCAGGAACGTGATCGCGTACGGCGTCACGATCTTGAGCGAGAAGGCGCCGCCGCCCACGAACAGCAACGAGCCGATGATCACGAACGGGGCCGCGTACTTCTTCTCGTGCGCGTAGAGCCCCGGGGAGACGAACGCCCAGATCTGCCAGAGGATCACGGGCGACGCGATGAAGAGCGCCGCGATCAGCGCCACCTTCATCTGCACCCAGAACGCCTCGGTGACGGCCAGGAAGACCAGCGTGTTGCCCGTGGCCTGGATCGGCTGCGCCAGGTAGTCGACGATCCGCTGGCTGAACGGGAACGAGACCAGCATCCCCACCAGCAGCCCGATGAGCGCGCGCGTGATGCGCGTGCGCAGCTCGCCCAGGTGCTCCATGAACGACATCTTGTCGGCGACGCCGCGGGCCATCGCGCTACCAGCGCTCCACGAAGTGGCGCAGCGCGCCGACGCCGCGGCCGGCCTGGAAGCCCTCGCGGATGGCGGCCGTCACGTACGCCTTGGCCTCGCGGATGGCGTCGGCGAGGGGCCGGCCCTTCGCGAGGTTGGCGGCGATCGCCGAGGAGAACGTGCAGCCGGTGCCGTGCGTGCTCGAGGACGCGATGCGCGGCGCCGGGAAGCGCGTCACGTCGCGGCCGTTGAAGAGCACGTCGGTCGCGCTGTCGGCCAGGTGGCCGCCCTTCACGATGACGGCGCGCGGGCCCAGCGCGTGGATCCGGCGCGCGGCCTCCACCATGTCCGCCTCCGTCGCCACCGGCATGCCGGCCAGCGCCGAGGCCTCGTGGAGGTTGGGCGTGACGACGTCGGCCAGCGGCAGCACCGCCTTGACGAGGGCGTCGCGGGCGTCGGGCCGCAGGAGCGGGTCGCCTGACTTGGCGATCATGACGGGGTCGAGCACGATCCGCGCCTGGCGGTGGGCGTGCAGCCGGTCGGCCACGGCCTCGGCGATCGCCGCCGACGACAGCATGCCGATCTTGACGGCGTCGGCTCCGAAGTCCGAGAGCACCGAGTCGATCTGCCGCGCGACGAACTCCGGCGGCACCTCGAACACGCCCTGGACCCCGACGGAGTTCTGCGCGGTGACGGCCGTGAGCACCGACATGCCGAAGACCCTGAACGCCGAGAACGTCTTGAGGTCGGCCTGGATACCGGCGCCGCCGCCGGAATCCGATCCGGCGATGGTCAGCGCTTTCGGAACCGTCATAGACCATCGCAGTATACGCGGCGGTCCCGGGGGCCACAAATGCGGCCCGTCCGCACGCGTGTCGCGACGGCGCCGAGGACGAGCGCGCGCCCGAGCCGGGAGCCTTCCACGACGACGAGCGCCCGGAGCCGATCGCGGAGGCCACGGTCGCCCTGCCGGCGGCGAGCGGTGCCTGGACCATCGCCACGCGCGTCGTCGGGGGCACGCGGGTCGGCGCGCTCGGGTCCGGCGGCGGCGTCCCGGTCGAGCGCGATGGCGCCGCCGACTTCCCGCGGAGGGAGGCCGATCCCGGCCCGCTGGTCGCGGCGCTCCATCCCGGCGAGCCGCGGCCGACGCGCGACCTCGCCGCCGGGCGCGGGCGTCGATCGATGCCACGACCATCACCGGCGCGACGCCGGGATCACCACCGTGAACTCGCCCCGCGGCGGCGACGCCGCCAGGCGCTCGAGGTGGGCCGACGGCGTGGCGCTGACGATCTCCTCGAACTGCTTGGTGAGCTCGCGGGCCACGACGATCTCGACGTCGCCGAAGACCTCGCGGACGGCTTCCAGCGTGGCGACGATCCGGTGCGGCGACTCGTAGAGCACCACGGTGGTCTCGAGCGCCGCCAGCGTCCTCAGCCGGTTCAGCCGCTTGCCGGGCTTGAACGGCAGGAAGCCGTCGAAGACGAACCGGTCGGCGGGGATGCCGGCCGCCGAGAGCGCGGTCACGACGGCCGACGGCCCGGGCACCGGCACCACGCGGACGCCGGCGGCGCGGGCGTCGCGCACCAGCGCGAAGCCGGGGTCGGAGATGCCGGGCGTGCCGGCGTCGGTGACCAGAGCGACCGACCGGCCCTCCGCCAGCATCCGGAGGATCTGCGGCCCCCTGACCCGCTTGTTGTGCTCGAAGTACGAGGTGGTCGGCGTGTGGATGTCGAAGTGCGTCAGCAACGCGCGGGTGCGGCGGGTGTCCTCGCACGCGACCAGGTCGACCTCGCGGAGCACGCGCAGGGCGCGCGCGGAGATGTCCTCCAGGTTTCCCAGCGGCGTGGCGACGACGTAGAGCGTGCCGCTCAGGCTACGCGGTCTGCTGCTGGTTGGCCTCGGAGACCAGCACCGGCTGCTCCCGGTTCAGGATCACCTCGCGGGTGATGATGCACTCCTTGAGCCCCTGGATCGACGGCAGCTCGTACATGATCTCGAGCATGACCTCCTCCAGGATGGCCCGGAGCCCCCGCGCGCCGGTGCCGCGCTTGAGCGCCTCGCGCGCGATGGCGGCCACCGCGTCGTCGGTGAACTTGAGGCGCACCTTCTCGAGGTCGAAGTACTTCTGGTACTGCTTGATGATCGCGTTCTTCGGCTCCTTGAGGATGCGCACCAGCGCCGGCTCGTCCAGGTCGTGGAGCGTGGCGATGACGGGCAGGCGGCCGACGAACTCCGGGATCAGCCCGTACTTGAGCAGGTCCTCGGGCTGGATCATCGCGAGCAGGTCGCCCACGCGCCGGTCCTCGCGGCTCTTGATCTCGGCACCGAAGCCCATGCCCGAGCGGCCGACCCGCGACTCGATGATCTTGTCGAGGCCGACGAAGGCGCCCCCGCAGATGAAGAGCACGTTCGAGGTATCGACCTGGATGAACTCCTGGTGGGGGTGCTTGCGGCCGCCTTGCGGCGGCACGTTGGCGACCGTGCCCTCCAGGATCTTCAGCAGCGCCTGCTGCACGCCCTCGCCCGACACGTCACGCGTGATCGAGGGGTTCTCCGACTTGCGGGCGATCTTGTCGATCTCGTCGATGTAGACGATGCCGCGCTCGGCGCGCTCGACATCGTAGTCGGCGGCCTGCAGCAGCCGGAGGATGATGTTCTCGACGTCCTCGCCGACGTACCCGGCCTCGGTCAGCGTCGTGGCGTCGGCGATCGTGAACGGGACGCGCAGCATCTTGGCGAGCGTCTGGGCGAGGAGGGTCTTGCCGGAGCCGGTGGGGCCGATCAGGAGGATGTTCGATTTCTGCAGCTCGACGTCGCCCGCGTCGCCGCCCGACTCGATCCGCTTGTAGTGGTTGTGGACGGCCACCGACAGGATCTTCTTGGCGCGGTCCTGCCCCACCACGTACTGGTCGAGGACGGTCTTGATCTCGGCCGGCTTGGGGAGGCTCCGGATCTCCCGGCTCTTCTCCTCCTCCCACTCCTCGGCGATGATGTCGTTGCAGAGCTCGATGCACTCATCGCAGATGTACACCGTCGGCCCGGCGATGAGCTTGCGCACGTCGTTCTGGCTCTTGCCGCAGAACGAGCACTTCAGCGTGCCGTTCCCTTCACGCCTTCCTGCCATGTCTCTCCGCTGCCCCTCGGCGGGCCGGCGCCGGGCCGCCGACGATCGGTGATGGGTTACTTCGGCTGGACCTGCGCCGTGAGCGCGGCCTGCTCGGTCACCGGTCGCGTCGTCGGCTTCGACGAGATGACCTCGTCGACGATTCTATAGTCCTTCGCCTGCTCGGCGGTCATGAAAAAGTCCCGGTCCGTGTCCCGCTGGATCTTCTCCATGGGCTGGCCCGTGTGGTGCACCAGGATGCGGTTGAGCTCCTCCCGCATGCGCAGGATCTCGCGCGCCTGGATGTCGATGTCCGTCGCCTGGCCCTGCACGCCGCCCAGCGGCTGGTGGATCATGATGCGCGCGTGCGGCAGCGCGAAGCGCTTGCCCCGCGCGCCGGCCGCGAGGAGCAGGGCGCCCATCGAGGCGGCCTGCCCCATGCAGATCGTGGAGATCGCCGGCTTCACGTACTGCATCGTGTCGTAGATCGCCATCCCGGCGGTCACCGACCCGCCGGGCGAGTTGATGTAGAGGTAGATGTCCTTGTCGGGGTCCTCGGCCTCGAGGAACAGCATCTGGGCGATGACCAGGTTCGCCAGCTCGTCCTCGATGAACGTCGGCAGGAAGATGATCCGCTCCTTCAGCAGACGCGAGAAGATGTCGAACGCGCGCTCGCCGCGCGGCGTCTGCTCGACCACCATGGGAACCAGGGCCATGCCGTTGTCCCTCCCTCGCTCGCTACGCGTGGATCTTCGCCCGGCCGATCAGGGCGTCGAGCGTCATGCGCTCGCGCAGGCTGTGGCGCAGGCTCTCGAGGTCGCCGCTCTTCTCCATCATACGCCGGATCGCGGGCGTGGGCCGCCGGCTGGCGGCGGCGATCTTCTCGACCTCGGCGTCCACGTCGGCCTCCGCGGGCTCGATGCGCTCGCGCTCCGCGACCGCCTCGAGCAGCAGAGCCCGGCGCACCGCGCGCTCCGCCTGCGGGCGCAGCTCCTGGATGAGCTTCGCGTAGTCCCACGGGAGCCGGTCGGGGTCGACGCCCTGGCTGCGCAGCCGCTGGCGCGCGTGGTCCACCTGGTGGGCGATCTGCCGCATCACCATGGACTCGGGCACCTCGAACGAGTGGCGGGCGAGCAGCGCGTCGACGACCTTGTCCTCCAGCGCGTGCCGCTGCTCGCTGGCGCGCCGCGCCTCGAGCTGGCGGAGCACCTCGGCCCGCAGCGCCTCGAGCGTCTCGAACTCGCCGACGGACCGCGCCAGGTCGTCGTTCAGCTCGGGCAGGACCTTCTCCTTGACCTCGGTCACCTTCACGGTCGCCGAGCCCGACCGGCCGCGCAGGTCCTCGCGCCGGTGGTCGTCGGCCAGCCGGAAGTCCACCGCGCGCTCCTCGCCGGCCCGCATGCCGGCGACGGCCTGGTCGATCTCGGGAAGCACCGAGCCGTCGCCCACCACGAACGCGTGACCCGTCTGCCGGACGGGCTCCTGGCCCTCGACGGCCAGCGTGTAGTCCATGATGACGAGGTCGCCGGGGCCGGCCGGGCGCTCGACGGCGACGAACTGCGCCTGCTGCTCGCGGATCTGCTGGAGCGCCTCGTCGACCTCGGCGCCCGTCACGGGCCGGTCCTCGTGCTGGACGTCGAGCTCGGCGTAGTCACCGAGCGCGATCTCCGGCTTGACCTCGACGACAGCCACGAACGACAGCGGCGCCCCCTCCTCGAGCCGGAGGTCCTGCACCTCGGGGTCGGCGACGGGCTCGATGCGCGCCTCGGAGACCGCCTGCCGGTAGACGTCGGGGACCAGGTGCTCGACCACCTCCCGGCGGACGTCGTCGGCGAAGTGGACCTTCACCAGCGCCCTGGGCACGTGGCCCTTGCGGAATCCCGGCAGCCGCGCCTGCTTCTGCACGCGGCCGTAGGCGCGTTCCCATTCCTTCTGCACGACGTCGGCCGGCGCCTCGACGGCGAGCCGGCGCTTGCAGCCACCCAGCTCCTCGACGGCGACCTTCATCGACGTTCCACGGCCGGGGCGGTCATGCGGCGATCTCCGTGAGTGGTGCGAGAGGGGGGAGTCGAACCCCCAAGGGCTTTCGCCCACTGGATCCTAAGTCCAGCGCGTCTGCCAGCTTCGCCACTCTCGCAGGATGTGGGGCACGACGCCCCAAAGAATAGCGAGGACGGGCGGGCGCCGCAAGGCGCGAGCGCCGTTTGTAGAATCGGCCGTCGCGCGGCGTCCACCGCGCTCGCGCGCGGCGCCGGCGTCGCGCCGCCGCGCGGGGTTCTGCTGGCACCCGCCTTGAACCCTCGTGCCTCCGCCTGAACCAGGCGATGTCTCGAGAGATTCCAGGAGGCCCAGGATGAAACACGCAAAGCGTACGACGGCGCTCCTGACGGCGGTCGGATCGGTCGCCGTCTGGAGCCTGGCGTGGGCGCAGGGACCCACGCAGGCGGACTTCGACGCCTGCAACCGCGAGGCTCAGTCGATGTCGAGCGCGGCGGCGTCGCCGGGCTCGACGAGCAGCGGCGGCGTCTCCGGCTCGCACAGCGGCGCGTCCGGCTCGATGGACAGGGCCGGCGGGTCGAGCGCCGGCGCCGGCAGCGGCGGCAGCACGTCCGGCTCGACGATCGGCGGCAGCACCTCGCCGGGCGCCGGCACGAGCGTCAGCGGCGGCACCGGCACCTCCGAGGGCGGCGGCTCCATCCCCAGCGGCAGCGCCGGCACGTCGGGCAGCGGCTCCACCGTCGGCGGTGGCGCCTCGTCCGGCGGCGGCGTCTCGTCGGGCGCGGGCTCGAGCGTCGGCGGCGCCACCGGCGCCTCGGAGAGCGGCTCCACCGTCGGCGGCAGCGCCGGGACGACGAGCGGCGGCACCAGCAGCACGCCGGGCGCCGGCGGCAGCGTCAGCGGCGGCACGGGCGGCAGCGGCTCCACCACCATCGGCGGCGTCACCGGCAGCGCCACCGGGAGCAGCCAGCTCCAGGGCATGGCGGCGGCCGGCATGAACGACCCGGCGTACCAGCAGGCGTACGCCGAGTGCATGAAGCGCCGCGGGTTCTGAGTCAGTGACGAGTCGGAGGGGCGCTCCACCCCGGACGCCCCTCCGACTTCACCAAGGGAGGCCGAGCATGGCACACGAAGACGCGCGGTCGGTCGTCGACGAGCTGATCCAGACGTGCCGGGACGGCGAGCAGGGATTCAGGAACGCGGCGGAGGCGGTGGAGGACCCGGCAGCGCAGCGGCTCTTCAGGACGTACGCCGACCAGCGCGCTCAGTTCGCGGCGGAGCTCCAGGCGGAGGCGAGCCGGCTCGGCGGCGATCCCGAGCGCTCGGGAAGCATCGCGGGCACGCTGCACCGCGGCTGGATGGACGTCAAGTCCGCGGCGACGGGCGGCCGGCTCTCGTCGATCGCGGCCGAGGCCGAGCGCGGCGAGGACTCGGCGAAGAAGGCCTACGAGAAGGCGCTCCGGGCGTCGCTGCCGCCGGATCTCCACGCGCTGGTCGAGCGGCAGCACGCGCAGGTGAAGCAGGCGCACGATCAGGTGCGGGCGCTGCGCGACCGGGCCGCCTGAGGGCTACGCGGCGGGGATCTTCGACGCGGCGGCCTCGCGCGGGCGCCGCTCAAAGCTGTCGCGGTGCTCCGACCGGAACCGCCGGAGGCATCGTGCGCAGATCCCGTCGGTGAACTTGATCCGCCAGCCGCGCCACGACACGACGCCCGTCCAGAACGGATGGCCGTAGTACTGGGGATGCCACGCGCACCGGCAGATCAACATCGAGCGCCTCCACCGCGATCGTCGGCGCAGGCGGGTTGCAAGCCCCGTGCCCGGGGTCGGAATGAACGACGGCGCGGACTTCGGAGCCGCGCCAGCCGCCGCGAGCGGGAAGTTTCGCTCCACGTTCGGTAAGCCGCTTCACATCCGGCCGGGTCGCTGGCATCGCCCTCGCACCGCCCGGGCGGCCGGGAGCGAGGACATGACGAGACACCCGCAGTCGAAGCGCCGGCTCGAGCGACCCGCGAGCCCCGCGACGCCGCGACGACCGCCGGCCCGCGCCGGCCGGCGGCGACCGGCCCTCGCCAGCGTCAACCCGGCGACCGGAGAGACGGTCAAGACCTACGACGTTCTCGGCGCCGCCGAGGTCGACGCGCGGCTCGAGCGCGCCGCCGCGACGTTCCACGCGTACCGCGCCACGCCGTTCGCCGAGCGCGCGCGCCTGATGAAGCGCGCCGCCGACATCCTCGACGAGGAGCGCGCCGCCTTCGGACGGCTCGTCACCACGGAGATGGGCAAGCCGCTGACCGCGGCCGTCGAGGAGGTCACGAAGTGCGCGCGGACGTGCCGGCACTACGCCGAGCACGCCGCGGCGCTGCTCGCCGACGAGCCGGTGTCCGTGGAGTCCGGGCGCGCCTTCGTCCGCTACCAGCCCCTCGGCCCGATCCTGGCGGTCATGCCGTGGAACTTCCCCTTCTGGCAGGTCTTCCGCTTCGCGGCGCCGGCCCTCATGGCCGGCAACGTCGCGCTGCTGAAGCACGCGTCGAACGTCCCGCAGTGCGCCGTCGCCATCGAGCACGTCTTCGCGAGCGCCGGCTTCCCCCAGGGCGCGTTCACGACGCTGCTCGTCGGCGCCGCCGAGATCGGCCGGATCGTCGCCGACCCGCGGATCGCCGCGGTGTCGCTGACCGGCGGGGAGGGCGCCGGCGTCGCCGTCGCCTCCGCGGCCGGCGCGGCGCTGAAGAAGACCGTGCTGGAGCTGGGCGGCAGCGACCCGTTCGTCGTGCTCCCGAGCGCCGACCTCGACGCCGCGGTGACGGCGGCCGTCGCGGCGCGGACGGTGAACAGCGGGCAGTCGTGCATCGCCGCCAAGCGCTTCGTCGTCGCCGGCGAGGTGGCCGACGAGTTCGAGGCGCGCTTCGTCGCCGCGATGTCCCGCCTGACCGTCGGCGACCCGCTCGACCCGTCGACCGAGGTCGGACCCCTGGCCACCCTCGAGGTCCTCGAGCGCCTGGAGGACCAGGTGCGCCGCACCGTCGAGGCCGGTGCCCGGGTGCTGACGGGCGGCCGGCGCCTCGATCGTCCCGGCTGGTACTTCGCGCCGACCGTCCTCGCCGACATCCCCGAGGGCGCGCCGCCGCGGCGCGAGGAGATCTTCGGCCCGGTCGCCGCCCTCTTCCGCGCCCGCGATGCCGCGGACGCGCTCCGCATCGCGAACGACACCGCGTTCGGCCTGGGGGCCAGCGTGTGGACGCGCGATCCCGCCGAGATCGAGCGCTTCGTGGACGGCCTCGAGTCGGGCATCGTCTTCGTCAACGGCGTCGTCGCGTCCGATCCGCGCCTGCCCTTCGGGGGCGTCAAGCGCTCGGGCCACGGCCGCGAGCTCGGCGTCGCGGGGCTGCGCGAGTTCGTCAACGTCAAGGCCGTCCGCATCGCCGCCGGCGCGCCGGAGCCGGCGGCGCCGATCGCCGAGTAGGGCCGGCGCCCGCACCCCGAGAGAGGAGGTCCGCATGGCGATGGAGATGTGGCGCCCGCGCTCGATGGCGCGGAGCCCGTTCAGGGAGATGACCCGGGACATCGACGACATGATGACCCGCATGTTCGGTGACTGGCTCGGGCCGCGCGCGACCCCGGAGGCGCTCGGCTGGGCGCCGCCGATCGACGTCCTGGACCGCAAGGACGAGATCGTGGTCCGCGCCGACCTGCCCGGCATCGAGCAGAGGGACCTGGAGGTCAACGTCGAGCGCGGCGTGCTGACGATCCGCGGCAGCCGCCAGGAGGAGCGCGAGACGAAGGAGGGCGAGGGCGGCGATTACTACTGCTGCGAGCGCTGGGCGGGCAGCTTCACGCGGAGCGTGGCGCTGCCGCCCGGCGTCGATCCGGACAGGATCCGGGCGACGTTCAAGAACGGCGTGCTCGAGGTGCACGTCCCGAAGACGCCCCAGGCGACCGGGAAGAAGATCGAGATCAAGGCCGCCTGACCGGCGACGCCGCGCCGGGCCCTACGCGGCGTCGTGCTCGCCGGTCTCGAGGCGCTGCTGGCAGCGCAGGCAGGTCCGCGCCTCCGGCAGCGCTTCGAGCCGGGCGGGCTCGATCCGCTCGCCGCACACCTCGCAGCGGCCGTAGGTGCCCCGCGCGACGCGCTCGAGGGCGAGCGTGAGCCGGTTGATGCGCGCGGCGAGGCGCTCCCGGCTCATGAAGGTCATGTCGCGCCGCTCGCTGGCCTGGGCCGCGTCGCCTTCCTCCACGACGGCACGGTTCTCCGTGCGCGGCGACGGCTCGTCGTCGGCCGACGCGCCCAGCCGCTCGAGCCGCGCGATCGCCTCCTCGCGCTGGCGCTGGAGCCGCCTCCGCACCGCGTCCAGCGCCTTGCCGCCGTCCCGTCGCTTCCCTGCCATGCTCGCTCCCCCGGACGTCGCGCCCGCCTTCCGGGGAGCGAACGCCGTGCCAGGGAGATGCCCCGGCGAGACGATCGCGCGGCGTCGCGACGTGGCTGGTACGGGACTCGCAGGTCACCGGACGAAGACCATGAGTGTCGTCACGCCTGCCCTCGTCCACGCGCTGGAGGACGTGGCCACCCGGCTGCGGATCCATTCCGTCTGCGCCACGACGGCGGCGGGGAGCGGCCATCCGTCGAGCGCGGCGTCGGCCGCCGACCTCGTCGCCGCCATCTTCTTCGCCGCGATGCGGATCGACCCGGACGCGCCGCGCTCGCTCGCCAGCGATCGCTTCGTGCTCAGCAAGGGCCATGCGGCGCCGCTCCTCTACGCGGCGTGGGCCGAGGCCGGCCTGCTCCCGGCCGAGGAGCTGACGACCCTGCGCCGCATCGACAGCGACCTCGAGGGCCATCCGACGCCGCGGCTGCCGTTCGTCGACGTCGCCACCGGGTCGCTGGGGCAGGGCCTCGGCGCCGGACTCGGCCTCGCCCTCGGCGCGCGGCTCGCGGGCAGCGACGCCCGCGTGTTCGTCCTGCTCGGCGACGGCGAGACCGCGGAGGGCGCCGTCTGGGAGGCCGCGCAGCTCGCCGCCCACGCGCGCGTCGACACGCTGATCGCGGCGATCGACGTCAACGCGCTCGGCCAGTCGGGCCCGACGATGCTGGGTCACGACGTGGACGCCTACCGGCGCCGGTTCGCCGCCTTCGGCTGGCGCGCGACGGTCGTCGACGGCCACGACATGGAGGCGCTGGTCCGCGCGGTGCGCTGGGCGTACGCGCGCCGCGGCGCCCCGAGCGTCATCGTCGCGCGGACGACGAAGGGCCACGGCCTTCCCGGCATCGAGGGCCTCGAGGGCTGGCACGGCAAGGCGCTGCCCGCCCACGCGGCCGGGCGCGTCGTGAGCGCGCTGGAGGCCCGCCTCCACCACCTGCCCCCGCCGCCGATCGCCCGACCTCGGGGCCGGACCGCGCGCCTGCCCGGGGCCCGGCCGGGCCCCGTCGCCGACCTCGCGGCGCGTGAGGTGGCCACCCGCGAGGCGTACGGCGACGCGCTGGTGCGCCTCGGCGCCCGGGAGCCGCGCCTGGTCGTCCTCGACGGCGACGTGAAGAACTCCACTTACGCCGAGAAGTTCCTGGCCGCGTACCCGGAGCGCTACGTGGAGTGCTACATCGCCGAGCAGAACATGGTCAGCGTCGCGACGGGCCTCGCGGCCCAGGGCTGGATCCCGTTCGCCTCGTCGTTCGCGTGCTTCCTGGAGCGCGCCGCCGACCAGATCCGCATGGCGGGGATCTCGCGCAGCAACGTGAAGCTCTGCGGCTCGCACGCCGGCGTGAGCATCGGCGAGGATGGCCCGTCCCAGATGGCGCTCGAGGACCTGGCGATGGCGCGTGCCGTGCCCGAGGCCGTCGTGCTGTATCCGTCCGACGGCGTGTGCGCGGACGCCTGCGTGCAGCTCGCCGCCGCCCACCGCGGGATCGTCTACATCCGCACGACGCGCATGAAGACGCCGGCGATCTATCCGCCGGACGAGCCCTTCGCGATCGGCGGGCTGAAGGTCGTCCGCGGCTCGGACGACGACCGGCTGACGATCGTCGCCGCCGGCGTGACGCTGCACGAGGCCCTCGCCGCCCACGACGAGCTGGCCGCCGCCGGCGTCCGGGTCCGCGTCGTCGACCTCTACTCGGTGAAGCCGCTCGACCGCGACGGCCTCCTGGGCGCCGCGCGGGCCGGCCGCGGCCGCGTGCTCGCGGTGGAGGACCACTATCCGGAGGGCGGCCTCGGCAGCGCCGTGCTCGAGGCCGTCTGCGACGAGGGCATCGCCGTGCGCCGCCTCGCCGTGCGGGAGATCCCGCGCAGCGGCCGGCCCGCCCAGCTCCTCGAGCGTCACGGCATCGGCCGCGCGGCGATCGTCGCCGCGGCCCGCGCCCTGGCCGCGTGAGCGCGCCGTGAGGATCCTTTCCATCCGGGGCATCCCGATCTCGATCCACCCGAGCTGGCTGGTGATCTACGCGCTGATCACGTGGACGCTCGCGGTCGGCTACTTCCCGCGCGAGCTGCCCGACATGCCGGCGGCGGCCCACTGGGTCAACGGCCTCGTCGCGGCCGCGCTGCTCTTCGTGTCCGTGCTGCTCCACGAGCTGTCGCACTCGTTCGTGGCGATGGCGCACGGCGTCGAGGTCCGCGGCATCACGCTCCACGTCTTCGGCGGCGTGTCGCACCTCGAGGACGAGGCGCCCGGCCCGCGCGCCGAGTTCACGATCGCCGCGGTCGGGCCGCTCACCAGCCTCGGCATCGCGGCCGCGCTGTGGGCGGTGACGGCGACGGACGCGCTCGCGGGCTCGGCGCGCGCGATCGTCCAGTACCTGCTCGTGGTCAACGTGGCCGTCGGCGTCTTCAACCTGATCCCGGGCTTCCCGCTGGACGGCGGGCGCATCCTCCGGGCCGCGCTCTGGCGGTGGAAGGGGGCGCTCGGGCCCGCGACGTACATCGCGAGCCGCGTCGGCATCGGCTTCGCGTTCGTGCTCATGGCCGCCGGCGTGCTCAGGATCCTGGCCGGCGGCGTCATCGACGGCTTCTGGCTCGTGCTGATCGGGCTCTTCCTCCGCGGCGCCGCCGACGCGAGCTACGCGCAGATCGCCCTGCGAGAGGCGCTCGGCCGGCTCCGCGTGCGCGACGTGATGGCGCGCGACGTGGTCGCGGTGAGCCCCGACGCGACGGTGGCGGAGCTGGTCGACACGTTCTGGTCCCACCACTACACGTCCTTCCCCGTCGTCGCCCCCGACGGCGCCGTGCGCGGCATCGCGAGCGTCCAGCAGGTCCACCAGGTGCCGGGGGACCGCTGGCCGGCGGCGCGCGTGGCGGAGGTGATGCGCGCGCTCGCCGACGATCTCGTCATCCGGCCTCACGACTCGGCGTTCGAGGCGCTGCAGCGGGCCAGCCGCAACGGCGTCGGGCGGCTGGCCGTCGTCGACGGCTCGCGCCTGGTCGGCTATCTCTCGCTCAAGGACCTGACGCACGTGCTCGCGCTCCAGGGCCTGGCCCCTGCCGGCGACGGCCGGCGCGAGCGGCTCGCCGCCGGGCGCGCCGTCCGCCCCGCCGCCTGACGCGGCGAGTCCGGGCGGCTCGCGGGTCGGCGGCGTCGGCCTTGCAGGCGCCCGTGGGCATGCACGTCCGCTGCGGCGTCTGTCGCGAGATCGAGGCGGCGCCGCTGCCGCTCCTGTACCTCTACATCCTGCTCGTGTGGACGCCCTTCGCGACGGGCCGCATGACGCGCTTCCTGTTCGAGCACGACTTCGGCTGCGACGAGCGCTACCGCTGGTCGTGAGCGCGTCCTCCCGACCACGTCGCCACGGGCCACTCCGGCAGGCCGCGACCTCGCCGACGCCGCCGTCGGCCCGGCGGCGGCGAGCGCCTGCAGCGGATCGGCCGGGACGAGTGGTTCGAGACGTTCGACGCGCGCGGCCTCATGTTCCTGTTCCAGGAACGCCTGGAGAGCGGCCGCCAGAGCAACTTCTTCAGGCTCGACAGCCCCCGGCGCGAGGCGGCGTAGCAGGTCTCAGGACGCGCGCGACGGGACGCGGAGCTGGTTGAAGCGCCGCGCGGCCCGGTCGCCGAGCGCGGTGAGCCACGAGGGGGCGGCCACGGACTCGCTGTCGGCGCCCCGCACGCTGCGCGTTCCCGCGCCGTCCGGCCGTGGCAGCACCAGGTTGACGAGCGCCAGCGCGTCGGCGGTGACGCCCGGCGCCAGGCCGTGCACGGTCGCCGCGGCCCGGGCGGGCACCGACAGCACGCGCTCCGACTCGCCGGCGCAGCAGGCGTCGACGATGGCCCGGGCCGCGCGCTCGGCGTCCATCGACAGGCCGGGGAGCGAGGCGGCGACGGCGAACCACGCGTGCTCGGCGCGATGGCGGCCCTTGAAGCCGGCGTTCCGGGGGCTGCCGGTCCGCATGAGGCCCGGGCAGATCGTCGTGACGAGCACGCCGTCCTTCAGCAGCTCGGCCCGCAGCCCCTCGCTCAGCCCGACCAGCGCGAACTTGCTCGCGGAGTAGGGCAGGAGGTGCGGCACGCTCACGAGGCCGCCGATGGACGCGACGTTGACGATGCGGCCGTGGCGGCGCCGGCGCATCGCGGGCAGCACCGCGAGCGTCGCGTGCAGCGGGCCCCAGAAGTGGGTGCGCATCGCGCGCTCGTGGTCGTCGAGCGTCATGGTGTCCAGGGGGCCGACCTCGATGACGCCGGCGCTGTTCACCAGCACCTCGACGGCGCCGAGCCGCCGCTCGACCTCGCCCACCGCGGCCTCGACCTGCGCGCGGTCGCCGACGTCGCACGCGAGCGCGACGACGTCGATCCCGCGCGCCGCGAGGTCGTCGCGCGCCGCCCCGAGCGCCGCGGCGTCGCGAGCGCAGATCGCGACGCGGGCGCCCCGCCGCCCGAACTCGCGGGCCAGCAGGAGCCCGAGCCCCCGCGAGCCGCCGGTCACGAAAACGACGGCGCCGCGGAGGTCCAGGAAACGGGCCCGTCGCGCGGCGCTCCTGAAGGCGAGGAAGGCGGCGCCGGCGAGCGCCGCCGCGAGCGGCAGCCTCATCGGCGCGCCCGGCCGCGGGCGACGAGCGCGGCGACGACCGCGACCCCCGCCGCGGCGACGGCCGCGGCGGCGCCCGGGCGCTCGCGCGCCGCGCTCTCCACCACGTCGACGCGATCGGCGAGCAGCAGCAGCATCCAGTGTCGCGCCCGGTGCTCGGGCACGCGGTACGCCGCGCGCCGCAGCGTCCCGCTGATCCCGCGCAGCGGCGCGGCGGTGCCGAAGACGGGCGTCGCCTTCACCGCCGCGCGCTGCCACGCGCCGGGCTGCGGCGCGAGGGGCCGCGGCGCCCCGGCCGCGGCGCGCGGCTCCGGCTCCTCCGGCACGCCGGGCCGGCGCTCCGGCGCGGCGTCGGCGCCGCGCGCCTGGCCCTCGGGCTCGCGTCCCGGCCGGCTCACCGCGCCTCCACGCTCACGCGGCGTCCGGGATCAGCACGCACTTGATGCAGCCGTCGCGCTTCTCGGCGAACATGCGGTACGCGTCGGGCGCCTGCTCGAGCGGCAGGCGGTGGGTGATGATGGCGCGCGCGTCCAGTCGCCCGGCCTGGATGTGCTCGAGCAGCCGCGGCATGTAGCGCTTGACGTTGCACTGGCCCGCGCGGAGCGTCAGCCCCTTGTTCATGGCCGTGCCGATCGGGACCAGGTTCCACGGCGGGCCGTAGACGCCGATGATCGACACGCGGCCGCCGCGCCGCACGGCGTCGATCGCCCACTGGAGCGCCGTCGGGCGGCCCGCCTGCAGGAAGGCGCCGCCCAGCGCCCGGTGGAAGGCCGAGCCGCTCGCCTCGAGACCCACCGCGTCGACGCAGACGTCGGGGCCGAGCCCGCCGGTGAGCGCTCTCAGATGCCCGACGACGTCGTCGACCTCGAGGAAGTTCACGGTCTCCGCGCCGCCGTACCGGCGCGCGAACGCGAGCCGCTCCTCGACGCGGTCGACGGCGATCACGCGGCCGGCGCCCAGGAGCCACGCGCTCTTCACGGTGAAGAGCCCCACGGGCCCGCAGCCGAAGACCGCCACGGTCTCGCCCGGCTGGATGTCCCCCATCTCGGCGGCCTGGTAGCCCGTCGGCAGGATGTCGCTGAGGAACAGCACCGCCTCGTCGTCCACGCCGTCCGGGATCTTCAGGGGCCCGACGTCGGCGAACGGCACGCGAACGCGCTCGGCCTGGCCGCCGTCGTAGCCGCCGGTCAGGTGCGAGTAGCCGTAGACGCCTCCCAGCAGGTCGCTGTTGGGATTGGAGTTCTGACACAGCGAGAACAGCTCCCGCCGGCAGAAGACGCAGGAGCCGCACGCGATGTTGAACGGCACCACCACGCGATCGCCGGGGCGCAGCGCGCGGACGTCGGGGCCGACCTGCTCGACGACGCCGGTGAACTCGTGGCCGAAGGTGCTGCCGACCCTGGTGTCGGGCACCATGCCGTGGTAGAGGTGCAGGTCGGAGCCGCAGATCGCGGTGCGCGTGACGCGGACGATGGCGTCGGCCGGGTGCTCGATCGCCGGCTCGGGCTTGTCGCCCACCCGCAGCCGGGCAGGGCCGTGGTAGGTCACCGCGCGCATGCGCCCCCGGTGTCGCAAGTCCCGTGCCGGTTGTCGGCGTCAGCGGCCCCGACGACCCCGAGTCGACGCGACCCTCGCCGACCGTCGCGCCTGCGCGGCCATCCGCCGGCCGCACTCCCAGGCGTGGCGGACGGCGCCCGCGAACTCCTCCCAGTCGCCGAGCCTGAGCTGCTCCCACTTGCGTCTCACCGCCGGCTCGACCGCGCTCCAGTCGCCGCGCCGGTCCCGCCCGAGGTCGTAGCCGTAGCGATAGGCCGGCCAGAACGCCTCGAGCGTGCGGCCCGGCGCCGCGAGCGTGGCGTCGTAGTGGCGCCTGAACGCGTCGTCGACGTCGGCCTGGTAGGCGTCGAAGCCGAGCCCCGCCGCGGCGGACTCGAGGCCGTGCTGCTCGGGATCGCCCGTGCGCTCCATGCGCGCCTCCCGCTCGCTCCCGGTCATGCCGCGTCCCGCAGCACGGCGGCGAGGTCGGCCCCGCCGACTGCCCGCGTGGCGAGCGGCAGCGGGCGCAGGTCGCGGTCGCCGTCGCGCAGCAGGTCGAGCGCCACGAAGGCGTCGCCGACGATCTCGCCGTCGGCGAGCACCGGCGCCGCGAGCCGCCGGGCGAAGCCGGCGAGCGCCGACGCGATCCCGGGGTACCGCGCCGTCTCGTCGTTGCCGCCGCTCGAGAAGATCCTCACCGCCGCTCGCCCCGTCCCCGGCTCCACGGCGACGAGCGCCCTGACGCCGTCGTGCGCCGGCCCGTGGACCCATGCCTCGCCGGCGAGAGGGACGCCGGCGCGCGTGGGGAGCATCGGCCGCGGCGGCGACGGCGAGACGCCCCACGGCGGCGGCCCTTCGGATCGGGGCCGCGCGCCGCCGTCGGCGGCCTCCACGCGACGGCCGCGCGGAGCGGGCGTGGCGCGGCTCATCGCTCCTATCGTCGAGCAACGCGAGTGCCAGGAGGTCTCGTCTGCCGCGCCACGCGCGCGGTGGGCGGGGCGCCGCCTGCGAGTCGGGGATCCGGTCGACGCCTCCGGGCGAGGCTCGCGCAACACGGTGACGGCACGACGCCGGGGCCCGGGCGTCAACCGATCCCGGGAGACGCGTCAGAACCGGAACAGACGGCGGTCGTCGGTCTGGACCCAGTCGAAGGCGAAGACGCTCACGCGGTACGCCGGCGCGATCACCGGCGGCGGGATCTCGAAGTAGGCGCGCATGCCGGGCGCCAGGATGCCGCCGCCGAGCCAGGCGACGCGCTGGCCCAGGACCTCGCCGCCCGGACCGATGCCCTCCACCAGCAGCTGGACGTTGTCGGCCGGAAAGCCGTAGTCGTTCAGGATGTGGCCCCAGACCACCGGCCGGTCGCCGCGCATGCCCGCCTGCCACTCGAGCTTGAAGAAGCGCTCCCAGCCGATGACGAGCGGCTGGAGCGGACCGGGGGGCCCGTTCGTGGCCGCGCACCCGGAGACGACGGCGACGAGGGCGAGGACGACCGCGCTGCGCGCCGCGTTGACCGCGCGGCGCACGCGCCGTGCCGGGGGGTCGGTGGCCATGTCGATCACGATGCGCGCGACGGCAGCGGCGGTCAAGCAGCCGCCGCGCTCGCGCCGCGCCGGCGCGCCCGGTAGTCTGGTGTCCGATGGCCCGCGACGACGCCGACGCCCTCCGCGGCGTGCCGCCCGAGGACTTCGCCCGCGAGCGGAACGCGCTCGCGAAGCGGCTCGCGGCCGCGGGACGCGCCGAGGAGGCGGCGGAGATCCGGCGGCTGCGTCGTCCGAGCCTCCCGCTCTGGGCGGTGAACCAGGCCGCGCGCGGGGATCGGCAGGCCGTCGACCGGCTCGTCGACGCCGTCGAGCGGCTCAGGCGCGCGCACTTCGGACCCGGCGACGACGCCGCGCGCGCGAGGGCCCGCCAGCGCGATGCCCTCCGCGCGCTCGTCGAGCGCGCCGGGTCGGTGATCGCCGGCGCCGGCCGCAGCACCACCGCCGACGTCCTCGCCCGCGTCTCGGCGACGCTGCTGGGCGCCGCCGCCGATCCCGAGGCGCGCCGCGATCTCGAACGCGGCCGGCTGAGCGAGGAGCTGTCGGCGCCGGGCTTCGAGGCGCTCGCCGGCGTCGCTCCGGCGCCCGCGCGCCGACCGGGGAAGGACGACCGCGCGGGACCCGCCGCGCGCGAGCGGAGGCGACGCGAGGCCGCGCGAGCCGCGGCCGGGGAGGCTCGCGCGCGCGCCGAGCGGCTCGAGCGCGACGCCGAGCGCCACCGGCGCGAGGCCGACGAGGCGTCGGCCGCGGCGAAGGACCTCGAGCGCCGACTGCGGGAGCAGCGAGAGCGCGCTCGCGCGGCCCGCGCGGCCGCGGAGCGGTCCGCCCGCGCGGCGGCCCGGGCGCGGCGGGATCCCCCGACGTGATCGCGCCCCTGTCAGGCGGCGCGCCTCGACTCCCGGCGCTCCTGGCAGGGCACGCAGGTGATGGCCTCGGGCACGACGATCAGCCGCGCCCGGGGGATGGGCAGCTCGCACTCGACGCAGGTGCCGTAGATGCCGCGGTCGAGGCGGTCGAGGGCTCCACGCAGTCGCTGGAGCCGGCGCAGCAGGCGCTGTCCCTCGCCGAGCCGGCGTTCGGCCTGCTCCGACGCCTGCGCGGCCTCGAACAGATCCGAGGCGGTCCGCCCGGCCTCCTCGACCGCGTGGCCGGACGCCGCCAGTCCCGCCGCGCGCAGCCGGCCCATCGTGACCGCCACCTCGTGCTCCAGCCTCGCTCGAAGCTTCTCCACCGAGCCCCTCCCGTGTCGACGGATGACGCCGCGCCGGCGCGGTCGCCGGCGCAACGAGGGGCAGGGTATCCCGCCCGGACGGCGGCGAACAGGCGTGAAACCGCTTTCCAGCGGCGGGTGTAGGAGCTTCAGCGAGAGCCGGACGACCGGCCGGGACTGCTGCGCTCGATCAGCGCGATCACCTCGATGAGACCGCGGCTCGCGGCGTCGAGTTGGACGCGGCGGTCGAGCTCGGAAGTCACCGCGCGCGCGATGCTGAGGTGTCCCAGCACCGACACCAGACCGCCGTGGATCGTCTCGAGCACCGCTCCCGGCGGCGTCTCGGTCTTGCGCGTGTCGTGCGGCGGCCTCTCGTGTCTCATGGCGCGGACTGACGAGGCAAGAAGCGGGCCGCTCGCGCCGGGCGCGCCACGATGCGCACTTACGGGCGCCGTCCGCCGCCTCTGGAACGTTCATCCTAGGAGAAGCGACCCCGTCCGGCACGGCGAGGCTATCCAGAACGGCACGGCCGGCGGGGCGACCTAGGTCGAGCGCCTCACGGGATCCGGGCGCCGGAGCGCGCGGATCGCGCGCGTTCCGGCGCCCGGCACGACGTCAAGGTCGGCGGCGCCGCCGACGCCGTGCTCACCTGGCGCAGACGCCGAAGTTCGTCCCGGCCGCCGGCGTCCACGCGCCCGCGCACGCCGGCGACGTGCGGACGCCGATCGCGGCCGCCGGGAGCGCGGCGCCGCCGGTGGCCGGAGCCGCGGCGGCGCGGGCGTGGATGTCCTGCGCCAGCCGCAGGTGTTCCTGGAGAATGGGCAGCTGCCTCTGCGCGTACGCGCGCACCGCGGGGTCGCCGCCGGTCTGCGCCTCCTGCTGGAACAGGCTGACGGCCTTCGTGTGGTCCCGCACCATCTCGGCCATGAACGACCGGTCGAACTCCTGGCCCGAGAGGGTGACGAGCCGGTCGCGGATCGCGCGGTGCTGGATGTCCAGCTCGCGCGGCATGTCGACGCCCTTGCTGGCCGCGATCGGGGCCAGGTCCTGGTTCGCGAGCGTGTGGTCGGCGACGATGCGCTGGGCGAACCGCTTCACGGCGTCGCTGGCCGCGCGCTGCGTCGCGAGCCGCCCCAGCTCGATCTCGGCGAAGCTGTCGGTGGCGGCCTCCCTGACGAACGCGACGTCGGCGGTCTGGGCGCTCGCGAGCGCTGGACCGAGCGCGAGCGCGACGGCGGCCACGGCGAGCGTGATCGCGAGGAACGGATGTCTGCACATGGATGCCTCCGTGGGTGAGCGTTCCCTCGCCACGCCGCAAGGCGGGTGCCACGCACTCGCGCGCGCGTGGCGCTTCTTACACGGCGGCCCTGCGAGAGGGCCGGCGGGGCAGCAGGCTCCACGGCAGGCGGGCGAGATTGCGCAGCGGCGGATCGGGGAGCAGCAGGGTGCGCCAGGCGACGCGCGCGCGGTCGAGGCTCAGCAGCCGGCCCTGCGGCGCGCCGGCCACCATGAAGCGGTCGATCATGGCGTGCACCAGCCTCAGGCTGGTCCGCCCGAACGCCCGCTGTCGCCGTCGCAGGCCCTCCAGCGGCGCGGCGGGCGCCGCGGCCAGGCCTCGCGCCTCGAGGTACGTGAGGGCCGCGTAGAGATGGCCCGCGGTCGCCGGAGAGCGGTCGAGCGAGGCCAGCACGTCGTCCCAGGCGAGCGCCGGCCCCGCGCCGTGGAGCAGCATCAGCACGTCGAGCAGCCCGAACACGCCCCCGGCGACCTTGAAGCTGCGGGCCCAGTGCGAGGCGACGTAGACGAGCTGCAGCTCGTCCCGGAGTCGCGTCACGGGGCGTCCGAGAAAGTCGGCCGGCAGGAGGTGCCGGCGCACGCGCTCCATGTCGAGCGCCGGCTCGACGGGACGCCGTCCCGGCGACGCCAGGCGGCGGTGGACCTCGACCCAGACGCCGCGCCGCGGGTGGAGGAACGGCGTGCTGTGGTGGTGCGTGTCGTAGAAGTGCGGCGGCGCGTCCGAGCGCTGCACGTAGCCCAGGGCGGCGAGAACGCCCTCGACGGCGGGCACCTCGTCCTCGGCGGCCAGGAGGTCCACGTCCCGCATCGGGCGCAGCGCGGGATCCGGATAGTGCCAGGCGCCGATCGCGATGCCCTTGAGGAGCGTCAGGCGGCAGCCGAGCGACGCGCAGGCGTCGAGGATCTCGACCGTGGCCTCGCGCTGCTCGGCGCCCAGGAGCCGGGCGGTGAGGTCGGCGCCGGCGATCTCGGGCCAGAGCCGCGAGGCCGTGCGCGCGGGGTCGTGCCGCGTGGCCCGCGCGAGCGCCGGAGCCAGGCCCGTGGCGAGGGCCCAGCGGACGGCCGGCTCGCCGAGGGCGGCGAGGCTGACGTCCCCGCGGTCCTCGACGGTCGCGGCGAGAACGCGCAGGAGCCCGGGAGGCGCCGGTGAGGTTTTGTGGAGCGCCTTACCGTTCTTCGTCGGCTGCGTCGCCCTCGGGCCGGCGGCGTCGACGATCGCCGGCGCGTCGAACATCTCCGCAAAGCCAAAGCTCTTTCGGCTCACCATGGCCGTGGCATCCATCCTGCTTTCCCGGATGTATATGTTGCAAATGCGTGCCGACCGTCCCCCGGGGCCCCCGCCGGCGCTCGACGCGCCGCGGCGCCGGACCGACCTGCAAGGGCGGAACCTGGACGGGGAGACGGTCCTGCTCGACCGGGACAACGGCGTCATCCACCAGCTGAACGCCACCGCGGCGTTCGTCTGGGATCACTGCGACGGACACCGGTCGGCCGACGAGATCGCCGACCTGCTCACCGCGGCGTTCGACGTCGAGGCGCCGACGGCGAGGCGCGACGTCGGCGCGGCGCTGGAGGCGTTCCGCGCGCTCAGCCTCCTCAGCGCCGACGGAGAGACCGGGGCTCGATGAACGACGACCGACCAGGCTCCATGCACGACGACGAGCGATCGACCAGGCGCGACTTCATCAGGCGCGCGGCGTACGCCGCGCCCACGGTCCTCACGCTCCCCGCGGTGCTGTCCATCGCGTCCGCCGGCAGCGGGGGCGGAGGCGGCGGCGGGGGCGGTGGTGGCGGCGGCGGGGGAGGAGGCGGCGGCAGCAACGGAGGCGGTGGCCAGGTGAGCACCTCGTCCAGCAGCGGCGACGGGGACTCCACCGCCCGGCGCGGGGACGGCTGCACCGAGTGGTGGCACATCTTCTGGTGCTTCCCGCCGTTCTGACGGGCGCGGCCTCGTCACCGTGGACAGCCTCACGCTCGACGTCCTCGGCTGCGGGCTGAGGGTCCGCTTCAAGGACCCGCGCACGAGGGACCTGCTGCACGCCGCGTACGGCGCGCTCAGGGCCGACGTGCGCGCTCCCGCCGTGACCTACACCGCCGGAGCCCGGCCGTGCTCGGCGGCGTTCTTCCTCGGCCGCGAGGGAGAGGAGCCCGCGCTCGCCGCCGACGACGCCGAGCTGCTGTTCCAGTTCGAGACCGACCTCAGCATCCAGCTCCAGCGCCTGCGGCCCGACCTCTACTTCCTCCACGGGGCGGCGCTCGAGCACGGAGGGCGCGCCGCGCTCCTCGTGGCGGCCTCGGGCAGCGGGAAGTCGACGACGGCGTGGGCGCTGGTCAATCACGGGCTCGGCTACCTGAGCGACGAGCTGGCGCCGGTCGACCCCCGCACGACGGAGGTGCACCCGTACCCGCGCGCGCTCTGCCTGAAGGCGCGGCCGCCTCGGCCTTATCGCCTGCCCGCGTCGACGCTGGTGACGTCGCGCACGTTCCACGTGCCCGCGGCCGCCATGCCCGGGGGCGTGGTGACGCGGCCGCTGCCCGTCGCCGCCGTGTTCTTCGTCGAGTACCGTCCGGGCGGAGGGCCCGACGCCGCGGGCGTCAGCCGCGCCGAGGCGACGGCCCGGCTGCTCGCCAACGCGCTGAACCCGCTCGCCCACCCCGGGTCGGGGCTCGACACCGCGATGGCCATCGCCGCCGCCGTCCCCGCGTTCCGGCTCTGGACGGGCGACCTCGCGAGGACCGCCGAGCTCGTCACCGCGACGCTGCGCCACCTGGACCGCGCCTCGCGCACCCCCGCCAGCGCCCCCGTCGCCGCCGCCACGCGCTGACCGCGTCGCCGTCCCGCGGCGCACGGCCGGCGCGGTCGCCGCGCCGGCGGCGAGCGCGGGTGGAACCTATTCGAGCTGCGGGGCGATCTCGACGACGATGTTGCCGGTGACGCTGCCGCGCTCCTGCGCCTCGTGGGCCTGCACGATCCGGTCGAGCGTGAACCGGGCGCCGATCTGGTGGATGAGCCGCCGGTCCTCGACGAGGCGGACGATGTCCTCCGTGGCCGCGTCCTTGGCCGCCTCGGGCACCGTGTAGAGGAACACCGCGCGCACCGTCGCGTTCTTCCACATCAGGCTGTAGAAGGGCACCTCCGGCTCGGGCTCGCCCATGGAGGCGTAGGCCGCGACGACGCCGTTGTCCTTGAGGACCGCCAGAGTGGCGGCCAGGTTGGCGCCGAAGTCGACGTCGACGACGCGGTCGACGCCCTGCCCGCCGGTCAGCTCGCGCACGCGCGCGGCCACGTCCTCCGTCCTGTAGTTCACGACGTGGTCGGCGCCGGCCGCCGCGGCCGACCGCGCCTTCTCCGCCGAGCTGACGGTGGCGATCACGCGCGCGCCGGCCCACTTCGCGAGCTGGACCGCGTAGTGCCCGACGGCGCCGGCGCCCCCGGTGACGAGCACCGTCTGGCCGGCGATCGGTCCGTCGGCGAAGAGGCAGCGGTGCGCAGTCACCGCCGGGATGCCGAGGCACGCGCCCTCGGCGAACGAGGCGGTCGCGGGCAGCCTGATCGCCCGCCGCGCCGGCACGCAGACGTACTCCGCCGCCGTGCCGGACGGCCGCTGCCACTGGACGATGTACATCCACACGCGCTCGCCGATGCGCGAGGCCGGGACGCCGGGTCCGACGCGGTCGATGATGCCGGCGCCGTCCTGGTGCGGGATCACGCGCGGGAAGCCCATCGGGCGCGAGCCGGCGCGGGCCTTCACGTCGGTCGGGTTCACGCCGGAGACGGCGACGCGGACGCGGACCTCGCCCGGCCCGGGCTCGGGCTCGGGCGCCTCGCCGACCTCGAGCACCTCGGCGGCGGGACCGTTCTTCTCGTACCAGGCGGCGCGCATGGAGACCTCCGTGGCGTGGTGATCGCGGCCCAGTCTACCGCAGCCCCGTCGCCCCCCGGCGGGTGGTAGAGTTCGCGGAGCCATGAACGTCGCCTGGCTCGCCGAGCGCGCCGCCACGTGGTTCCCCGATCACCCCGCCCTCGTCTTCGACGGGGCCGAGATCTCCTACGGCGAGCTGAACTCGCGGGCGAGCCGCGTGGCGAGCGCCCTGACCGCGAACGGCGTCGGCCGCGGCGACCGCGTCGCCCTCTACCTGCCCAACATCCCGGACTTCGCGGTCTGCTACCTCGCCGCGATGAAGGCCGGCGCCGTCGCGGTCTCGCTGAACTCGATGCTGAAGTCGGACGAGGTGCGCTACATCCTCGACGACTCGGGGGCGCGCGCGCTCTTCACCACCGGCGACCTGCTGCCGAACGTCCCGCCGGACTGCGCGACGCTCGAGCGGATCGTCGTGTGCGAGGGCGACGCCGCCGGCAACCCGTCGCTCGCCGGCTGGGAGAAGGCCGGGTCGCCCCGCGGGCGCGCGATCGACCTCGAGCCGGCCGCGCCCGCCGCCCTGCTCTACACCTCGGGGACGACGGGGGTCCCCAAGGGGGCGACGCTGAGCCACGGCAACGTGGTCTTCAACAGCCACGCCTGCGCGCACCACCTCGGCATCCGGCGCACCGACCGGCTGATGCTGTTCCTGCCCCTCTTCCACGTGTTCGGCCAGAACGCGATCATGAACGCCGCGTTCGCGGGCTGCGCGACCGTCGTCCTCCACCGGCGGTTCGTTCCCGACCGCGTGCTCGACTCGATCCAGCGGGACCGCGGCACGATGTTCTTCGGGGTCCCGACCATCTTCATCACGCTGCTGGACCTCGACCTCGACCGCTGGGACCTCTCGTCGCTCCGCTACGACTTCTCGGCGGCGGCCACGATGCCGCAGGAGATCTCGCGCCGCTGGACGGAGCGCTTCTCGCGGCCGGTGTTCGAGGGCTACGGGCTCACCGAGTGCTCGCCGTTCGCCTGCTACAACCACGACTTCCGTCACAAGCTGGGCAGCGTCGGCACGCCGGTCGCGAACGTCGAGATGAAGATCCTGGACGACGACGGCCGGGAGGTGGCGCCGGGCGGATGGGGCGAGATCTGCATCAAGGGGCCGGGCGTCATGCAGGGCTACTGGGGACGCCCGGAGGACACGGCCCGCGCCATCCGCGACGGCTGGCTGCGCTCGGGCGACATCGGCACGACGGACGACGAGGGCTACTTCTACGTGGTCGACCGCGTGAAGGACATGATCAACGTCTCGGGGTTCAAGGTGTGGCCGGCCGAGGTCGAGCAGACGCTCTACCGCCACCCGGCCGTCCTCGAGGCGGCGGTCTACGGCGTCGGCGACCCGGTCAAGGGCGAGACCGTGCGCGCGGCCATCGTGCCGAAGGAGGGCGCGCGGGCCACGCCGGAGGAGATCGTCGCCTGGTGCCGCGAGCGCATGGCGGTCTACAAGGCCCCCGCGGCCGTCGAGCTCGTCGCCTCGCTGCCGAAGAGCGCGACCGGCAAGATCCTCAAGCGCCTCCTGCGCGGCCGCTGAGTCGGCTCAGAGCGCCGACAGCCGCCCCGAGCGGATCAGGTCGACCAGGACGTTCCACTCGTCCCTCGTCAGGCGGACGAGATTCCCCGCCTCGCCGATGCGCACCTCGTCGCCCGCGATCGCCACCTCGGGGCACGCGTCGCACGCCGGGCACAGCGACATCCTCAGCTCTTCCATGGCCGCTCCTCCTTCCGTTCCCGGATCCTCTCGATGTGCGGGCAGACCGCGGCCCCGGCGGCGCCGCCACCGGCCCGCCGCCAGCCGTCGAGCAGCCCGCGCAGGTCGTCACGGACCCGCGCCAGGTCGGCGAGCCGTCGCTCCACGTCCTCGAGCTTGCGCTGCACGACCTGGCGCACCCGGTCGCACGGCGCCCGGCCGGAGCGCCGGATCGCGACGATCTCGCGGATCTCGTCCAGCGTGAGGCCGAGCCGCTGGGCCCGCCGCACGAACGCCACGACGGGCACCGCGTCGGCCCCGTAGAGCCGGTACCCCGTCGCGGTCCGCCCCGCCGGCGTGACGATCCTGGCGGCCTCGTACAGGCGGAGCGCCTTCCGGCTCGCGCCGGTCCGGCGCGCCACCTCGCCGATCAGGAGCCCGTGTCCGCCCACGCGAACCACCGTAGCCCTTGCCCCGGGGGAAGGGTCAAGCCGCCAGCGCCGACGTGCACTGGGGGCAGCGCTTCGCCCTGGTCGGGATCATCGAGGCGCAGAACTGGCACTCCTTCGTGGCGGGCGCCGCCGCCGGCGCCGGCTTCGCGGCGAGCCGGTTGACCTGGCGGACGAGCAGGAAGACGGCGAACGCGACGATGAGGAAGTTGACGATGGTGTTCAGGAACGCGCCGTAGTTCCACGTCGCCGCGCCGGCGGCCCTGGCCGCCGCCAGGCTCGGGTGCGACCGGCCGTCGAGGCTCACGAACAGGTCGGCGAAGTTGACCCGGCCGAGGACGAGGCCCAGCGGCGGCATCAAAATGTCGTTCACGAACGACGTGACGATCGCGCCGAACGCGGCACCGATCACGACGGCGACGGCGAGGTCCACCACGTTACCGCGCATCACGAAGGCCCTGAACTCCTTCAGCATGGTCGGCTCCCGTGTCCGGAGGGAACGGCCCGCGGTCCGGTCCTTGGCTGGCCGCATTGTAAGCGGGGGGCGACCGGGATGCTTCCGTCGGGGGGCCGTCCCGTGCGATGGTGGCTGCATGTCCACACCGCGCGTCGTCACGACGATGGCCGCCGTCCTCGCCGGCGCGGCGCTGTCCCTGGCGCCCGCCGATCACGCGCGCGCCCAGCGCATCGACCCCGGCGCCCGCGACATCCTCTCCTACCGGCTGACGCCGGACGCGATCGCGCGGCTGCGCCAGGTGATGCTGGCGCTCGACGCCTACCGCGCCCCGTCGCCGGAGGCCGTTCGCCCGGACGTCGCGATGGTCACCGTGCTCGCGATGACGGGGCCGTACGGCGGGTCCTTCAAGGACTCGCACGTCCAGGAGACCAGCGGCACGCTCGACCGCGGCCATCCCGACCTGGCCGACGCCGTCCGTCGCGCGGGCCTCACGAGCCGCGAGTACGTGCTGGCGTGGATCACCGTGCTCGCCGCGCACCCGCAGGTCGCGGCCAGGCGGGCGGGCCGGTCGCTCGAGACAGGCGTCGCGCCGGAGAACGTCGCCTTCGTCGAGAGCCACTGGGCCGACGTCGACGGGCTCGTCAGGGACCTCGGCCAGCGCGTCCAGCAGGCGCGCGGCGGCCGCTGAGCCGCCGACCGCCCGAACTCCTCCACCGCGCCCCGCCGCCCGATTGGACTCGGAGCGCTCGATGGGGCACGATACACGGCGCGGCGCCTCTCCCCGGCCGGGGCAGCGGCCGCGAATCGCGAGGAGGAGATCCATGGCACGCACGCTGCTCGACAAGGTCTGGGAGGCGCACACCGTCCGGACGCTGCCGTCCGGCCAGACCCAGCTCCTCATCGGCCTGCACCTGATCCACGAGGTCACGACCCCGCAGGCCTTCCAGATGCTCAAGGAGCTGAAGCTGAAGGTGCGGATGCCCGAGCGGACGTTCGGGACGCTCGACCACATCATCCCCACGACCGACCAGACCCGCCCCTACGCCGATCCGCTGGCGGAGGAGATGGCGGCGCACATGTACCGGAACGTGAAGGAGTTCGGGCTGCCGTTCTTCGACATGTCGACCGGCCGGCAGGGCATCGTCCACGTGATCGGCCCCGAGCTGGGGCTGACCCAGCCGGGCATGACGATCGCCTGCGGCGACAGCCACACGTCGACGCACGGCGCGGTCGGCGCCATCGCCTTCGGCATCGGCACGACCCAGGTGCGCGACGTGCTGGCCACGCAGTGCATCGCGATGACCCGGCCGAAGCTGCGCCAGGTGCGCGTCGAGGGCGCGCTGGCCCGCGGCGTCTACGCCAAGGACGTGATCCTCGCCATCATCAACCAGCTCGGGGTCAAGGGCGGCGTCGGCTACGCGTACGAGTACGCGGGGCCCGTCATCGAGCGGATGACGATGGAGGAGCGGCTCACCGTCTGCAACATGTCGATCGAGGGCGGCGCGCGCTTCGGCTACGTCAACCCCGACCAGACGACGTTCGACTACCTCCGCGGCCGGCCCTACGCGCCGCAGGGCGCGGCGCTCGATCGCGCCGTCGCCTGGTGGAGGTCGATCGCGACGGAGCCGGGCGCCTCGTTCGACGACGTCGCGCGCATCGACGGCTCGGCGATCGAGCCGATCGTGACCTGGGGCATCAACCCCGGCATGTCGGTCGGCGTGACCCAGCGGATCCCCTCGCCGGAGTCGGCGCCCGAGCCTGAGCGGCCGACCTGGCGGGAGGCGCTCGCGCACATGGGGTTCCAGCCGGGGCAGCCCATCAAGGGCGCGAGGATCGACGTGGCGTTCGTCGGCTCGTGCACCAACGGCCGGCTCTCCGACCTGCGCGCCGCCGCCGAGGTCGCGAGCAAGGGCAAGGTCGCCAGGCACGTGCGCGCCCTCATCGTGCCGGGCTCCCAGCAGGTGGCGAGGGCGGCGGAGGCCGAGGGCCTCCACGAGATCTTCCAGCAGGCGGGCTTCCAGTGGCGCAAGGCCGGCTGCTCGATGTGCCTCGGCATGAACCCCGACAAGCTCGAGGGGCGCGAGATGAGCGCCTCGTCGAGCAACCGCAACTTCATCGGCCGCCAGGGCAGCCCCCAGGGCCGGACGCTCCTGATGAGCCCGGCCATGGTGGCCGCCGCCGCCATCGCCGGCGAGGTCGCCGACGTGAGGGAGATGCTGCGATGAGCACGACGGACGCCAGGCGCCGGCAGATCGTCGGCCGCGGCATCCCGCTGCCCGGCAACGACATCGACACCGACCGCATCATCCCCGCCCGCTTCCTCAAGGAGGTCACGTTCGAGTCGATGGGCGAGCACGCCTTCGAGGACGCGCGCAAGCAGAACCCCGAGCATCCCTTCAACCAGCCCGTCTACCAGGGCGCCGCGGTGCTGGTCGTCGGCCAGAACTTCGGCTGCGGGTCGTCGCGCGAGCACGCGCCGCAGGCGCTCATGCGGTGGGGCATCCGGGCGATCGTCGGCGGCTCGTTCGCCGAGATCTTCTTCGGCAACTGCGTGACGCTCGGCATCCCGTGCCTGTCCGCCTCGCCGGAGGACGTCGACTGGCTCCAGAAGGCCATCGGCCGGGCGCCCCGCGAGCTGGTGACCGTCGACGTCGAGAAGCAGGAGGTCCGCTTCGGCGACCGCGTGATCAGGGCCACGATGCCCGACGGCCCTCGCACCCAGCTCGTCACCGGCACCTGGGACTCGACGGCGACGCTGCTCGAGGCCGGCGACCGCATCGAGGCCACGGCGAAGAAGCTGCCCTACGTCGTGGGGTTCTGAGCGAGCCGGGGACGCCCGGGCGTCCCCCATCGCGGCGCACTGATCGGGCGCCCCGGGGCGCGGCCTCGTGGACCGGCCGGACCGGCGCGCCGCGCTATCTCCCGGCCGGCGTGTGCTCGGCGAGGAACTCCCTGATCCGCGCCTTCGCCGACTCGAGGGCGGCGCCCGTCTTCCACTCGGCGATGAACCCGGCCCGCGGCAGCAGCTTCGCCAGCTCCTCGGAGATCGCGAACGGGTGCGCCTCGTCGTTGCCCGCCAGGATCAGGCACGGCGTCCGGCACGTCGAGACGAACGCGCGGTCCACGCTGTAGACGAAGCCGGGACCGTACAGGTTCCGGAAGATCGAGTCCAGCACCTCCTCGGTGACCTCCGGGTGGTCGCCGAGCGTCTTCGCCCACGCGTCGAACCTGGCCGTGCGGCCGGCCGCCATCGGGCCCACGCGGCCGATGGGCTGGGCGAGCACCGCGGAGGCGATGCGCTCGGGCCGGGCCCTCAGTAGGCTCATGATGAACGACCCGCCGATGCACTGCCCGTACAGGTGGCACCGCTCGATCCGCAGGTGGTCGAGCAGCGCGACGTGGTCCGCCAGGTACGTGTGCCAGCCGTCCTGCGCCGTGATCGGGGCGCGGGAGCGGCCGCCGGCGTTGCGCTGGTCCATGACGATCACGCGGAACTGCGGGACGAGCTCCGTCATGGGGTTCACCGGGGCCGACGGCCCGCGCCAGACGTCGATGGTCGACTGCAGGCCCGCCGGGGCGAACGTGAGGATCGGGAAGCCCTGGCCGTGCTCCTCGTAGTAGATGGTCGCGCCGTCGTGCTGGAAGGTCGGCATGGTCGCGTCCTTTCCCGGTGAGGTGGGCGAAGTATACCCGGGGGCGCCGGGGCCGGGGCCCCCTCTGGTATGCTGCCGGCACTCACGACGGCGGGAGCGAGGACGACATGATCCAGCGGATCGGCATCATCGGCGCGGGGGCGATCGGGTGCGTGGTGGGCGGGATGCTGACGCGGGCGGGTCGCGACGTGACGCTCGTCGACCAGTGGCCCGAGCACGTGGAGGCCATGAAGCGGCGCGGTCTCCGGCTGAGCGGCACGTGCGGCGAGCACGTGGTCCCCGTGAGGGCCCTGCACATCCACGAGCTGCAGGCCGTCACGACGCCGTTCGACGCGGTCTTCGTCGCCGTGAAGTCGTACGACACCGAGTGGGCGACGGCGATGGCCCTCGCCTACCTCGCCCCCGACGGGGTCGTGGTCGACTTCCAGAACGGCCTCAACGACGAGCGCGTGGCCGCCGTGGCCGGGCGCCACCGGACGCTCGGGTGCGTCATCACGATCGGCGCCGGGCTCTACGAGCCGGGCCACGCGATGCGGACGGACACGGGGACGGTCGGCTTCAAGATCGGCGAGCTGGACGGCCGGGTCACCGACCGCGCCCGCGAGCTGGCCGCGCTGATGAGCGCGGTGGCGGAGACCCACGTGACCACGAACCTCTCCGGCGAGCGCTGGTCGAAGCTCGCCATCAACTGCATGGCGAACCCGCTGGCGGGCCTCACGGGCCTGGGCTCGGCCGAGGTGCGCATCGACCCGGAGATCTCGGCCGTGGGCGTGCACCTCGGCGCCGAGTGCATCATGGTCGGGCGCGCCGCGGGGCACGAGGTGGAGCCGATCTACGGCATCCCCGCCCAGCGCTTCGTCGACGCCTACGAGGGCCGGGGCCTGCGCGAGCTGCTCGCCGACGTCGCCGACGTCGCGCGCAAGCGGGGCGGGGGCCGGCCGTCGCTGCTCCAGGACGTGATGCGGCGCCGGCGCACCGAGATCGAGCACCTGAACGGCGCCGTCTGCGAGCACGGCCGGCGGCTCGGCGTGAAGACGCCCTTCAACGACGCCGTCGTCGCCGTCGTCCGCGGGCTCGGCGTCGGTTTCGAGCCCGACCGCAAGCACCTCGAGCCGCTGATCGCGCTGCTGCCGAGATAGCGCCCGCCTCGCCCCGGGGCGGCGGGAGATCCACCGGGCGCCGCGGCCGCGGCGGTGCCATACCGGTATGGTAGTATGGCGTCCGTGGTCAAGGTCACGTTCACGCTCGACGACGAGACGGTCGCGCGACTGCGGCGCCTCGCTGCGAGACTGCGCCGTCCCCAGAGCCAGGTCGTGCGCGAGTCGATCAAGGAGTACGAGGTCCGCTCCGACAGGCTGAGCGAGGAGGAGCGCGAGCGCCTCCTCGCCGTCATGGAGCGGATCACCGGCGCGCCGCCGACCCGGCCCCAGGCGGAGGTCGATGCCGAGCTCCGCCGGATCCGGGCCGCCCGGCGACGCTGGGGCCGCTCGCGGTCGTGATCCTCCTCGACACGTCGATCCTCGTGGACGCGCTGACCGGCCAGCGGCGCTCGTCTCCGGCGCTGACCGCCGCCATCCGCGCCGGCGAGCGCATCGGCGTGGCGGCCCTCGTCCTCTACGAGTGGTTGCGCGGGCCGCGCAACGAGACCGAGCTCGAGCACCAGGAAGCGCTCCTTCCCGGGGACACGGCCGTGCCGTTCGGCGCCGCAGAGGCCGCCATCGCCGCGGCGCTGTACCGGCGCGCGCGCCGGGCCCGGCAGCGCGAGCTCGACCTCGCCATCGCCGCCGTCGCCATCGCACGCGACGCGCTGCTGTGGACACTGAATCCGCAGGACTTCCGCGACCTCCCCGGGCTCAGGCTCTACACGCCGCCGGCCTGACGCGCGGCCAGGCGCTGAAGCGGCGCTCGTCACCAGCGCCCGGATCTCCTGCGGGACGCGGCGAACACTGTCACCGACACGCCGGTCGTCCGCGCCGGCCCGATCGCCTTCGCCGGTCGCCGGGCCGACGTCCACTCCGCGGCCGGCGAGACCGTGCGCGACCTGGGCGGCCGCGCCGTGCTGATCGGGAGTCCCGGGCACGGTGACCGGCCGGGCGCTGCCCCGGGCCGAGGCGACCGACCGCCGAGAGGCGGCTGGTCGCGATCGCGTGACGCCGGACGGCGCCTCGCCTCGGGCCCCGCTGGTTCATCGCGGCCCCGTGCTACCCTTTCCCGGCCGGCGCGGTGAGGGCCGGTGGAAAGGAGCCGCGAATGAGCCTTCCCGGCACGATGCGGGCGACGGTCCTGATGGCGCCGCACCGGTTCGAGCTGCAGGAGCGCCCGGTGCCGCAGCCGGGCCCGGAGGACGTGGTCGTGCGCGTGCGCGCCTGCGGCGTCTGAGGCACGGACCTGAAAATCATCCACGACGGGCTGCCCCACATGCCCCCGTACGGCGAGTTCGTCTTCGGCCACGAGTACGCGGGCGAGGTGGCGGCGGTGGGCAGCACGGTGGACGAGTTTCGGGTCGGCGACCGGGTGGTCGTCGAGGCGCACATGGGCTGCCGCCGCTGCGAGAACTGCATCCGCGGCAACTACACGGCGTGCCTGAACTTCGGCAACCGCAAGCGCGGGCACCGCGCCAACGGCTTCACCACGAACGGCGGGCTCGCCGAGTACGCGCTGAACCACGTCAACACCCTGTTCCGCATCCCCGACAGCGTCTCCTACGAGGAGGCCGTCGTCGTCATGACGGCGGGCAGCCCGCTGTACGGTCTCGAGCGGGCCGGCGGCTACTTCGCCGGCGAGACCGTGGCCGTGCTGGGGCCGGGGCCGATCGGGCTCATGGCCGTCCAGCTCGTCAAGGCGCTCGGCGCCGTGCGCGTGTTCCTGACGGGGACGCGGCCGGCGCGGCTCGTGCTCGGCAAGGAGCTGGGCGCCGACGTCACGATCGACGTCCGCGAGCAGGATCCGGTGAAGGCCGTGCGCGAGCTGACGGGCGGACGCGGCGCCGACGTCACCATCGACTGCGCCGGCGGCGACGACACGTTCGACCAGTCGATCAAGATGACCAAGCCGGGCGGGCGGGTCGTGCTCGTGGCGTTCTACCACGGGCCGGTCACGGCCGACGTGGCCGACGCCGTCCGCCGCAACCTGACGATCTACACGGAGCGCGGGGAGGGCGGCGCCAGCGTCGGACGCGCGCTGTCGCTGCTCGCCGCCGGCCGCATCAAGGCCAGGCCCCTGGTGAGCCAGACCTTCCCCCTGACCGAGGTGAAGCGCGGCTTCGAGGTCGTCGAGAAGCGCATCGGCGACCCGATCAAGGTGATCTTCCAGCCATGACGACGACCAGACGGATCGTCCTGATCGCCCTGCTGCTGCCCCTGCTGCCGGCCTCGCCGGCGTGGGCCCAGGCGTTCCCGAGCAAGCCCATCGAGCTGACGGTGCTCTTCGGCGCGGGCAGCGCGGCCGACCTGATGGCGCGCAAGCTGGCGGAGATCGCCGCGAAGGACCTCGGCCAGCCCGTCGCCGTGGTGAACCGCACCGGCGCCGGCGGCGCCATCGGCTACGCCCACGTGCGCGGCCAGGCGCCCGACGGCTACTCGCTCGTGTGGAACTCCAACAGCGTCAGCACCGCCTACCACGCCGGCAACATGAAGTTCGACTACACGGCGTTCGCCGGCATCGCGCAGATCACCAGCGAGCCCGTGTCGATCGCCGTGAAGGCCGACGCGCCCTGGAAGGACGTCAAGGAGCTGCTCGCCCACGCGCGCGGCAAGCCGGGCGAGGTCCGCATCGGCAACTCCGGGCGCGGCAGCTTCACCCACCTGATCGCGGTCGCCCTCGAGAACCGCGCCGGCGTCAAGTTCACCCACGTGCCGTTCGGCCGGGAGCTGGCGGTGACGACCGTGCTCGGCGACAAGATCGAGGCGAGCGCCCAGCTGCCCGCCGAGATCATGAGCCAGGTGACGGGCAAGCTCGTCCGCGTGCTCGCCATCGTCGGCGAGCAGCGGCTGTCCTCGCTCCCCGACGTGCCGACGGTCAAGGAGAGCGGGATCGACCTCACGATGTCGCTCTGGCGCGGCGTCGCGGCGCCGAGGGGGACGCCCGACGCCGTCGTCGCCCGGCTGGAGCGCGCCTTCACCACCGCGGCGCGCAGCGCGGAGTTCAGGGAGTTCGCCACGAGGATGGGGGCGTCGGTCGAGATCCGGGGGGCGAGAGAGTTCGACCGGTTCATGGCCCGGGACGACAGGGAGATCGCGGCGCTGATGGAGCAGATCGGCCTCAAGAAGCAGTGAGATACCGTGACGCGTGTCAAGCGCTTTCTTCATGGGTGAGCCTCGTGACCGACGGGCAGCGGGACGAAGGGGCGGCGGTGAATGGCGACGCTGTAGACGGCGTGGAGGAGCTTCCGCATCGCGGCGATCAAGGCGACCTTGGGCAGCTTGCCCCGCGCGATGAGGC